>VFQO010044515.1_pt1 | contig 11741 bp, 10 predicted proteins | sample 3512331 | NCBI WGS metagenome assembly VFQO01 (sample SAMN10412371, study PRJNA504923) | tailings metagenome | isolation source: Replicate 3 from Balatoc abandoned mine | place: Philippines: Itogon, Benguet | collected 2017-08-28 | reverse complement strand
CGGGCCTTCATCGAGCGGATCGAGCATGTCGAGGCCGAGCGGAAGGCGCTGGGTGACGATCTCGGTGAGATTTATGCCGAGGCCAAGGGCAATGGGTTTGACACGAAAGTGCTCAAGGCCATCGTGCGCCGCCGCAGGATGGACCCGAACGAGGCGCTGGAATTCGACGCGCTGTTCGAACTCTACATGGCGGCCCTCGGCATGGCCGCCGCGCCCGACTTCGACAGTGACGACGAGGGTGATCCCTCACGTGCACGTGCACCTGCGCGCGAGGGGGCAGCCGACAACGTGGTGCAGTTGCGGAAGCCAAAGACCAAGCTCCGCGCCGGCCGGGTGGATAAAGCATGATCCGGTTCCGCCCTTCGGTGTTCTCGGACATGGCGGCGGTCACGCCGGCCATGACGCCTGACGAATTCCGGGTGCGGCTCTACCAGGACGCGAAAAGCACGAGCTGGACCGCGTTCGACGAAACCGGCCCGCTGGCTATCGGCGGGCTCTTTTGGACCGATAAGGGAATCTTTGATCTGTGGCTGGCAGTGCGACCCGATATCCGGGGGACGTGGCGGGCGTGGCCGTTGGTGCGGGCGATGGCGCGGCATCTACGCGGGCAGCCGAACCTCGGGACCGTGCGGGCCGCCGTGGACGACAGCAACAAGGCCGGCCGGGGCATGGCGCTGATGGCAGGGTTCCTGCCCACCGAGCAGATATCGACCAGCGGGCAATACCGGCTTTGGGTGAGGCCGGGGCCTTTAGGATGACGCGGCGGGGTCGCCCCTATGGTCGCGGCGGGGCGATGCGGCCTGCGCTCACCTGCCAGCCCGCAGACCCGGTGCGCAACTCCTTGCCGTATCGCCCCACCAAGCGGAGCCTTGCCATGGAAGCCATCGCGGGAATTTTCGGTTTCAACAAGCGCGATGCCGCCCCCACCACGGCGGTGACGGGTCCGACGCCGGCCGAGAAGGCCGCGCAGATCGACGCCCGCAACAACGCCATCGAGAAGTCGCGGGCGGCGGCTGAGGCGGTCGGCGGTGTGCCGTCGCTGACCTCGCTGCGCCGTCAACTGAGCTTCAACACCGCCTCGCTCAAGCAGAAGCTCGGGGGCTAAAGGCGTGTCCTCACCATCCGAGATTTCGCAGCGTGCCAAGGACGCCGAAAGCCAGCTTCACCGCTGGCGGCAGATGCTCGACGATCTCTACCGCTGGGTGATCCCCGGACGGCGCGCGGTCAAAGAGCATGAGCAACCCGGCAACACCGACGATGCCGAAATCTACGATCCGACCGCGTACAAGGCGGCGTTCCGGTTTGCCGGGCGCATGGTCCAGTCGGTCATCCCGCCCGGCCAGTCGTTTTTTGATCTGGTCACCGGTCCGTTCTTCCCCGGCGAGGGCGATGTTGCCAAGTCGGCCAACGAGCTGCTGGCGGGTGTCAGCAAGATCGTGCTCGGTGTGTTCGCCGGCTCGAATTTCACGCTGTCGGCCGGCGAAATGTTCCTCGATCTGTTCGGCGGCACCGGGGCGTTGCTCGGCGTCGAGCACCCCACCGAAGTCTGCAAGTTTATCGCCGTGCCGCTGACCGAACTCGCCATCGTCGAGGACGAATATGGCGAGGTTTGCGAGTGGCACTGGACGCGCAGCTATCGCGCGGCCGAGATCGCGCGGAAGTGGAAAAGCGGCAAGCTGCCGAAGGCGCTGAGCGAGGCGCTGGAAACATCGGGCGGCCGGGTGAAGAAATTCCGGGTCACGCAATCGACGATCCGGCGCGACGACATGAGCGGGTTCGACACCTTCGTCTTCCTCGCCGATCACGCCTCGGCCGAAGACCCGTTTCTCGACGAGAAATTCAGCAAGCTTTCGCCGTGGTTCACGCCCCGGTTCTACCGCGTGCCGGGCGAGGCCTTTGGGCGCGGCCCTGGCCTGATGGCGCTCGCCACCACCAAGACGGCGAACCGGATCACCGAACTCACCCTGCGCGGCGCGATGTTCGCGGTGCTCGGGCTCTGGATGCGGCGCAATTCGCAGGCCTTCAATCCGAAAACCGCGAAGTTCGTGCCGGGCGCCATGTGGACCGTCAGCTCAACGGGAGGGCCGCTCGGCCCGGATATCGCCAAGCTCGACGTGCCCGGCCGCATGGATTACGGCCATCTCATCCTGCAAGAGCTGCGGGAGATGATCCGCAACATCACGCTCGACGACAGCTTGCCGCCCGATCAGGTGGCGGTGCGCTCGGCTACCGAGATCGTCGAACGCATCAAGCGGCTCAATGCCGACTTCGGCGGCGTCTATGCCCGCCTCTACAACGAGCTGATCGTCAAGGTGGTCCGGTGGGTGACGTGGGTGTCGTCCAATCGCGGCCTACTGCCCAAGGGCATCGAGATCGACGATCTGATCACCAAGGTACAGGTGACCTCGCCCATCGCCCGCTATCAGCAGGCCGAGGCGGTGTCGCAGATCGTCCAGTGGATGGAAATCATCATCGCCACGGGCGGCAAGGAAGCGCTCGCCGTGGTCGCCAAGGTCGAGCTGCTGTGGGGCGATATCGGCCGGAAACTCGGCGTCGAGGAGAAGTACATCCGCTCCGAGGCCGACCAGGCAAAAATCCGCGAGGCCATCGCCAAGATGGTGGCTGCCAATCAGGCGCAGGCACAGGGGGCGGCCGAGCCAATCGCGGCATAAGTGACGGCGGGCGAAGGTCCGCAAACCGGGGAAAAAGGGCAAAATGACAGATCCCGCAGACGCGCCATCCGCGCTCGACAAGCTCGATGCGATGTTCGATTTCCTGCGCGCCGAAACAATGGGCGGGCTGCCGAACTTTAGCGGCGACTGGCTGAAAGACCCCAAGGGGGCCGTGGCGGCGCACCGCGCGGCGAGCGAGCAGGAACAGCGCCGGATCGCCGCGAAGTATGCGCGCTTTCTGACAACCGATCCGGGGCTCGAGTTTTTGGGCCAGATGATCGCGATCACCATTCACCGGCCAGCCTTCGATATCGGGGCGGCCATGAGTGTCGAGAGCATCGCCATGGTGGCGGTGTGGAGTGAGGCGCAAAACTCCTTGGTCCGAATGATGTGCGAGGCGGCGCGGACCTATCTCAACGAACCAGCCAACGAAGGGGCCAGCAATGAAGACGATGACGAGTAGGATCGCGCTTGGCGCGGCCGGTGCCGTGTGGAACGGCGATGGCGGCGGCGGCAGTGGTGGGGGCGGCGGCGGCACCGGGGACGGTGACAAAGGCGGCGGTGGCACTGGCGACGGCGATAGGGGTGGCGGCGCTGGCGACGGCGACAAAGGCGGCGGCGGTGGCACTGGCGACGGCGACAAAGGCGGTGCCGGTGACAAGGGCGCTGGCGACAAGGGGGGCGACAAAGCCCCCACGTCCTATCGTCCTCAGGGCCTCGCCGATCATCTGTTCGGCGCGACCAATGAGGAAACCATCGACCGGCTGCACCGGGCGGTTGATGGCAACCGCGATTTCATGGCGCGCATGGGCTCGATCCCGAAAGATGCGACCGGCTACAAGTACGAATTCTCCGACGCGGTTAAGGCCGGCTTCAACCTCGACGCCGAGAAAGACCCGGCGCTCAAGGCGTTCTCGGAAATCGCGCTGGAAGCCGGGCTCGGCGACCGGCAGGCGCAGACGCTCATCCCCAAGTTCCTCGACAAGATCGTCGAGCTGGGGATCGTCCAGCTTCCCAAGCCCACCGAGGCGCTGATGGCCGAGCTGGCGCCTGCGAACATCGGCGGCACCGATCAGGACAAGCAGGTTGCCGGGGCGAAGCGCTACAACGGGGCGCAGAACTACATCACAACGCTCCAGGCGAACGGCCATCTGTCGAAGGAAGCCTCGGGCGACCTGATGCTGTTGACCTCGACCAAGGGCGGCCTTGAGGCCATCGAATTCCTGATGTCGCGCGTCGAAGCGACGGTGAAGCCGGGCGGCGGTGCGGCCGATGCGATCACCGAGGCCGATCTGCGGGCGCGCAATGCCGATCCGCGCAACAACAGCGCCGATCCGAAGTTCGACAAGGCTTTCGCCGACGAAACGACGCGCCTCTACAAGCAGTTCTACGGCGGCTGATCCATGACTGGCCGTGACAAGATGTTCTTCGCCTTGGGGGCATTGCTGGTGATGGTGATCGTTGGCGGTCACGCGATCATCCAGTTCGTCGCTTCGGGTGGTTTAGGATGACGCCGGCCGGGCGGGCCTAGCTTCCGCGACTAGCTCGCGGGATGGACCCGCCCGGCCTTGGCAATCACCGCTCGCGCGGCGGACCCGAGGGAAAGGGTGGCAATCGGCCCCGATCTGAACCCGTAATTCAGACAGGGACTTTCCTCAAAATGAACCCCCAGACGCCCGTTTGGTTCATCGAACTGTACTCGCAGGGTGTGACCCACCACTACCAGTCGATGGGCTTCACGCTCAAGAACACCACGCTGCCCCCGGTCCGTATCGAGGGCAAGAAGATGTACTTCATGATCGCCGGCGTGGGCGATGCCGAAGAGGACGTGAAGCGCGGCGACGTGGCCGTGCCGATGAACGCCGGCCGCGAAAAGGTGGAAGTGACCACCACCAAGGACCGCGCGTTCGACGAAATCTACGAAGACGATCTCACCCAGATGACCGTCAACGAGCGGCAGGTCTATGAAAAGACCGCTTCCGGCGCGCTCGGCCGCACCCACGACAGGAAGATCATCAAGGCCCTCAAGGCCGGTGCCACCAAGGAAGTCGGCGCTTACGCCGATCCGCTCAAGCTCGAATATCTGCTGCAGGCGCGGCAGATGCTCAACACCGACGATGTGCCCACCGAGGACGGTGAGCTGTTCTTTGCCTGCGACAGCGTCAGCTTCGAAGTGCTGATGACGTACAAGCAGATCAGCAACTCCGAATATACCGGCCCGGCGCTGCCCTACACCAAGGCCGGCAATGCCGTCACCTGGCGCGGCATCCACATTTTCCAGGTGTCGGACAGCATCCTCCGCACGGGCGACAACGCCAACGAGGCCACCTGCCTTCTCTGGCACAAGTCTGCCATCGGCTTCGGCACCACGCAGGACGTGACCACCACGCCTCAGTGGGACAACCGCAAGGACTGCTGGACGATGAACATGCGGATGCGGAACGGCTGCAAAGTCCTGCTCCCCAAAGGCGTCGTTAAGGTCAAGGCCAAGTTCACCACGGCCTCGATCACCCTCGCGGCGGCCTAAGCCCCGCTCCCTAAACCTCGGGTCGGCGGCTGGTCGCCGGCCCTTTTCTCAGGAGCTTGAAATGACCCTCGCGCTTAGCGCTTTCCTCCGTGTCAGCCAGGGCGTGCCCCTCGGCCAGGGCAAGAGCAACATGATTGCCCTGTGGCAGCTCGCCACCAACGACACGCGCGCCACCGTCGAAACGGCTGGCTACTTCAACGATCGCGTCGCCGATCTGCCGAAGGGCTCGCGCATCACCGCCTCCCTCGACGTGGACGGCACCTGTGAAGCGGCTGACTACATCGTTACCGCCAACAATGGCACCGCCGTCACCGTCGCCAACATCAAGGCCACGGCGCTGCCGTAACAAGGCGGCTGCCGGGCAACCGGCAGCCGGTCCCTCATGCCCCTTTATGCCGAGACGCAGTTCGTCAACGAGAGCCTGAGCCGTGTCGGCTGCCGGCCCGTGGCTTCGCTCGACGCCCCGTTCGGGCCGCAGGGGCAAATCCCGCGCGACGTGTTCAACGCCGTCAAGCGCTTCCTGCTCGGCGCGCATCAGTGGGAGTTCACCAAGACATTCGGGTCACTGACCCGCTATGGCGCCGGCAAGGCCGGATGGGAGAGCGCCTTCGTGCTGCCGCCCGCCCGCGTCGATCTGCCGACTGCGTACTATTCCAGCAACAGCGACCGGCATCCGATCCGGCATTTCGAAATCTATCAGGGCCGCGTTCATGTCGGGCATTCCGCATGCTGGGCCGAGTACCGCTTCGTGCCGACATTCGAGGCGCTGCCGTCGTTCTTCACCGAACTGATGCAGGTGGTGCTCATGAGTGAATGGGCGCTCGCCATCCGCGAGGACCGGACGCTGCGGCGCGAGCTGCGGCTGCAAGCCTTCGGTTCCGAGCAGTATCAGGGCCAGGGCGGCCAGTTTGCCGTCGCCATGGCGCTCGACGCGCACGGGGCCGCGCAGAAGGTCGCGCCGAGCGGCGGCGAGGAAGTACACATCCTGCGCGGCGGTTCGTTCAACACCCTCTACACCGGGCTCGACGACTGATGCAGGTCGCTCTCGTCGAAAATGCTCACACCTATGGCGTGCTCGATCCGCAGATGCGGGAGCGCCGCGACACCAAGTTCCTCAAGAATTCGCTGGAGGATGCCCGCAACATCATCGTGTTGCCGCAGGGCGGTTACGTGGATCGCGGCGGCTCGACCGACAAGGGCAAAATCCGCCACAAGATGGCCGCGCCCGTCTCTGTGCCCACCACGAGCTTTCCCAGCGGCCACAGCACCGTGGACGGCCGGGAGGTAACGAACACGATCTCGGTGTGGCCGGCGACCATCGTCAGCATCGCCTTTGCCGCCCATGTCGGTATCTCGGCCTATGAGCTGACGGAACTGACGCTGGAGCCGGCAAGCGCGTCGGCGAACCCGGAAGCCGGCTCCATCAAGTGCGAGGTGCTGATCGCCTCGGTGTGGGAGCAGTTCGGCGAGGTGCTGACGATCAGCAACCGGCTCAAGCGCGGGGCCAGTTTCGCGCTGCCGCCTGGCTCGACGCCGCTGGCCGTGGACGGCATTCGCGTCATCGTCAGCGGCGTGGCTCAGAACAGCAAGGTTTCGTGGCTAACCAAGGCTTATCTCGCCGAGACGGACGAAATCTCGACGGCGCGCAGCATCCCGTTCAACCGCGGCGCTGATCGCTACAAGCTGATCTTCACCGATCAGCATCTCGACGTGTTCAAGAAGGGCGTGTGGGTTGGCGGTTCGCCGTTCCCGCTGGCCGAGGATAGCGTGCGGCGGATCAAGCCGGCCTCGAAATTCGATACCGTGGTTGCCTTCCACGAGGACATGCACCCTCAGGCCATCCGGCGCTTCGACGACAACGACTGGTCGGCCAGCAACGCCCCGTTCACCAACATCCCGCGCTACGACTATGGCGGGGTCTACACCAACGGGGTGAACGAAAAGCAGATCGTCACGCTTTTCGGCGTTGCCAACGGCAAGACCTTCGACCTGATCGTCAACGGCAACACCACGCCGCTGATCGTCTGCGACAGCAACACGACGACGACAGCCGCTAACATAAAGGCCGGGCTGGAGGCCACGGCCGGCGTCAACGATGGCGTGACCGTCACCTATGTCAGCGGCTCAATTGGCACCGACAGCGCGTTCCGCGTCGAGTTCTCAGGCGAGAACAACAAGGCGCGGCCCTGGCCGAAAATGGAGGGCTCGACCCCGGTCACGTCCGGCGCGGTGACGGTGCAGCGTGAAGTCATCGGCAAGATCGGCGGCGAGGACGTGTTTTCCGAAGATCGCGGCTTCCCCACCTGCGGCAAGTTCGTACAGCAGCGCCTCGTTTATGCCGGCATGTCCGGTGTTCCGAACGGCTTCGGCGCGAGCAAAACCGGCGACCCTTTCAACCTCGATATCGAGACGGGCGGCGCAACGGCCGGCTTCCTCTATGAGGTCGAAATGGAGGAGGTTTCACAGATCCTCGATATCTACGCCGAGCAAGGCGTTGTGGTGCTCACCGGCAAGTCGGTGCACTCGCTCGCCAACACAACACTCTCGGCTGCGGAAGCCCCGGACTGGCGCACCGGCATGGCGCCGGGCGTCCGCCCGGAATGCCCGATCATCCGTTCGGACACGACGATCCTTTATTGCGAGGGCGGCGGGCAGGATTTGCAGGCCCTCGGGTATACCGATGCGGTCAAGAACTATGTCGGCAGCTCGGCCTCGGTGCTGTCGGCGTTCCTCATCGACCAGCCGGTTGGCGCGGCCCGGCGCGGCCCGACCCGGCTCGTCAGTGCCGATGTGCTGTTCTACGTCATGTCGTCGGGCACGCTGGTGACGCTGACCTCCATGCTGGCGCAGGACGTGTCCGGCTTCACCCCGCATCTGACGCCCGGTGCCTTCCATGACGTGTGCGTCGATGGTGATGGCGATGTGTGGTGGATCGCCGACCGCGACGAGGACGGCACTACCGAACGCCGGCTCGAGTTGATGGACCCGCTCTCAATCCTCGACGCGGCAGTTGAGCAGTCCTACCCGGACGGCACCACCGTCATTTCCGGGCTGGAGCGCTTCAACGGCAAGGAAGTGTGGGCGCTGCTCGATGATGCCGTGATTGAGGGGCCGCTGCCGGTCGCCGATGGCGAGGCGGTGATCGAGACCATGGCGCAGGCTGTGCGTGTCGGCCTCTGGGAGCCGCCCTTCGCCAAAGACCCGCCCGTTGACCTCAGCGGTGAAAGCCAGCGGCCGATGCCGCACCAGAAGCGCATAAACGAAATCCGGCTGAGCCTGCTCGCAACGTCGAGCGTGGCGGTCGCGGCCAATGACGGCGAGCTCGTCAACATCCCGTTGCAGTTCTTCGACGAAGCGCATTTCGACGAGACGACTTTCGAGCAGCGCTATACCGGCGTGCTGCCGCTGGAGGGCTGGCCGGGTTTCACGCCCGACTGCCAGGCGCGCGTCTCTCAGCTTTTTCCCGGCAAGCTCAATGTCCGGGGCCTCACCAAGAACATCGTGGCCTAGGAGCGCGCAATGGCAGCGGTTATCCCCATGCTGATCGGCGGCCTCGGTTCGGCAGGTGCGGCCGGCGCGGCACTGATCCCCGGTATTGGCGCGGCGGCCGGCGCGGCCTCGGCGGCGACCGGGCTGGCTACGGTCGGTAGCACAGCGCTCTCGCTCCTCCAGCTCGGCGGCACCGCCATGGGCGCGATCTCGGCCTACAAGGCCGGCGAGGCCAAGAAAGAGGAGCTGATGGCAGACGCTCGCCGCGCCGACTTCTCGGCGACTGACGAGTACATCGCCGGCAAGGCCGCGCAGGCCGATCTCATTTCCGAGCTGGCCGAAACCGTCTCCAACCAGGCGGTGGCTTTCGCGGCCGGTGGCGTCTCGCTGTCGTCGCCGAGCGTGCGGGTGAACCGGCAGCGGGCCGAGGAAAAGGCGGCGACGGCAATCGGGGTGACTGGCACCAATGCCACCCGCCGCAAGCTCGACCTCAACGCGCAGGCGGCGCGACTAGCCTCGGCAGCCGGCAACGCGACCCTCTCGGGGCTGTTGGGAGCCGGCGAAATCGTGGTGGACGGGTTCAGCAAGGTTCTCGCTCGTGGCTAACATCCCAGAGTTTCAGACGCGGGTCGATCCCACCGCACCGCGTGCCGCGCGGGGTGGTGACGGTTCGGCCGAGCTGTTTTCCCAGATCGCTACTGCGGCCAGCGGCTTTGCCGACCGGATCGGCAAGATGGCGGATGCGGCGGCCGAGCGCGAGGGGCGTGATGCCGGCCTTGCGGCGGCCGGCAAGGTCGCCATGCCGAGCATCGACTATGCGGTGTCGGACGGCGGAACAGGCTCCTATCTCGATAAGACGATGCGGGCCGAGAGCGGTGGCGTTGCAACGGCGCGCAACCCGAATTCGTCGGCCACCGGGCAGTTCCAGTTCATCGACAGCACGTGGCTCGATATCTTCAAGCGCAAGCGCCCCGATCTCGCGGCTGGCAAGAGCAACGCCGAAATTCTGGCGCTGCGGAACGATCCGACACTCTCGCGCGAGATGGCCGGGCAGTACGCGGCCGAGAACGGCAACTACCTCAAAAGCCGTGGCTTCCACGTCAACGACACCAATCTCTACCTCGCTCACTTCCTCGGCGCTGGCGGCGCGGCCGATTTGCTCGGCGGCGCGCCCGATGCCCCGGTTGACGGCATTCTGCAGCCGGGGCAGATCGCGGCCAACCCGACGGTCCTCAAGGGCAAGACGGTCGGCGATGTGATCGCCTGGGCCAATGGCAAGATGGGCGGCGAGAGCGGAGGTGCTGTCACGGCGCGCGTGAGCGGCCGGATCGGCAAGCTCGACCTTTCCGGCGCCATGACGATCCGTGGGCAGGCTCACGATGCGGCAGCTCTGGACGTCTATTCGCAGCGGGCGGACATGACGCTGCGCAATGGCATGGCCGCGCTCGCCATCAACGAGGATGTGCAGGCCAACCCGGTGCGGCTGGCGGCCTCGCTGGATGCCTTTGTGGCCGGGCAACTTGAGGATGCGCCCGAGCCGGTGAAATCGAGCCTGCAAGTCAGCGCCGAGCGCCAGAAACTCGCGCTCGTCAACGATGCCACCGTGGCATTCCGCAAGAAGTCGGCGGCCGAGGCGGCTGCGGTGTTTCAGGATGGGCTTGCCGCCCGCGAAACCGATCTGGCCCGTATGGCCGCTTCCCTGCCGATGGACGAGGCCGGGAATTCGGCGCTCGGTGCCGAGCTGGACGAATATGACGCCTTCGTCGCCAGCTCGCCGCTCGACCCGACCGACAAGGCCCGGCTGCGGCGCGACATGCGCAGCGACATCATGGGCGCGCGCGTTATGGCGCAGTTCAACGCGCTGCCCGATGCCGCCAGCCGCAAGCGGTTTTCGGAAAGCTTCGCCGAGGCGTGGCAGAAGGGCGAGGCCGAGGCGGCCGGCGTGGACGCGCAGGGCTACAACAAGATTTCGGGGCAGATGGCGGCGCAGCTCGGCCGCGACGAAACCGAGATGACGCGGCAGACGGCGGCGCTCGACAAGTCGATCACCGGCATGTTCGAACGCCTGGGCAATGGCTACGCGCTGCCGCAGGCCGATCTCCTCAAGCTCAAGTCGCAGTCGATGATGATCGGCGACCCTGCTGTTGCCGAGCGCGCGAGCATGCTGATCCGGCTCAATAGCTGGCAGTCGGCGAACCGCATGGCGACCCCGCAGGAAATCGGCGCGCAGATCGACGCGCTCAATGGCGCGATGATGGCCGATGGTGCCACCGAGGCCGGGCTACAGGCCCTCGGCGTGATGGAAGGCCTCAAGACGCAGATGGAAAAGGAGCTGGTGCGCGACCCGAACGGCTGGGCGGTCAAGGCCGGGGTGACCACACTGACGCCGCTCGACTTCTCCGATCCCGGCAAGACGGTCGCCAGTGTGGCGGCGCGATGGGCGGAAGCGCAGGCCGTGAGCGACCGGTACGGCACCGAGGCGAAACTGTTCCGGCCCGACGAGGCGGCGCGCCTCCAGTTCCTCGGCTCGACCGACCCGGCGTTCATCCCGAATTTCGCGGCCGGCATCGTTGAGGCCCTTGGCCCGGACGCGCCGCGTGTGCTGGCGCAGGTATCGGACAAAGCCCCGCTGGTCGCGCATGTCGCCGGCCTCGTGCAGGGCGGCAGCCGCACCGATCTGCTGCTCGAAGTCGGCCAGGTGATCGCCATGCGCAACACCGAGGGCTACAAGGCCAGCCTTCCCAAGCCTTCGGACATGACGGCGGTTGCGGGTTCGACGCTCGGCGGGGCTCTCGCGGCGCTACCGGCGACGCAGATGGCGGCACTCGAAATGGCCGGGGCGCTCTATGAAGGGCGGGCCTTCACGCGTGGGCTGCCGCCCGATGGGTTTGAGAAGCCGGACAGCCCCGGCGCTCGGCTCTACCAGCAAGCGATCGGGGAAGCGCTCGGCGCGGAAATGATCGACGGCAAGCAGTTCGGTGGGCTCACCAGCGTCAACGGCACCATGACGCTCGCTCCTCCCGGCGTCGAGGCTTCCAAGCTGCAATCGGCGC
>VFQO010002349.1_pt1 | contig 11743 bp, 11 predicted proteins | sample 3512331 | NCBI WGS metagenome assembly VFQO01 (sample SAMN10412371, study PRJNA504923) | tailings metagenome | isolation source: Replicate 3 from Balatoc abandoned mine | place: Philippines: Itogon, Benguet | collected 2017-08-28 | reverse complement strand
TACGTCAACGCCGCGTTCGAGGGCAAGAGCCTGTTCGACCTGCCGCACCATATTGCCGAACGCGACATCGAGCAGTGGCAGGAATTGATCGCCTGGCTGGACCGCTGATCGCGCCAGCCGGGCGCGCAGTCAGTGCGTGGCCGGCTTCATCAGGTTGACCACCTGCGGCTTGACCACGCTCTTGGTCGTCGGGCAGGCGCCCTCTTCGGAAACGCCGAGCTGGCGCTCGGCATCGGTCAGCAGGTTGATCACGTCGACGTAGAACTTGTCGTTCGCCATCATGCGTGCGGTGCGGCCGCCTTCGTTGACGGCGAGCACGTCGGCGCCGCTGTTGATCAGCCATTCCACCACCGAAGCATCGCCGCCGCCGGCGGCCAGCATCAGCGGCGTGATGCCGAAGAAGATGCGGTCGTCGAGCGAGGCGCCGGCCTGGTGCAGCACGTCGATGACCTCGACGTAGCCACGCCCGGTCTCGCCGTTGTAGGCCGCCTTGGCGAGTGCCGTCCAGCCCTGCTGCGCTTTGGCATTGACGTCGGCGCCGGCGGCGATCAGCACCTGCACCGCCGCGATGTGGCCGCCGTGGGCGGCGTGCATCAGCGCGGTTTCGCCGGCCTCGTCGGCGGCGTCGTGGGCCACACCGGCCTCAAGCAGGTTCTTGATCTGGGCGGCATCGCCCGAGCGGGCGGCGGCGAATAATTCTTGCGACATGGGGGGCTCCTGCGTTTTGGGCGACGGCAGTGAGCGTACAATTGTTGACCGATTTTATCAACTATTATTGAGGGGCGCTCCAGGCTTGAATGCCGTCTCGATGACGGCCCGCCCAACCGCTTCGTGCCGAACCCAAAACGCCGCCATGCCCAATCGTCTCGCCGCCGAATCCAGCCCCTATCTGCTGCAGCATGCCGACAATCCGGTCGACTGGTATCCGTGGGGCGCGGAAGCGCTGGACCGCGCCCGCCGCGAGGACAGGCCGATCCTGCTGTCGATCGGCTATTCGGCCTGCCACTGGTGCCACGTGATGGCGCACGACTGTTTCGAGGACGCCGAGGTGGCGGCGGCGATGAACCGGCTGTTCGTCAACATCAAGGTCGACCGCGAGGAACGCCCCGATCTCGACCAGATCTACCAGGCGGCGCACCAGTTGTTGGCGCAGCGCGGCGGCGGCTGGCCGCTGACGGTGTTTCTCACGCCCGATCAGACGCCGTTCTTTGCCGGCACCTATTTCCCCAAGACGCCGCGCTACCAGCTGCCCGGCTTCATCGACCTGATGGAAAACGTCGCCCGCGCCTGGCGCGAGCGGCGCGGCGAAATCCTGGCGCAGAACGCGGCGCTGCGCGACACGCTGGCGCAGCAGCCGCCGGCGGACATCGGCCAAAGCCCGAGCGATGCGCCGTTTGCCGTTGCGCTGCGCGATCTGGGTGAGGCCTTCGACCCGGTGTGGGGCGGCTTTTCGCCCGCGCCCAAGTTCCCGCGGCCGGGCGAGCTGTTCTTCCTGCTGCGCGAGTCGCAGCGCGGCGGCAGCGCGCAGGCGCGCGAGATGGCGCTGTTCACCCTGCGCAAGATGGCTTCCGGCGGTATGCGCGACCAGCTCGGCGGCGGTTTCTGCCGCTATTCGGTGGACGCGCAGTGGGCGATTCCGCACTTCGAAAAAATGCTCTACGACAACGGCCCGCTGCTGCATCTGTATGCCGATGCCTGGGCGCTGACCGGCGAAACACTGTTCAAGGACGCTGCCGATGGCATCGTCGACTGGCTGCTGCGCGAGATGCGCGCGCCGGACGGCGGTTTTTATTCCGCGCTCGACGCCGACAGCGAAGGCCACGAGGGCAGGTTCTACGTGTGGACAGCGGACCAGGTGCATGCGCTGCTGTCAGCCGAGGAATATGCGGTGGCGGCGCGGGCGTATGGCTTCGACCAGCCGCCGAATTTCGAAAACGCAAGCTGGAACCCGATCCTTGCGCGCCCGTTGCACGAGATTGCGGCCGAGCTGGGGCTGGCCGACGAGGCGGCCGCGGCACGGCTGGCGAGTGCGCGCGCCAAGCTGTTCGCCGCGCGCGAAACCCGGGTGCGGCCGGGGCGCGACGACAAGCAACTCGCCAGCTGGAACGCGCTGATGATCGGCGGGCTGGCGCATGCCGGGCGGGTGATGGCGTGCGCCGACTGGGTGGACGCGGCGCATGCGGCGATCGATTTCCTGCATGCGAACCTGTGGCGCGATGGGCGGCTCTTCGCCAGCTTCCAGCGCGGCGAAGCGCGACTCAACGCCTATCTCGACGACTATGCGTTCCTGCTCGATGCGCTGCTGGAAACCCTGCAGGCCGGCTATCGCGAAGCGGACATGGGCTGGGCATGCGAGCTTGCCGACGCGCTATTGGCGCATTTCGAGGATGCCGAAGCCGGCGGCTTTTACTTCACCAGCCACGACCACGAAGCGCTCATCGCTCGTCCCAAGCCGGGCTACGACAACGCCACGCCGTCTGGCAACGGCGTCGCCGCGTTTGCGCTGCAGCGGCTCGGGCATCTGCTCGGCGAGGCGCGTTACCTCGATGCCAGCGCGCGCTGCCTGAAGTTGTTTTACGCGCATCTGAGCCAGCAGCCGATCGCCTATCCGACGCTGCTGGCCGTGCTCGACGAAGCGCTGGCGCCGCCGCGGACGATCCTGCTGCGCGGCCCGGAATCCGCCTTGCGCGCATGGGTGCGGACGCTGACGCCGAAACTCGGTGCGCGCGACATGCTGCTGGCCTTGCCCAATGGCTTGAGCCTGCCGCAGGCGTTGGCGAAACCGGAAGCGGATCGCCCCACTGCCTGGGTCTGCGGCGGAACGGCGTACCCCGAAGGGCATCAATGCCAGCCGCCGCTGACCGACCTGGCCGGCGTGCTGGAATAAGGGGTTCATCAGCATTTGCTATTAGGAACCCGTGGCGGCGCCTGCTATCAAACAGACAGTTGATTTTGTCATCGGGAGCGATCATGAGCACACACACCGAATCCGCGGTTTTCCATCCGCAGGTCGCCCATATGAATCTGCCGGGCATCCGCCGCGTGACGTTCGAGCAGCCGCTGCGCTGGCTGCGCGACGGCGCAAAGGATTTTGCCCGGGCGTGGCCGTTGAGCCTGTTCTACGGGGCCGTCTTCGCGCTGCTGGGCTACGGTTTGGTGCATGCTGCGGAGGACAGGCCGCATCTGGCGATGGCGCTGGTTTCGGGCTTCCTGTTCGTCGCTCCGGCGCTGGCCATCGTGTTTTATTGCCTGAGCCACCGGCTGGAGCATCACCACAAGCTTCCCAAACTGTTCGTTCCCCTGCTGGCGTGGCGCGCCAATCCCTCCTCCCTGGGACTGTTCGCGGTGATGCTGGTGTTCGTCCTGATTTCATGGGAACGCACTTCGGCGATTCTGGTCGGACTGTTCCTCAGCGGTTCGGGCATCGGCGGCCTGTCCGATCTGCTCAGCATCAGTGCGGTGCGGCAGCATACCGATTTCGTGCTGGCCTACCTGGCGTTCGGCGGCGTGCTGGCGCTGACGATGTTCAGCCTCTCGGTGGTGTCGCTGCCGATGCTGCTGCACCGCAAGGTCGATTTTGCCACCGCGCTGGTCACCAGCTTCATGGCGACCCGGCTCAACTTTCCGGTGATGCTGCTGTGGGGGGCATTGATCGCTGGCCTGATCGCTGTCGGAATGGCGACGGATTTCATCGCCATGGCGGTGGTTTTCCCCTGGCTGGGGCACGCCAGCTGGCATGCCTACCGCGAACTGGTCGAACGCGAATAACAATGGAATAACAATGTTTTACCGGGCCGGCTGGCAAAAAAGCGAGCCCATGTCTTGCGTGGCGGAGGATTTTCCTTAATATTGGAGGCGCGATAGTGGCTAGACAGATAGCGCGCGCTCAACCCGACCTCCACGGAGACACTGTAATGATGAAGAAATTGATGATGACTGCAGCATCCGCTGCCCTGCTGGCCATGTCCGGCGTCGCTTCTGCCGATTCCGAACAGGCGCTGGCCCAGAAAAACGCGTGCATGTCCTGCCACGGCGTGGATAAGAAAATTGTCGGCCCTTCTTTCAAGGATGTGGCCAAAAAATATGCCGGCGACAAGGCCGCAAAAGACAATCTGGTCGCCAAGGTGAAAGCAGGCGGCAAAGGAGTGTGGGGGCCGGTTCCCATGCCGCCGAACGCGCAGGTCAAGCACGAAGACGTGGAGAAGATTGTTGGGTGGATATTGAGCCTGAAGTGATCTGAAGACTTGCCCGGACAAAGGCCGACCCATGGGTCGGCCTTTGCTTTTCCGGAAGGGGCGCACGCGCAGCGCAGCCCGTTAGGGCCGCAAGTTTGTTATCGTTGCCGCCGATAACAAATTATTTCAATGGGGGCAGGCGGTGGTTCATCCTTATCGGTTCTTCGCATTCGCAGCCGCAGCGCTGTTTCCGCAGTTCGCCCAGGCAGCCGAGCCTAGCCGGATCGACGCCTTCTTCGGCAGCCTGAACGGCTATCTCGCCAGCGTCATCTTCTACGACGTGTTTCCCGGCGAACCGTCGATGCCGTTCATCGTCGCCTGGCTGATTATCGGCGCGGTCTACCTGACCCTGCGCTTCAGCTTCGTCAACCTGCGCATGATGCGCCACGGATTCAGGGTGTTGCGAGGCAAGTACCATACGGCGGACGACAAGGGCGAGGTGAGCTCGTTCCAGGCGTTGACCACCGCGCTTTCCGCCACGGTCGGGCTCGGCAACATCGCTGGCGTTGCGATCGCGATTTCGATCGGCGGGCCAGGGGCCACGTTCTGGATGATCGTCGCAGGCTTTTTCGGCATGACCACCAAATTCACCGAGGCCACGCTGGCGCAGCGCTACCGCGAAGTGCGTCCCGACGGGCACATCATGGGCGGCGCCATGGAATACCTGTCCAAGGGCTTCGCCGAATTCAATCTGCCGCGCACCGGCAAAGTCCTCGCCGGCATGTTCGCCGTGTTCACCGTGCTCGGCTCGTTCGGTGCCGGCAGCGCGTTCCAGGTGAGTCAGTCGCTGGGCGCCGTGCAGGAACAGTTTCCGTTCTTCAACGACGCGCCGATCGCCTACGGCCTCATCATGGGGGTGGCGGTGGGCGTGGTCATCATCGGCGGTCTGCGCCGCATCGCCCACACCGCCGAAGCGGTGGTGCCGAGCATGATCCTGATCTACCTGGCGGCCTGCCTGTGGATCATCCTGGGCAATATCGACCAGCTCCCGCAGGCGATCACCAAGATCGTCACCGAAGCCTTTGCGCCGATCGCGGTGGCGGGCGGCATGGTGGGCGCACTGGTGCAGGGCTTCAAGCGCGCAGCGTTCTCAAGCGAGGCCGGCCTCGGCTCGGCCGCGATCGTGCACTCGACCGCCTCGGTCAAGTACCCGATCCGCCAGGGCATGGTCGCGCTCTACGAGCCCTTCATCGACACCATCATCATCTGCACCATGACTGCGCTGGTCATCGTCATCACCGGCGTCTACAACGATCCGGCCACCCTGGCGATCCGTGAGGCGAACAAGGGGGCGGCGCTGACCTCGGTGGCGTTCGCCACGGTGTCGGACTGGTTCCCGGCCATCCTCACGCTGTCGGTGGTGCTGTTCGCGTACAGCACCATGATCTCGTGGTCCTACTACGGCGAGCGCTGCTGGGCGTACCTCTTCGGCGAACGGACCTCGATCGCCTACCGGGTGGCCTTCCTCGCGTTCATTGTCATCGCCTCGGTGGCGAGCGCGTCCAACATGGTCGACTTCACCGACCTGCTGGTGCTGGCGATGGCCTTCCCCAACCTGTTGGGGCTTTATCTGCTCAGCGGCAAGGTGCGGGCGATGTTGACCGACTATCAAAACAAGCTGAGAAGCGGCGAGCTCGACCGCGAAATCGTGAAGGACTGAATACCGCCTGGCCGACGCCGGTTCAGCGAGGGGTCGAGTCGAAGCGGTGCAGCCGGCGCTCGGTCAGCACCGCGTCGAGCGGCATGTCCCACGGTTCGTGCGGCAGCGCCTCCACCCGCTGGCATTCGTAGGCGACGCCCACCAGGCGCGGCTTGCGCCACAGCCGCCGGTGCTGCATGAAAGCCAGTGTCGCATCGTAGTAACCGCCGCCCATTCCCAGGCGACGGCCCTGCAGATCGAACCCCACCAGCGGCATCAGCAGCAGGTCGAGCTGGCGCGCGCGCAGCGGCTTTGCATCCAGCGGCTCGGGAATGCCGTAGCGGTTCGGCGACATGCGCGTGTTGCGCCCGACACGCCCGAAGCGCATCACCCGTCCACGGCGCGGCAGAATCGGCAGATAGCAGTCGCGCCGCATGCACAGCGCCTGATTGAGCAGGGGGTGGACGTCGAATTCGCCGCCCTGCGGCAGATAGAAGCCGATGCGTTGCGCGCGCAGCAGCAGGCCGTGGCGCAGCGCCAGCCGCAGCGACGCGCGCGCGGCATGACGGCGCTCGGCCGGCCGCATCGCGTTGCGCGCGGCCTTGAGCTGGCGTCGTAGGGAGTGTTTGTCCATCAGGAAATGAGGGTTCCCCGCCTGTGCCGTGACTGGCTGCGGACTCTTGAACCTGGGTCCAAGACGGCCGCGTTCAAAGACGCTTTGGGCACATGAGACATGTCACGCGCACACCCGCATCGGAATAGACCGCAGCCTTGCACGTATGCATTGGTTCAGAGAAATTGCAACCAGCCTCGAACACCGCAGGGAACAACGCCAGTTTAGAAGAGTTTGTCCTGATCTTCCAGCACTGCGTCGAGCAGGCCGTTGCAATGCGTCAGGCGCGTGCGCGCTTCCTCGACCAGGCCGCCGCCGCCCTGGGTCAGCAGGTCGTGCGCCAGGTTGAGTCCTGCCATGATGGCGATGCGCTCGGCGCCGATCACCTTGCTCTTGTCGCGGATCTCGCGCATTTTCTCGTCCAGGTAGCTGGCCGCCGCGATCAGTGCGGATTCCTCCTCGCGCGAGCACGCCACCTTGTAGGCGCGGCCCAGAATATGGATGTCGATGGAACGCGGGGCGGCCATCACACGTCCTCCGGCAGCGTTTCGAGCAGCGCCTGCAGCCGGGCCTTGGCGGCGTCCAGCCGCGCCGTCAGCTGTTTGCCGTCCTGCTGCGCGGCCAGCAGCTGCTGGCGCAGGGCGATGTTTTCCTGCCGCAGCGCGTGGCAAAGCGCGGCCACCTGGCGGATTTTGGCTTCGAGGGCGTCGAGTTCGGCTTGCATTGCGGGACTATAGCACCTGCAAGGGGTACGCCGGTGGGTGCCCCGCTGCTGCGCAGCGACCCTTCCGCAGGGGGCGATGTGCGGCCGGTCAATCCGATCCGTATAATGCGCGCCTTCAGGTGCCGACGCGGCTTTCCGCCGCCGAGGATAAACGGGAAACAGGTGCGCGGCTTTGCCGCCATGCCTGTGCTGCCCCCGCAACGGTAAGCGCTAAACGGTCCATCACACCGCCACTGGGTTCGCCCGGGAAGGCGATGCACTTCAAGCGCGAGCCCGGATACCGGCCTGAGCCCTGTCGCGACGGAAGTCGCCCAGCGGATCGTGCAACGCGCCTGCGGGGAAGCGGGCGCCCAAACCGGAATTCATCATGCGTCAAACCCCTCTCGCGCTCGCCCTGGGCATCGTTTTCGCCACCGCTGCCCGCGCGGAAAGCCTGCCGGAATATGTCTGGGATACCATCGTCGTTACGCCGACGCGCTTCGAGGAGCCATCTCCTCGAACACCCGCCAATCTCATCGTGATTACCCGGCAGGATATTGAGCGGATGCCCGTAACGAGCGTCCCCGATATTCTGGCCGGAACCGCGGGGGCCACGGTCGTTCCCCTATACGGGGCACTCGGCATCGATTCCACGGTTGGCTTGCGGGGTGCGGGCAGCGGAGGAACGGCCACCAGCAATACTCTCGTGCTGCTCAACGGCCAAAGGCTGAATCCAATCGATTCCGGGTCGATCGACTGGTCCTTGATCCCGCTGGCGAGCATCGAGCGCATCGAGGTCATGCCGGGGAGCGGAACAGTCCTATACGGTGACCGCTCGACCGGAGGCGTGGTCAACATCATCACCAAGAAGGTGGCGGACACGCGCTATGCCAGCATCGGCGGCGGCAGCCACGGCTTGCGTGAGCTGAGCCTGCAGACGGGTGGAACTGCCGGCCCGGTCGACACGAGCCTGTATTTCCAATATGGCGCCAGCGATGGCTGGCGGACCAACAGTGACCAGGAGCGCTACTCGTTGGGCGGCAGAATCAATTTCCTGAATCAGGGGCGAGTGCGCGGATTCGTCGACCTTGCCGCCTTCAAGGAGGAGTTGGGGCTGCCAGGCGGCCTCTGGAGCGCCGAATACCTGGCCGATCCCACCAAGTCGCGCCATCCGGGCGATCGCTCGGACCGCAATGGTTTCAGGATTCGTCCAGGGGTGGAGGTCAACCTGTCTGCAGACGTGGCGCTGGACGCCGACCTGGTCCTGTCCAGGGACGAGCGCAGCGGTTACAGCGATGCGACCAATCCGGTTGAACAAACCCGTGACCTGTCGCGCGACTTCGTTTCCTTCAGCCCCAAGCTCAAAATCAGGCATCGGCTCGGCGGACTGGGCAACCGCGCCACGCTGGGGTACGACTATTTCAGGGGGACGACGGACAGCCTGACCGCGCCGACCGGGAACCAGTCCTACACGCAGGACGCGACCCAGGCGAGCCATGCCGTTTACGCACAGAACATCACGGAGCTTGGCGAGCGCCTGGCATTGACGCTCGGCGTGCGCGCTCAGCGGCTGAAGCAGTCGGCAAGCCAGTCAGAGTACACGGATCACACGGGCTGGTTCCGCCCCGCGATGTCCGGCCATTCCGTCGACACACGCGAGGCCTACGAGGCGGGGATGAGCTATCGGGCCGAAGGCTGGAAGGTCTACGGCAGGGTCGGGACGACCTACCGCTTCCCCAATACCGACGAGCTGTATGGGCTTGATCCGACTACCTGGGATCCCGTCTTTGTCCTCGGCCTTAGACCACAGCACGGGACCGTTTATGAAATCGGCGCCTCGAAACAAGTCGCCCGCGGCAGCCTTTCCTTGAGCATTTACCAGCAGAATCTGAAGGATGAAATCACCTCGGACCCCATGGGCGGCAACATGAACGTGGATAAGACGCGCCGTCTGGGAAGCGAGTTGAGCGCGAGTCTGGGATTAACCGACAGCCTGCGCGGAAATCTCGGCGTGACGCTCGAAGACGCGGAGATTCGGGACGGCGTCTACGCCGGCAAAGAGGTGCCTTTGGTGCCCAGGGTGCAGGCGAGCGCCGGTTTGACCTGGAGCAAGACGTCGAATGCAGCCTATTCCGCGCGCTTGAATTATGTGGGCGACCGACGGTACGGCGATGATTATGCGAACGAGGCGGGCCACCTGGCTGCCTACACCAGGCTCGACTTGTTGGCGAGTTGGCAAATTCGTGACTGGAAGATCGATGCCAAGCTCATCAATGCGACCGACGAGAAGTATGCTGCGTACGCGGGCTATGGCTTCAACATGGACACTTTTGCGAATGACACCTTCTACTACCCGGCCGATCGCAGGACTTACGCCGTCAGTGCGCGCTACGATTTCCGGTGATCCTGCACGGTCAGCCGGCCTGAAGCCGGGCTTGGGCATCTTTGCCCTGGCTGGATTGAAAAGGAAAGGACATGGCTGATTCGCAATTCAATTCCGGCAGGACAGCAGGCGAGGCGTCCGGAAATGCGCGCCATGCCGCCCGCATGGCGCGCAAGAAGGCGCTGATCGACGCCGCGATCGCCGCCGCCAGCGACGAGCGCGGGCTGCTCATCGTCGTCACCGGCAACGGCAAGGGCAAGAGCACCGCGGCGTTCGGCATGGTCGCGCGCGCGCTCGGCCACGGCATGAAGGTCGGCGTGGTGCAGTTCATCAAGAGCCGCACCGACACTGGCGAGGAGGCCTTCCTCGGCACGCAGCCCGGCGTCGAATGGCACGTCACCGGCGACGGCTTCACCTGGGACACGCAGAACCGCGAGCAGGATATTGCCACCGCCGGGCGCGGCTGGGCGATCGCCGCGCGCATGCTCGCCGATCCGGCGTACCAGCTGGTGGTGCTGGACGAGTTGACCTATCTCCTGAGCTACGGCTATCTCGACGCCGACAGCGTGCTCGACGCGCTGGCGCAGCGCCCGGCCATGCAGCATGTCGTCGTCACCGGACGCGCCGCGCCGGATGCGCTGACCGAACTGGCCGACACGGTGTCGGTCGTCGCCGACCAGAAGCACGCGTTCCGCGCGGGGGTGAAGGCGCAGCCCGGCATCGATTTCTAGATGCGATGCCGGAGTCGTCCGAATTCCGCCGCGCGGACTATCCTTTATCAGACATGCCGTGATCGTTTGATTCAGTCTTCAGGGAGACCGAGATGGACAAGGACATCCAGCGCTATACCGAAATCGCCGCCGCTTACGCCACCGAGGCCGGAATGAAAATCCTCGCCGCGATCGCCTTCTGGATCATCGGCCGCTGGCTGATCGGCCTGGTCGGGCGCATGCTGCAGGGCGCGCTGCACCGGCAGAAGGTCGACCCCACGCTGATGCGCTACATCGGCAGCTTCGTCGCGGTCACCCTCAACATCGTGCTGGTGGTCGCCATCCTCGGCTACTTCGGGGTGCAGACGACGACCTTCGCCGCCCTGGTCGCCGGCATCGGCATCGCCATCGGCGCCGCCTGGGGCGGGCTGCTGTCCAACCTGGCGGCGGGCGCCTTCCTCATCGTGCTGAAGCCGTTCAAGGTGGGCGACTTCATCACCGCCGGCGGCGTCACCGGCACGGTCAGGGAAATCGGCCTGTTCGCCACCGGCCTCGACACCCCGGACAACGTGTTCACCATCGTCGGCAACGGCAAGATCTTCGGCGACACCATCCAGAATTTCAGCACCAACGCCTTCCGCCGCGTTGAGCTGAAATGCCAGCTCGCAGGCAGCGCCGACCACGTCGCCGCCATGCAGCTGCTGCGCGACAAGCTGCAGGCGATTCCCAACGTGCTGGCCGAGCCGGCGGTGGAGGTCGAAATCCTCGAATTCAACCTGGTCGGCCCGGTGCTGGCGGTACGCCCGTTCTGCCATACCGACCATTACTGGCAGGTGTATTTCGACGGCAACCGCGTCATCCGCGAAGCGCTCGCCGAGGCCGGCTTCCCGGCGCCGATGCCGGCCCAGCTGATGCTCACCCGCGCGGCTTGAGCGGCACCTACATCGGGCGCTTCGCGCCGTCGCCCACCGGCCCCCTGCATCAGGGGTCGCTGGTCGCCGCCGTGGCGAGCTTTCTCGACGCCCGCGCGGTTGGCGGGCGCTGGCTGGTGCGGATGGAAGACCTCGACCGCCCGCGCTGCGAGCCCGGCGCGGCCGCCACCATCCTGCGCCAGCTGGAAGCCTATGGCTTGCACTGGGATGGCGCGGTGCTCCATCAATCGCAGCGCGACGACGCCTACGCCGCGGCGCTGGATGAGCTGAAAGCCCTCGGCGCGGTCTATCCCTGCGCCTGCAGCCGCAGCCAGCTTGCGCAGGCGCTGCGCAACCACGAGGGCGAGATCATCTATCCCGGCACCTGCAGGGCCGGGCTGCCGTCGGGCGCAGCCGCACGTGCATGGCGCGTGCGCTCGCCGGATGTGAGTACACACTTTTGCGACCGCATCCAGGGCGAGCTGCAGCAGAATCTGGCGCACGAGGTCGGCGACTTCATCGTCAGGCGCGCCGACGGGCTGTTCGCCT
>VFQO010044514.1_pt1 | contig 11746 bp, 10 predicted proteins | sample 3512331 | NCBI WGS metagenome assembly VFQO01 (sample SAMN10412371, study PRJNA504923) | tailings metagenome | isolation source: Replicate 3 from Balatoc abandoned mine | place: Philippines: Itogon, Benguet | collected 2017-08-28 | reverse complement strand
TACCCGGTCCGCAGGTACATTCTTTTTCAGGGTGGTTGTAGTAACCACAGGGGCATTGGTTTGTCGATAATGTCCCGAGCCGAGAAGATAGTCGCCAAGCCTAAACCTGGGGGCTATCCTCCACGCCCTCAATCAGTTGGAGAGCATATCAGAAAGAAGCGAATGGATTTAGGGATTAGCCAAGGTGCAGTTGCTAGGCAATTAGGAGTCTCTGAAGACTGTGTCTGCTATTGGGAACAGAACCGGAATCAGCCTCGTCTCTATCAATATCCGGCTATTATCAAATTTCTTGGGTATTACCCTTTTGATCACGAAACAGAAACATTTGGTGGCAAGATTAAACGGTATAAATACGAACATGGCTTGAGTAACGAAAAGCTGGCGATAATGCTCGGCGTAGATGAAGGGACGGTTGCAAATTGGGAGAGAAATGCTCAAAACCCAACTTCGTCAAAACTTAAATTCTTAGTTTCTCATTTTAAAAACTACCCATAATTCAAAGGGTGGTTTTTTATTTGATTTCACACGTATCCTTCCATGTTTTCGGCAAATCAACTTTTGCTACATTTAGATTTCTAAATACTTTATCATTAAAACCGATTTATAATTTCTTTCTTCAAGAAAATTTGGCAGCTCCCGAACTTCGGAAAATCCAAATTTTTTATAATAATGAAGCAAATCATCTTTTGCAACTAATTTAATTTTTTTAACGCCATACTTTATGGCCACTTTTTCACAAGCTTCGATAAGTCTTTTTCCAACGCCGTTTTTTCTTTTGGTTTCTTTTACACCAAGGAAAATAATGTAAAGAGTATCTCCGTTAACATTATAGTGTAGTGGAAAGTTTTTTATTTCTTCAAAAGTTTCAAACTCTCGGTCTTCCCAAATCACTGATTCAATATAGCCAATCAATTCATTTCCCTGTTGTGCTACTAAAAAGCCATCTTGAAACATTCCTAATCTTTGCTTGAGGGTTATTTCACTTGCTGCATTACCAAATTCAATTCCAAGCTCTATTTTATATACGTCTTTTATAAGCTCAGGTACGCATTTTGTGATAGTTATTTTATCTTGATTCGTAGAATTTTTTTTCCCATGAACCGGCAAACGTAATTTCTTATTTGTTTGCTTGGGAATATTACCTCCTTCGAAATAGAAAATCATTCCATCATTATTACTGACGTTTCGGTAGTTAGTCAAATATGTGGTTGTTTTGTCTTTTTCTGTTTTGTGTGAAGGAGTTATCTCATCAACAATATTTCGATCTTTTACAATAAAAAATCTAGGTGACTTCAAGGCACAAGTAAAATTTAATCTAATAGTGCAATCTCGTGCATCACGAATTTCAAAATGGTCAGTATCACCGTTAACGATATTTATAGTCTCTTTCCAACGAAAGTGATATTGTACTCCGAACTCTTCATCCTTTTTTATTGATTCAGGAAAAGAGATTATAAATGTCTTGTTTTGCATGCCATCATTTTTTATATTGGCATCTATCTTTTTTCCATTAAAGTCACAAGCTTTAAACCACATATCTTCTTCGGTATTTGTGGAATCTGCTGTGGTTGTTAATATTAGTTCGTTTAAATCGCTAACTGAACGATTAATTCCCCTTTTTAAATAATGAGCAAAATAGTTACCTCGCTCATCAATTCGTCCGAAATATTCTACAAGATTATACTCTATATTTTCATTACAGATATTTTTATATATTCTGTCAATTATTTCTGTTCTAAGAATATCTTTTTTATAATTAAAAAACCTCTTTTCTGGAACAAATAACTTTGCCCAATTTTCTTGCATGTTAAGTGGTAAGAAATAATCACTATGTTCATAATAATTATCCCTTTGAACAAAACAGTTGTAATATCTTTCAGGTACTTGTAAAAATCCTTTTTGTCCCGATGTGCCGCATTCCCTAATTATTAAACTACTAAATTTAACAACACTATCAAGCTTTCCAAAATCGTTTAATAAATATTTAACTTGATTTGCTTCGAAAAAAGAAGTCCAGTTAATTTTTCTTGATAAAATTGAACCACATAAAATGACTTTATTAAATTTTATAGATTTATACTTTTTGATTGAGGAATAAAAAATATACGTACCAAAGCTGTGGCAAATTAAATTTGGCGGATAGTTAGGATTGAAGTTCTGTGAATAATAATTTTGGAACTCTCTTAAAACCTTTCTTCTATAGTATGGAATCAAAAATTGAGCCATTGTAAAATATCCATACTCAAAATTTTCAATTTTAACCCCAGTATTTTCCCAATGAGATAATTTTTTAAAATCATCATACCATTTAGTCTGACGCCTAATGCCATGTATAGTTATTATTTGCATAAGTCAAAATAATACTCTAAAGCATTTAATACTAATAACTTAGTGTATATTTATTAACAATTATATTTTCTTCTCTTAAAAGGTTCCCAAATTATCTTATCAATACTTATTGTTTAACGATTAACAGTTGTAAAATATTATTTGAGAAAGATCTATCCAAATATAAAACACCTCTTTAAGAGGTGTTTTTGTGCTTGGCTTGCTTGAATAACATTATTTTGATACCTACATTACCCGCCTCGGAATTCACGTAGTAGCCCGTCTTTAATAATAATCTGTTTTACCTGATACGTTACAGAATTACTAACAGAACAAGGTCGTGTAGTTTGGACTGGTAATTTCTTTTCGAATTCGAAGCCCACCTTTTGTCCAATTTTAAGTGTTTGAACCGAGGAAGGATTATACACGATTCCTTTTACAACATTCGTGTACTGAATACCATTTAAAAATAATGGATCACCGTTTTTAAACATATTAGACTGATGATATAAATCAATGATCCAATACTCATTCAGAGGATCTCCCGAACATGATTCTTTTGCGATGACCTCCCCGATGCCACTATCGTAAATCAAGTCAACAGCAGGCGGCTTCGAACAAGCAAAAATGAACAGTAAACAAACCAGTAAACTCTTTTTCATAGTACCGCTATTTAGTTATGATTAGTTTTTGTGTATGCCAGTTTTTGCCATTATACACTCGTAATAAATAATTGTCTTTTGGTAATTGGGAAACATCAATTGTTGTTGAAAAAGTATTATCTCCTAACTTTTTATCAATAAATACCCTTCCAGAGTAACTCTGTACCACAACCTGTTGAATCTTTACCGAAATATTTGCTTTTTTGTTTTCTTGACTTTGTTCAATACGTACATAGGAGGTACTTGGGTTTGGATACACATTGTACATGCTAAAACTCTGTTCAAGTGTTGCACCGAATGAGTATTGTTGTGTAAATGTTTGACAGCCATTAGAAAAAGTGGCTTCGAATGTGACGTAATCATATTGATTAATATTAAATCTTAACATACCGTTTATAGTGCTCCATGAATTAGGGTTCCCATATACAAGAGTCCAAGATAAGACAGGGTGCTGCATATACACTCTAGTTTCTCCAGCACATACATCATCGTAACCTGTAAGTTGTAGTGGGTCTCGATTCAAACAAGTATTATACGTACCTACTATGTTAGGGGTTAACCGAACAAGCTTGGTAATGCTTTTCGTTGTATTAAATCCTTTACTATCGTTTATGACTAAATCAATAGTTCCTGTTACATTATTATTAATACGTTGTACTTGAATCGCATTAGTGCCTTGACCAGATACAATTTGAAGATTACTACTTACTGACCATGTAAATGTGCAGCCAATGAAGTTCGGGACGCTGTATGTAATAGTACCAGAGCAAGGAATATACTCATCCCCTAAAATCTCCATGTTATAGGTCTGAATTCCAGGGATACTATACAGATTATTAGGCGATAATGCTTGAGCAACTTCAGGAAACCAGAAATGTTCTAGTTTTTCGTATTGATCTCCTAAACTTTGATTTCCACAACTAGCTAAACCCATCTGTAGTGTTCCTACAATTTGATTGTATTCATTGAGTAAGGCAGAACCCGATGATCCTTCTGCGGTTGCGGCTCCTTGATCTCCATATTGATAAAAGACGCTCCATTTTGTCGCATCCCACATCCAATGATTTACATTCCTAGTCCGTGCTCCTCTCATATGTTCTTGTTCTGGATGATGTGCAACAAAAGAACCATTTTCTGATGGCAGAGTGGAGCCACGATTCCAACCAGCATAGGTAACATTATCACCGATACCTGGAGGGTTATTGAGTTCTAATAAAATCATATCGGTCGAGCCGTATTGGGCAACAATTTGAGCACCGTAAAATTCAACACCGGATTCAGGACTTGATCCACCACACCCTGCAATCCAATATCTAAACAAAATTCTTGAACTAAGGAGTTGGTTTACTTCATATGAATCAATTGAACCATCTTTATTTAAATCAACAACATGCTTTGCAGTCAAAAAATATGCTCTGCCGTTTCCAAGTTCATTTGATATTAATGTTCCAGTTCCGCCTCTCCAAAAACCTGCATTAGATATTCGCAAGCGTGCAACTGCTCTACTTACTTGTGCTTTTTCTGGAAAGCATTGAATATTTGGCATACATCCCGTAAAACTACTTTGGAATGCAGATATTGTATTGATGTTTCCAGTGTTATCAGCAAGTATTTGTGTTATTGCGAGGGAAGAAATAAGTTCTTTTTTTTGAGATCTTGGCTCTTTAATTACTAATGTGATTTTTTCTGCCGTCTTTAATGAGAAAGGGATATGTGGAGTTTTTGCCCAGTTGAATTTATTTTTTTGTATCGGTCCTGCAACTTGGGAATAGTCATTATTAAGCAAATACACTTCAGCAGTCTCGCTCAGGTTCATATTTGATAAGGTCACGCCCAATTCAGTTGCATTCGGTACTTGTAATTGAAAAACCCAATACATATGGTTAGCAGCTTGTTTTACTACACCATCTTTGATTCCATAAGCAACGGGTATCTCAGTTCCTTGTAATAACTCTTTATAGTATGGGGTAGTATCTGCACTATGATCATTGTTATGTACTAAGAATTTTATTTGAACATTTTTAGATTTCAATGATGGTTTGATACCCGCAAACTCTGGTAACAATGAATCGAGTTGCTTAGGAGTAATTGTTTGGATTTGAATTTGAGCACTTGAAAAGATGTTAAAAATACACACCCCAACACATGTCAAAACGAATCTCAAAACTGAAAAGTGATTTTGTTTCATAGTAATGATTTTTTAGACTGTTATTAAATAGTTGATGTAGAAATGCCAATACAAAAAAGGTGTTATCCTAAATTGAGAGGTTAATCGATACGTAAATACTCATGTGTGTGAATCGGAAAGATTCTTTGTGGGGGTATAGTAAAGCTACTAAGACTTTAGTTTGTGAAAACACTGAATTTTATATGCAAGCTCTCAGTGTTTTCCGCAAGTTTTCATAAGGGTTTTTACACCGTATTATGCGGATCAAATTTTTCTAAAAAACTTATTATAAATATAACGCCCCACAAATGGGGCGTTATATTTATGGGTGAGGGCATCACAGAAATTTTACACATACAAAACCTTTAAAACTGAGATAGCAGTTGTATGCATATTTAATGAGAAAACGACTGCCTCCCATCATAGGAAACTCCGTTAACAAATCCAGTGTATGTAATAACCAAACTTGTTGCCGATAGTGTTTCGATGGTAGCTGTTGTTGTACCTGATGGCATTACAAACCTAATTTTTGTTTCATTTTGCTGAAATGACCATGTGCCCGTTTCGACTATCTGAGAATTTCCTGAACAGCGAACAGCGCCTTCATTTTCTTCAAATACACCTGATACATAGAATACATGTCTATTATCTCTATCACAAGCTCGGTATTGGCTTGTGAGATCGGCGTAGGTACTTGCAGATGATGGTTTTTCTTGGTGCAAAACGAGTATCCAATCTTTTTCAGTTAATAGTTGTGTTTTTGTCTTCACCACTGGCGCAGGGGTATCCTTCTTGCTACATCCAATCAATAACGATAAGCTCAGGAGGCTATACAATGCAATCCTTCTCATGTTATTGGTTTTGAGTTGAGGAAGTAGAAGTTACTACCACTGGCTGCATGGGGGTTGCAGTTGTGGTTGGAGGCGCAAACGGTACTTGTATATTTTTCGCAGTGCCATTTGGTGCGCACGGCTTATAGATAGCATTAGTAGCAAAGTCAACAATCAGGGGTACAAAGCCAAACAATGCATCAGCAATGAGGTATCCGGCACGGACTTTTCGAGTCTGGCCACCTTCTTTGGGTTTGGTGCGTTGACAGTTATCAATTTTACCACCCATGATCGTTGCACAAGAGCTTTGAGAGAGGATGATAACTGCGAGAAATGTGAATGTTACAAGTGGTGTACGTAATCTTGCAAAAGGGTTCATACGAGAAAGTTTTGGTGTTAATAATAGACTTCAAGTTTCACCAAAACCTGTGCATAACCTATGCAAATTCTGCATATTTCATGCAATTTTTACAAGCAATTCCTTTCCAAAAACTATCTTTACGAAAACCACATTATGCACGGTTCAAAAATTAGAAGTTTTAGACTCCTACGAGGACTGTCTCAAGAAGAGATGGCTGAGAAACTCAACATTACCCAAAGTACCTACTCTCGTATCGAAACAGATGAACATAAACTTACTGTAGATGTCCTAAAACGCATAGCAGAAGTACTTGATGTATCAATTGGAGATATTGTCTCGAATGAGCCAATCATTATTCAAAATAATGCATCTAACCAAGGAACACAGATTGCACGAAACGAAAATTTTTATGCTGATCAAAAAGAGTTGTACGAGAAAATAATTACTGCCAAGAATGAAGAAATAGCGAGAATGCAGATAATAATTGATGGGTTATTGAAAAAATAAGTTTAGTTAAACTTAAATCGCAATTATAGTATGTCTAAGCGATGGCAAATCCCTGATGAATATCTTTCAAAGATTTCTTTGAATGAAGCCAAATTCGTATTTGAGCATGCTGAGAAAAAATTAAAAGATATTGTAGATACAAATATTTTAATTGTAAATCGAACAACAACACTTGTTACTGTAACGGTAGGTCTACTAGTTGGTTTGATAGGCTTTTCAATCAATCATTGGATTACTCTTCGAGAATTCGACGAATTGTTTACCATCTCTATTTTTACAGAATTGTACCTCTTTGTAATATGTCTTATCTTGAAAGATAATATACAAGCTCAAGAATACTATGTTATTGGAGCAAATCCAACACTTTTTTTTACAGAAATACTTTACAATTCTGAAATCGATAAAATAGAGACTGCTGATCCTGAAAAAGAGCAGCGATTAATATATATGTACATTAATGAAATCGAAAACTATCAATTTCGAATTGAAAAAAATATTGAGACTAATGAAAATCGATGGAGATTATTTAACGCCTCCTTAAAAGCATTAGTTTATTTACCTTTTTATATTGTAGTCATGTATTTTATTCTGATTCTTCTCCGCTAGATGATTTTTGTGATCTTAGAGGACCAGAGTCTTGACTTTTTCTAATAGGAGTTGAAGTGTCAAATCTTTCAAAATTTTTAGCAATATCCTCTCTGACACCCTCAGATATAGGTTTAGATTCACCTTTGGTCGGAGAGCTATTATCTTGTTTTGGTGTTTCTTTTTCTTCTGCCATAATATTTTTTTTACAAGTTAAATAAAAACATAAATATTTCAAAAAGATAATATTACGCTCTTGAACTGTTTAGAAAAACTACTCCTTGTTTATAACATACTGCTCTGAATGTTTCTATAATAGTATCTTTTATCTCACCTGATATCTCTTCTTCAATTGTTTCAAAACGACATACTAAAAGATGTTCAGCACGAATCAATTCATATGAACACATAGCAATACTAAAATTTGGTATATTGTACAATGACCGTAATACCGCAGTACAAGCGGTAGTTATTTCTTCTTCAAAATCTAAAATGATATCTTGTTCTCGATCAAGTGCTGCAAGAATCTCATTTATATATTCTCGTTTTTCATTCCCAAAATTTTCATCAATTTCTTGCAGTACTGACTCCATGTAACTGAATCGTTGTATTTCATCTAATAAAGCCGTTGAGTCACTCTCATTTCTATATAATCGTAACTCACGAACTAGTCCTCCTAACATACCATTATATGAGTCATCTGGAGCTGAAGTGAATTCATACGAAAGAATATCCATGATAATTTTGTTTTATTTTTTTATTGTATTTCTAATTATCGCAGCAACTGTTGCCCGCTTCTGTGTTTGTTCCATCGCTGACACTTGATCATACGCAACGGTCACCCGATATCCTTTGATCGTATGTGCTGGTGGTTCTGGAGAAATTGGTTCAAGTAATTCAAATAAGAACTCTGGTTCAGCGATTATAATTTGGTTTTGTTGTGACACAGAAAAGAAAGTACTGATAGCGGAGCGCATTTTCTGCAAAGCGGTTTTGTCAGTAGTACACCAACAGACGGTATGATATCCGGCTTGCAAACACTTCTGTATATTATGAAGCTCCCATTCGGTACTTGTGGTGACAGATATTTCAACTGCAATGCGCTCATCTTCTCGTAAGAGTGATACATCAACCTTGCCGCTGCCCTCAAGAATTGGTATCTCAAGTTGAGCTTTATAGCCTCGCTCTTCCGCCATCTTCTTGATAAGTGTTTGCAAGTAACGGTGTTTCCGAACTTGTTCTCGTTCCACTAACTGCTCAACAATGTCATTTGTACTCTGTGGTGCAATGGGTTCACGAGGTTGTGTGGGTTTTGGTGTATGACTTTCCACTGGTGTTTGCGGTACAACAGGTGTCGTTAGTGTTTCAATCGGGGTTGCATAACACGCACGGGAATGCATAATGATCGCTTCTTGATTGCTAAAGCGATCATCAATCGGTATATCAATTATCGATAACGAAAAATCATCTTCTGCTCGACCAATCCGAGCAATGGCTTCACCAACAGCAAGGTTTTGAAGGTGTTCTGCGGTAAAGTCAGTAAACCCTTCTGCAAAGCGTTTGGCATCAGTGTCACCTAATCGAAAACAGATCCGTGTTCCAGCATTAGCAGTTAACGCACTTGCAAGCGAAGTATCACCCGCAAGCTGTTGCATATTCTGATGTGCAACTACTAATCCCAACCCATACTTCCGTGCACCATTCAAAATGCTTTCCATGGTAGGGGTGGCGAAATGGTGAAATTCATCGATGTAGATATAGTATGGGGTGCGAGTACTGCGCTCTTTGCTCTGCCGAGCCATTGCCGCTTGTTGAAATTTAGCGATGATGCTCGCACCTAAGATGAAACTATTCTCTGTGCCGATAAGTCCCTGGGCAAGCTTCACTAACACAATCTTCTTTTCATCCATCAACAGATCAAAATTCAAACTCTTACGCTGGGAGACCATTGCTCGAATCATCCGAGGGCGCAGAAAGGTATCAAGACGAGTCAGTATTGATCCCAATGAAGAACTTTTAAGGAGCGGGTATTCATACTGCCAATAGTACAGGATGGATTGGTCAGTTACTGAAGCCAGTACCGTATCTCGAAAGGGCTTTTCAATCAAAAATCGTCGTAAGTCAATAAGTGTACCGCCATCTTTGCTCGCAAGGATAGCCATGATTGCATTTGCAAACACGCTATTCATTTGATCGCCCCACGAAGTCGAGAATCTCCGAAAAAGCGCTACCAAATCTGAAGAGAGTAATTCCTGTTCAAGTGGTGTATGGGCATGCAGTATATTGAAGCCAACTGCATAGTCAGTATCTGAGGGATCAATCAACACCACATCATTGATGCGTGATTCAGGAATAAAGGAAAGCACAGTATCAATCAAATCACCGTGCGGGTCAACCACTGCAATACCATTACCCTGTGCGATATCACCATAAATCAGACTTGAAAGCAGTGTTGATTTTCCTGTGCCGGTGGCACCAATAATATGGATATGCTGTAGTCGTTCTTGTTCAGACAAACAGACAAATTGATGAATGTTTCGATGGCGGTTAATACCTAAGACATAGTCGCCAAATGCTGCTCGCTCAGGAGGAGCTTTTGTTGCCATTTCTGCTCTGGCAAGTTTCCGAGACCGAATCTGTGGACTCGGGAAATGCACCAGTGACATGAGTTCCCGAATATTCAACAGCATCCCCAATCTATGGGTCTGTCGCTCAAACATATCAAGCAAGCGATCATTTGCGGTGTACTCAGCATCTGAGAGTCCCATAAAAGAGTTATATGATGAAGCAGTTCCAGTGATCAGCACCTGTGCCACGGTTCGAAGGAGTGCACCTGCTCGATCCATGTGTGTTGCTTGCGTACAGAGTCGCAAGCACACTCCAAAAAGCGGTCGTGCTGTTTTCTCGTCTGCAAGTCGGGGCATCTCTGGTGCATTGACGAAAAACGATCCTGCCTGACCATCAGATACAGAACGGCGGATACTCTCTGTCCACGCATTGACCACACCGGAGAACAGCACTTGCAGTACCACCTGCTCACCATGATTAAGATGCTCTAACACACCAAAAAGGCTGATAAAAGGATCACTCTCTGATCCAGTATAGGTTGCTATTGGGCGCATAAATTCTTCAGAGAGTCCAAAATCAACAAGTGCAACAACACCATCGGTTGGGGTCAGTGCATCGTCCTCTTCAGAAATAATACACTCTGGAAAGAATGCTTCAAGTTGGCTGCGGAAATAGGGATAGTCTGCTTCACGACTCACTAGTTGGATGGTGATGGTGGTACTTGTTGCAATGATCTCAAAACTCAAATGATAGGAGCATCGAGTGAGCATTACGAGTAACTGCTCTAAACGGTCTGGTTTTGGTTGTACTCCTTTTGGAAATGATACCTGTGCTGTACGCAGCAACGAACTTGCCTTGGTGGGAATCAGTTCTATGTCGGGGAACACCGCTGGAGCAATTGTCGGTGTTGCGGGTGTACCTCGAAAGACATCTGCAAGGTCACTTAACCAAGTGCCCCGCTTGCCATCATCTATGTATGTGCGAGGAACAACATGTCCAAAGAAGGGGTGAAAAGGTGGTTCAATATCCACCTGCTCGGGCGCAAGCAACCAGCCTCGTCCTCGTTGCTCCCAATTGGAATTAACTTTTTGAAAGTTCCGAAACTTTCCAAAAGTTTCGAATATAGTCAGTCATGCCATTTGTAGTTGCGGTCGATAAGTTTGGTATGGAAATTCAGGAAAGCCTGTTTGCTCGCCGTTGTTGGTCGCCTGACCAACAACTACCCTCTAAAGTGGGTCAATATGCCAAATGTATCGATTCCTGTTTCATAAAAAGCTGCACTACTGTATTTATAATCTTCCGGAAGTGGGAGTTAACTTTTGGAAAGTTCCGAAACTTTCCAAAAGTTTGGAATGGAGTCAGTCATGCCATTTGTATTTGCGATCAATAGGTTTGGAATGATAGTTTAGGAAAGCCTGTTTATTTCCAAATATTGTCATAACATAATCTCTTTCAAGTTTGGTAGGTTTATCAGAATACAAAGACAGGAAAGATGAATATTTCCACTCCTTCATATCCTTTACAAAGCCATGATGTACAGGATTAGCATGTATGTAATGTGTGACAGCACAAAAAGCATGGTCATTCTCAACATCATTTGTTTTAAAGTTGGGTATGAATAAACTACCTCTTCGTTGGTAGATTCTATTATAAGATTGTGTATAGCTGCTAAAAAGATTGGAGAGAGATTTGCTGATTTTATTGTACATGTATTGAATTTGATTTGTTTCACTCATCT
>VFQO010044513.1_pt1 | contig 11747 bp, 10 predicted proteins | sample 3512331 | NCBI WGS metagenome assembly VFQO01 (sample SAMN10412371, study PRJNA504923) | tailings metagenome | isolation source: Replicate 3 from Balatoc abandoned mine | place: Philippines: Itogon, Benguet | collected 2017-08-28 | reverse complement strand
CTGGTCTACACCTACGACTTCGAGACGCTGAACAAGACCAAGGTCTTCAAGCGCTGCAACAGCGCCTTCAACAACAGCGAGTTCGCGGCCCAGGGCACACCCGGGCCAGGCGAGCTGGCGCTGTTGGAACCCTTCCGCGCCGAACTGCCGCCACGGGTGTTCGGCCCGGCCTGGCAGGCGCCGCGCACCGACGGCAGCCCCAACGGCCTGCGCCAGAACCTGCTGAAGGCGCGTGCCCTGCTGGAAGAAGCCGGTTGGAAGCTCGATGCCAGCGGCACGCTGCGCAACGCCAAGGGCGAGCCCTTCGAGTTCGAGTACATGCAGCCGCAGGCCTCGAGCATCGTCGACTGGCAGCGCAACATGAAGAAGCTGGGCATCAACCTGAAGGACCGCCTGGTGGACTTCGCGCTGTACCGCCGCCGCATCCAGGCCTACGACTACGACATGATCACCATCGTCGACGGCACCTTCACGCTGCCGAGCGCCGACGACATGGCCAGCCTGTTCAGCAGCAAGTCCTTCGCCGAGCCGGGCAACAACAACTTCCGCGGCGTCAACAGCAAGGCGGCCGACGCGCTGATCGCCGCGATGGCCAAGGCAGCGACGATGCAGGAGCTGCGCGACGCCGCACGCGCCTTCGACCGCGTCGTCACCTGGAGCTTCTGGCAGATCCCCGACCTCTACCTGGGCGTGGAGAACGTGAGCCACTGGAACAAGTTCGGCAAACCCAAGGTGATGGCCAAGTACTTCCGCGCCGACACGCTGATCTCGGGCTTCACCGAACACGGCCCCTGGCCCTTGTGGACCTGGTGGGACGCGGGCCGCGATGCCGGCTCACCGATGGCCGCCAACAAGGTCTGACCGATGCTGTCCTACATCCTCAAGCGCATCGCGCTCATGGTGCCCACGATCTTCGGGGCGCTGGCGGTCACCTTTCTGGTCATGCAGTTCGTGCCCGGCGGGCCGATCGAGACCATCCTGGCCGAAGCGCGCGCCGGTGGCGGCAGCGAAGGCATGGGCTACAAGGCCGGCCGGGACATCGACAAGAAGCAGCGTGAAGAGCTGATGAAGCAGTACGGCTTCGACAAGCCGGCGCACGAACGCTTCTTCAAGATGATCTCCGACTACGCGCAGTTCGACCTGGGCAAGAGCTTCCTGCAGAACAAGGGCGTGTGGGAGCTGATCAAGGAGAAGCTGCCGGTCAGCATCTCGCTCGGCCTGTGGACCTTCTTCATCAGCTACGCCATCTCGATACCGCTGGGCGTGAGCAAGGCGGTGAAGGAGGGCACACGTTTCGACGTGGCCACCACCTTCTTCGTGCTGCTGGGCTACGCCATCCCCGGTTTCGTGCTGGGCGTGCTGCTGATCGTGCTCTTTGCCGGCGGCACCATGTGGGACTGGTTCCCGCTGCGCGGCCTGACCTCCGACAACTTCGCCGAGCTCTCCACCTGGGGCAAGGTCAAGGACTACTTCTGGCACCTGACGCTGCCGCTGACCTGCCTGGTGATCCACAGCTTTGCGGTGGTGACGCTGCTCACGAAGAACACCTTCGTCGAGGAGATCCGCAAGCAGTACGTGCTGGTGGCGCGCAGCAAGGGCCTGAGCCAGGAACGGGTGCTGTACAAGCACATCTTCCGCAACGCGCTGATCCCGCTGGTCACGGGCTTCCCGGCCGCCTTCATCGGCGCCTTCTTCACCGGCGCGGTGCTGATCGAGACCCTGTTCTCGCTCGACGGCCTGGGCCTGCTGAGCTACGAGAGCGTGGTGCGGCGCGACTTCCCGGTGGTGCTCGGATCGCTGTACCTCTTCACGCTGCTGGGCCTGGTGGTGAAGCTGCTGTCGGACGTGCTGTACACGGTGGTCGATCCGCGTGTGCAGTTCGCTTCGGTCGGAAAGTGAAAGAACGAACATGAGTGCCGTCCTCGACACCCCCGACACCGCCGCCGGCGCCGCCGCACCGGTGGCGCCCGCCGCACCCGCCAGCCCCAACCAGCGCGCCTGGGCGCGCTTCAAGCGCAACCGGCTCGGGTACTGCTCGCTGTGGATCTTCGGCGTGCTGCTGGTGCTGTGCACCTTTGCCGAGCTCATCAGCAACGAGCGGCCGCTGGCGGCGCGCATCAACGGCCAGTGGTACTTCCCGATCCTCAGCAACCCGAGCGAAAAGGCCCTGGGCGGCGACTTCGCCACCGAGACCGACTGGAAGGACCCCTTCACCACCGAGCTGCTGGCCAAGTCCGAGAACACCGCGCTGTTCACCGTGAACCCGCACTCGGCCGATTCGCTGGACTACTTCGACCCGACCATGCCCCCTGCGCCTCCCAGCGCGCGCAACTGGCTCGGCACCGACCCCAAGGGCCGCGACATGCTGGCGCGGCTGATCTACGGCTTCCGCGTCAGCGTGTGGTTCGCGCTGGCGCTGACCATCGTCGGCACGGCGGTGGGCGTGGCCATGGGTGCGCTGATGGGCTACTTCGGCGGCAAGGTCGACCTCGTGCTGCAGCGGATGATCGAGATCTGGGGTGCGCTGCCCGAGCTGTACCTGCTGATCATCTTCGCCTCGATCTTCGAGCCTTCGCTGCTGCTGCTCCTGATCCTGCTCAGCCTCTTCGGCTGGATCGGCCTGAGTGACTACGTGCGCGCCGAGTTCCTGCGCAACCGCAGCCTCGAGTTCGTGAAAGCCTCGCGCGCACTCGGCCTGGCCAACGGCCAGATCATCTGGCGCCACGTGCTGCCCAACAGCCTGACGCCGGTGATCACCTTCCTGCCCTTCCGCATGGGCACCGCGATCCTGGCGCTGACCTCGCTCGATTTCCTCGGCCTGGGCGTGCCCAGCAGCGTGCCCAGCCTCGGCGAGCTGCTGCGCATGGGCAAGGAGAACCTCTATGCCTGGTGGGTGATCGTGGCCCCGTTCTGCACCCTGGTGGGCATGATGCTGCTGCTGACCTTCATCGGCGACGCGCTGCGCGACGCCTTCGACACCCGCAAGAGCTGATCAGACGATGAGCCAAGCCCTGCTCGAGGTCAGCCACCTCACCGTGCGCTTCGGCGCCAGCACCGTCGTCAACGACGTGTCCTTCGCGATCCAGCCGGGCGAGAAGTTCGCGCTCGTGGGCGAGAGCGGCTCCGGCAAGAGCATCACCGCCTTGAGTGTGCTGCGGCTGGTGGATGCCGCCGTCACCACGGGCCAGATCCGCTTCGACGGCGAAGACCTGATGACCAAGCCCGAGGCCGCGATGCGGGCCATCCGTGGCGGCCGCATCGGCATGATCTTCCAGGAGCCGATGACGGCGCTGAACCCGCTGTTCAGCATCGGCAACCAGATCAGCGAGATGCTGATGCTGCACGAGGGCCTGCTGAAGAACGCGGCGCGTGCGCGGGCCATCGAGCTGCTGGCGCGCACCGGCATCCCCGAGCCCGAGAAGCGCATCGACGTCTACCCGCACCAGTTGAGCGGCGGCCAGCGCCAGCGCGCGATGATCGCCATGGCGCTGGCCTGCAAGCCCAAGCTGCTGATCTGCGACGAGCCCACCACCGCGCTCGACGTGACGATCCAGGCCCAGATCCTGGCCCTGCTCGACGAGCTGCAGGCCGAGATGGGCATGGCGCTGCTCTTCATCACGCACGACCTGAACATGGTGCGCCGCTTCACGCACCGCGTGGGTGTGATGGAGCGTGGCAAGCTGGTCGAGCTGGGCGCCACGGCCACCGTCTTTGGCGCGCCGCAACATGCCTACACGAAGAAGCTGCTGGCCAGCCGGCCCGAGCGCGTGGTGGAGCCGGTGCCCGCCGATGCCCCCATGCTCGTGCAGGCCGACGGCCTGGGCGTGAGCTTCGAGTTCAAGGAAGGTTTCTTCGGCAAGCGCCAGTTCCAGGCGGTGAAGAACGCCACGCTGCAGCTGCAGCGCGGCGAGACGCTGGGCATCGTCGGTGAGTCGGGCTCGGGCAAGACCACGCTGGGCATGGCGCTGCTGGCGCTGCAGGGCATCTCCTCAGGCTCGGTGAGCTTGAGCGGCCAGCGCATCGACAACGCCGACCGCAGCACGCTGCGCGCCATGCGCAAGCGCATGCAGGTGGTGTTCCAGGATCCTTTTGCGTCGCTCAGCCCGCGCATGACGATCGGCCAGATCGTCGGCGAAGGCCTGGCCCTGCACCAGCCCGAGCTGGACAAGGCCGCGCGCGAGAAACGTGTGCTGGAGATGCTGGACGAGGTGGGCCTGTCGGACCGCCACGGCGTGGCCGGCGTGCTGCAGCGCTACCCGCACGAGTTTTCGGGCGGGCAGCGCCAGCGCATCGCCATCGCCCGCGCCGTGGTGCTGCGGCCCGAGGTGCTGGTGCTCGACGAACCCACCTCGGCGCTGGACGTGTCCGTTCAGCAGCAGGTGCTGAAGCTGCTGGCCGAGCTGCAGAAGCGCTACGGCATGAGCTACATCTTCATCAGCCACGACCTCGCCGTGGTGCGCGCGATGTCACACCGCGTGATGGTGATGAAGGGTGGCGACGTGATCGAGGCGGGCGAGGCCGAAGCCCTGTTCGTCGCGCCGCAGCAGCCCTATACGCAGGAGCTGCTGGCAGCCGCGCACCTGCAGTAGATCGCCCTACTTCTTCTGCTGCTCGGCTTCGAGCGCGGCCTGCACGGCCGGGCGCGCGTTCACGCGTGCCATGTAGGCCTCGATGTTCTTCAGGCCGGCGAGGTCCACCTTCACGAAGGCGGCCCATCGCGTCACCGTGAACAGGTAGGCGTCGGCCACCGTGAAGGTGTCGCCCATCAGGTAGGCCTTGCCTTCGAGCTGGCTGTCGACCCACTTGTAGCGATCGGCCAGCTTGGCCTTGTACACACCCTTGGCTTCTTCGTTGATGCCCGGGTTGAACAGCGGCGAGTAGCTCTTGTGCAGCTCGCTGGTGATGAAGTTCAGCCACTCCTGCAGCCGGTAGCGCTCGAAGGTACCGTTGGCCGGTGCGAGCTTCGAGGCGGGCACCTGGTCGGCGATGTACTGCACGATGGCCGGGCCTTCGCTCAGGCGCTGGCCGTTGTCCAGCTCCAGCAGCGGCACGTAGCCCTTGGGGTTGATGGTGTAGTAGTCGGTGCCGTCGGCCAGCTGGTGCGTCTTGGTGCTCGCCATCACGGGCGTGAAGGGCAGGCCGGCTTCGCGCAGCACGATGTGCGGGCTCAGCGAGCAGGCGCCGGGGCTGTAGTAGAGCTTGGTCATGGATGTCTCCGCCAGGGGTTCGTGGAAGCGCAGACGATACGCAGCCACGCCAGCCGACACGTTCACAGGGCTTGAACGCAGCGTGCAGCCCAGAAGGCGAAAGGGAGCCCCGCGGGGCTCCCGGCAGTGCCCGTGTGGGCCGCTCAGCGCTGGCGGCGGCGGCTCGCTGCACCCAGGCCCGCCAGCGCCAGGCCGGCGAGGGCCAGGCTCCCGGGCTCGGGCACGCCGAAACGGGCGTCGTTGTCGGTGTCCTGGCTGAAGCGGAAGCTGCTGCGCGGGCCGCTGGCGCCGGTGGCGAAGGTGACGGTCAGGGTCTGGAACAGGTCGCTCACGAAGGGGCTGGCGCCCACCGAGACGACGTTGCTGTAGGTCGCGATGGCCACCGCGTCGAAGCCGGCATCGTCGATGCCGAAATCGCGGCCGGAGGCCGAGTCGGTGGTGCCGGGGCTGGGGTTGGTGGTGTCGAGCACCGTCAGTGCGTTCGAGCCATCGATGACCAGGCGCACCAGCGTGCCCAGGTTGGCGTTCGGGTTGATGGTGAAGTCCCAGATGTTCGCGGCGAAGGTGTCACCATCCACCGACACGCCCCAGCCGGCGCCGCTCACGCCGCCCGCACTGGCGCCGGTGGTGGACCAGAGCAGCGTCTGGTCCAGGCCGCCGCTGAACACGGCGCGCACCGAGAGCCCCGACATCATGGCGCCGGTGGTGGTGAACCCGGTGAGGCCCGGGATGTTGCTGACGACCGAGGTGTCCTTGACGACCGCCGCGGCCTGGGCGCCGTTGGCGGCGAACAAGACGGCGGCAGCGATGGACAAAAGCGGCTTGCGGTTCATGGGGGGTCTCCGGCACGGTTGTGAACGTGCTGCCCCGGCATGCATCAGCCGCGCCCGGGTTTACCCCTAGTCTGAATTTCCGCAATGTTGGCGATCACTTGCGGCGATCTCGTCGGCCAGCGCTGCTGCCATCGCGACACCGGCGAGGGTGCCGATGGCAGTTCAGCCGACACCCCCATCGGAACGACAAACCGGGCAATGCGGTTGCCGCGCCAGCTGGATCTGGTCCCAGCCCATCGAGCGGGCGTCCAGCATCAGCAGCCGGCCCGCCAGCGGCGTGCCGATGCCGGCCAGCAGCTTCAGCGCCTCGGCCGCCTGCACCGTGCCGATGATGCCCACCAGCGGCGCGAACACGCCCATGGTCGCGCAGGCCACGTCTTCATGGGCCACGTCGGGTGGGAACAGGCAGGCGTAGCAGGGGGTGTTGTCGCCGCGCACGTCGTACACCGACACCTGGCCGTCGAAGCCGATGGCGGCGCCGCTGACCAGCGGCTTGCGGTGTTTCACGCAGGCCGCGTTCACGGCGTGGCGGGTGCGGAAGTTGTCGGTGCAGTCGAGCACGACGTCGGCTGCGGCCACCAGTTCGTCGAGCAAGGCCGCATCCGCCCGGCGCTGCACCGCGCGCACCACCGGGTCGGGGTTGATGGCAGCGATGCTGGCGCGCGCCGAGGCGGCCTTGGGCTGGCCCACGCGCGAGCGGTCGTGTGCGATCTGGCGCTGCAGGTTGGTCACGTCCACGGTGTCGTGGTCGACGATCGTGATGCGCCCGACGCCGGCCGTGCCCAGGTACAGCGCCACCGGCGAGCCCAGGCCACCGGCGCCGATGACGAGCGCGTGCGACTGCAGCAGCTTGCCCTGCCCCTCGATGCCGATGTCGTCGAGCAGGATGTGGCGCGAGTAGCGCAGCAGTTGGTCGTCGTTCATGGCCTGCCCTTCGGCGCGCGGAAATGCCACCAGGGCAGCGCCTTGGTGAGCGAAAGCACCTCGCCGGGTTGCATCAGCGCATACCCCGGCAACTGGTCGACGGCCTGCTGCCAGGCGTTGCCCTGCAGCGTGCGGCGCAGGGCCTGCACGGCGGGTTCTTCCAGCGCGTGGGCGAGGCAGACGAGGAAGTAATCGTCCTGCGCCAGCGGCACGAAGGCCAGGCCCTGCGCCGCGGCCGCCGCCTGCAGGCCCAGGCCGGCATCGGCGTTGCCGCTGGCCACCGCGGCGGCCACGGCGCTGTGGCTGTCCTCGGTGCCGGCGCCGTGCAGCTGGTGTTCCGCCAGCCCGGCCTCGGACAGCAGGTGGCGCGTGAGCAGCCGTGTGGCCGAGCCGGCCTGGCGCCACACGAAACGCGCGCGCTTCGCCGCCACGTCGGCCAGGCTGTGCAGCCCCAGCGGGTTGCCTGGCGCCAGCATCAGCCCCTGCGTGCGGCGGTTGCAGCCGATGAGCTTGTGCTTGCCGGGCTTGAGCAGCGGCTTCAGGCTCTCGGCGAACAGCGGCGCGCCTTGCCGCAGTGGCGGCACGTGAAAACCGGCCACCGTGCAGCGGCCCTCGGCCAGTGCGCGCAGCGCGTCGATGCTGCCGGCAAAACGCAGGTCGATGTGCAGCTGCTCGTGGCTGCGCGCTGCCTCGCGCAGCAGCGGCAGCGCCAGGTCGTGGCTGGCGTAGAGCGTGAGGGCCTGCTGCTGGCCGTCGAGCGCCTCGGCCAGCACCCGTTCGAGTTCGGCGCGCAGCGCCTCGATGTGCGGCACGAGCCGGGTGCGCGCGCGCGTTTCGGCCCACAGCAGCCGCTCGGCAAAGGGCGTGAGGCGCGCGGGCTGGCCCTGCGTCCACTGCACCACCGGCTCGCCCAGCGCCTCTTCCCACTGCCGCAGCTGGCCCCACACGTGGCGGTAGCTCTGGCGCATCGCCGCCGCGGCGCGCTGGATGCTGCCGTGTTCGTGCACCGCTTGCAGCAGCTCGAACAGCGGGTTGTGGATGGCGGCACCACGCTGGTCGGTGGTCTCGAAGCGGTACTGCAGGTGGACGCCGCGCGCTTTCATCGTGGGGAGCCCGGGCGGCGCAACAGCGCCGCCAGATCGGCCAGGCTTTGCAGATTGTGCGCAGGCAGGAAGTGGTCGCAAAACGGCAGCATGGCCTTGATGCCGGCGGCACGCGGCTCGAACCGCTCGAAGCGCAAGAGCGGGTTCAGCCACACCAGGCGGCGGCAGCTCTTGGCCAGGCGTTCGGTCTCGAACCCGAGCTGCTTCGTGTCGCCATGTTCGAGCCCGTCGCTGATCAGCAGCAGCGTCGAGTTGCCCGGCAGCACCCGCCGCGCCCAGCGCTGGTTGAACTCGTGCAGGCTCTGCGTGATGCGCGTGCCGCCCGACCAGTCCTGCACGGCGTTCACGACCTGGCCCACGGCCACGTCGGGGTCACGGCTCTTGAGCAGCCGCGTGGTGCGCGTGAGCCGGGTGCCGAAGACGAAGCTTTCCACACGCGCCTCGGCATGGCCCAGCGCATGCGCAAAGTGCAGCAGCATGCGCGAGTAGCGGCTCATCGAGCCCGAGATGTCGGCCAGCACCACCAGCGGCGCCGGCTTGCGGGCCGGGCGGCGCCAGGCCAGCGCACCGAGCGCGCCGCCGTGGCGCGCCATCGCCGCCATCGTGGCGCGCCAGTCGGCGCGGCCGGGGCGGCTGGCGCGTTCGCTGCGGCGTGTGCCGATGGGCTCGAACAGCAACGGGATCTGCGTGAGCAGTCGGCGCGCCTGCTGCCACTCCTCGGTGCTCATGGTCTCGAAATCGGCCTTGCGCAGCACCTCGGCCTCGTTCCACGTGAGCTCGGCGTGGATCTCGGTCTCTTCGGGGGCTTCGTTGGGCGCGGGCTGGTCCTGCTGGCGCGGGAACAGCGCCTCGCCCAGGCGCCGGTTCTCGGGCGGGCCGGGCATGGCGCCGGGTTTCAGCTGCACCTTGGGCAGCAGCAGGGCGCGCATGCGGCCGAGCAGGTCGGGGTCGCGCCAGAAGAGCTCGAAGGCCTGGTCGAATAGCTCGCGGTGTTCGATGCGGTCGAGCATGCAGGCGCTGAGCGCGGCATGCAGGTCGCGCCGCGATTCGAGCCCCGCCACCTGCAGCGCCTGCAGCGCCAGCGCCACGCGGTCGGTGCCCACCGGCATGCCGGCGTGGCGCAGCACCCGCGCGAAGTGCATGACGTTCTCGGCGAGGCGGCCGGGGGTCTGCCGCGCGGGGATCATGGGCTGCTGCGCTCAGGCCGCCTGGGTTTGGCGTTTCGCCTCTTCGAGCAGCTTCATCGCCTCGGCGCCCTGCACGCGCGCGATGTCGTCCTGGTACTTGAGCAGCACGCCCAGGGTGTCGTTGAGCACCGCCGGGTCGAGCACCACGGTGTCCAGTTCCATCAGCGCGCGTGCCCACTCGATGGTCTCGGCGATGCCGGGCAGCTTGTAGAGCTCCAGCTGGCGCAGGCGCTGCACGAAGGCCACGATCTGCTGGGCCAGCGCCTGCGAGGCGCCGGGCACGCGCCGCTGCAGGATCTGCAGCTCACGCGCCGCGTCGGGGAAGCCCACCCAATGGTAGAGGCAGCGGCGCTTGACCGCGTCATGGATCTCGCGCGTGCGGTTGCTGGTGAGCACGACGATCGGCGGCACCGCAGCCTTCACGGTGCCGAACTCGGGGATCGTGATCTGGAAGTCCGACAGCACCTCGAGCAGGAAAGCCTCGAAGGGCTCGTCGGCGCGGTCGAGCTCGTCGATCAGCAGCACGGGCGGCACCGGCTGCGCAGGGTCGATGGCCTGCACGAGCGCGCGGCGGATCAGGAAGCGGTCGGTGAAGAGGCTCTGCGCGAGGCCGCTGCGGTCCCCGCCGGTGGCTTCCGCCAGCCGGATCTCCATCATCTGGCGCGCGTAGTTCCATTCGTAGGCCGCGCCAGCCAGGTCCAGGCCTTCGTAGCACTGCAGGCGGATCAGCGGCCGGCCCAGCAGGGCCGAGAGCGTCTTCGCGATCTCGGTCTTGCCGGTGCCGGGCTCGCCTTCGAGGAACAGCGGGCGCTGCAGGCGCAGCGCAAGGAAGATGGCGGTGGCGAGCTGCCGGTCGGCGACGTAGTCGTGCGCCAGCAGCCTCGCCTGGGTGTCGTCGATGGTGGTGGGTGCGGTGCCTGCTTCGGAGGTCATGCCGCCGAGGCTACCGCACGCGCGGCCAGCACCGGGATCAGCGCGGCGCGGTACTCGGCCGAGCCGTGCAGGTCGGAGTTGAGCCCGTCGGCGCTGACGGTGGCACCGTTGAGCGCCGCTGCGTTCCACCCGCCAGCCAGCTTGGCTTCCAGGCCCGTGGCGCGGAACACGCAGGCACCGGCGCCGGTGACGGCCACCCGCACGCCCTGCGGCCCCTTGCTGACGAACACACCCACCAGCGAAAAGCGCGAGGCCGGCTGCTTGAACTTCTGCCAGGCCGCCTTCTCGGGGATGGGGAAGCTCACCGCGGTGATGATCTCGCCTTCATCGAGCGCGGTTTCGTACAGGCCCTTGAAGAAGCTGTCGGCAGGGATCGTGCGCTTGTCGGTGTGGATCGTCGCACCCAGGCCCAGCACCGCCGCCGGGTAGCAGGCCGCCGGATCGTTGTTGGCCAGGCTGCCGCCGATGGTGCCGCGGTTGCGCACCTGGCGGTCGCCGATGTGGCCGGCGAGATCCGCCAGCGCGGGAATCGCCTTCTGCACGTCCGCACTCGCGGCCACCGCGGCGTGCGTGGTCATGGCGCCGATCTTCACGGTGCCGTTCGCCACCGTGATGCCGCGCAGGTCGGCGATGGCGCCCAGGTCCACCAGCGCCTCGGGCGCCGCCAGGCCCAGCTTCATCGCCGGCAGCAGGCTCTGCCCGCCGGCCAGCAGCTTGGCGCCGCCCTTGGCCGCCGTTGCGGCAGCGGCGGTGGAGGCGGCCTGGGAGTAGTTGAAAGCTTGCATGTTGTGGTGCTCCTCGTGTTCTGGCTTCAGCGGGCCGCAGAGCGCGCAGCTTGCCACACCGTGTAGGGCGTGGCCGGCATCGGCACGTCCTTCACGCCCAGCGCGTTGCAGATGGCGTTGATCACCGCCGGCGGCGAGCCGATGGCCCCGGCCTCGCCACAGCCCTTCACGCCCAGCGGGTTGTGCGTGCAGGGCGTGCCCTTGACGGTCTGGACCGTGAAGCTGGGCAGGTCGTCGGCGCGCGGCATGGCGTAGTCCATGTAGCTGCCGCTGAGCAGCTGGCCGCTGTCGTTGTCGTACACGCCATGTTCCAACAGCGCCTGGCCGATGCCCTGCGCCAGGCCGCCGTGCACCTGGCCTTCGACGATCATCGGGTTGATGACGTTGCCGAAGTCGTCGCACGCGGTCATGCGCTCGATCGTGGTCTTGCCGGTGGCAGGGTCCACTTCCACCTCGCAGATGTAGGTGCCGGCGGGGTAGGTGAAGTTGCTGGGGTCGTAGAAGGCGTTTTCGTTCAGGCCGGGCTCCAGCTTGTCGTGCGGGAAGTTGTGCGGCACGTAGGCGGTGAGGCTCACGCTGGCAAAGGGCACCTTCTTGTCGGTGCCGGCCACCTTGAACTCGCCGCCTTCGAACACGATGTCGCCTTCGGCCGCTTCCATCAGGTGCGCGGCGATCTTCTTGCCCTTGGCGATGATCTTGTCCACGGCCTTGATGATCGCGGTGCCGCCCACGGCCAGCGAGCGGCTGCCGTAGGTGCCCATGCCGAACAGCACCT
>VFQO010002348.1_pt1 | contig 11749 bp, 9 predicted proteins | sample 3512331 | NCBI WGS metagenome assembly VFQO01 (sample SAMN10412371, study PRJNA504923) | tailings metagenome | isolation source: Replicate 3 from Balatoc abandoned mine | place: Philippines: Itogon, Benguet | collected 2017-08-28 | reverse complement strand
CCCGCCAGCAGCATCAGCAGCGCGGTGTTGGCGATGTAGGTCGGCAGCACCGTGCTGGCCAGCGCGCCAAGGGAAGCGCCGCCCCCGCTCCCGCCGAGCGCCGCCCAGCCGATCGCTGCCAGCGGAACGCCCGCGAGCGCCGCGAGCGCCAGTGCGGCGAGCGTCCAGCCCGCGGTGTCGCGCCCCGCCCGCGCCGCCGCGCTTGCAGGGACGCCGCCAAACTGCCTAAGGCGGCTCACCGGAAATCTAGCGGACAGCGCCATTGAGCCTCGAATTTCGTCATATTGGCCATGCTTACGGTGCGGTGCGGGCGCTGGAGGACATCTCCTTCGTCGCGCCCGCCGGAGAGATCACCTGCCTGCTTGGCGCGTCGGGTTGCGGCAAGTCAACGCTTTTGGGCCTCGCAGCAGGCTTGCTGCGGGTGCAGCAGGGCGAGGTTGCTGTCGCGGGCGAGGTGCTGGCGGACCCGCGCCGCAATCCCCCGCCCGAGGCGCGACCCGTGGGCCTCGTCTTTCAGGACGGGGCGCTGTTCCCGCATATGACGCTGCGCGCCAATGTCGCTTTCGGCATGCCCAAGGCGCGGCGCGGCGAGGCCGATGCGTGGCTGGCGCGGGTCGGTCTTGCGGGGATGGGCGGGCGTTATCCGCATGAGCTGTCCGGCGGCCAGCAACAGCGCGCCGCGCTCGCCCGGGCGATGGCGCCCGAACCTGCCGTGCTGCTGATGGACGAGCCTTTCGCCAGCGTCGACATCGTCCTGCGCCGCACCCTGCGTCGCGAATGCCGCATCCTGCTGCGCGAGGCGAGGACTACCGTGGTGCTGGTGACCCACGATCCCGCCGAGGCGCTCGACATCGGCGATCGGATCGCGGTGATGGAGGCGGGGCGCATCGTCCAGTTCGGGACGCCTCCGGAACTCCACGATGCGCCCGCGACCGCGGCGGTCGGCGCGATCTTCTCGGGCGCGCAGGTGGTGCCGGGGATGGTTGCGGACGGGGGGCTCGACACGCCCTTCGGCCTGTGGCCGCTGGCGAGCGTCGCGGGCGATCTTCCCGATGCGGCAAGCCTCGATCTGCTGGTTCAGGCCGACCGGCTGGTGCCCGTCGCGGACCTGCGCGGCGGGCGGGTGCGCGACGTCCACCCGCTGGGCGCGCGCGCGCGGGTGCTGCTCGAAGGCGCGGACGGTGCGGGGGTGACGGTCGAGACCGCGCTGCCCGTCGATCCGGGCAAGACCTACAGCGTGCTGCCCGACCCGGAAAGCGTGCGCGCCTTCGCGCGGGCCTGAGCCCCGCCGAAAAGACCTTGCGCGGCTGACGATTATATTGCAAGTCATTCGCAATACGTCAGCCGAAAGCCCCTCCCCCATGAAAAACGCGTTTCTTGCCGCCGTCGCCAGCGCGACCTTTGCTCTGCTTGCCGCCTGTGCAGACAGCAGCGCAGACGGGGGCGCAGGCGAGACCGGCGAGGCGGTGCCGGTGACGGGCGAGGTCAACATCTACTCCTCGCGCCATTACGACACCGATCTCAAGCTCTACGAGGATTTCACCCGCGAAACCGGCATCAAGGTCAACCGCATCGAGGCCGATGCCGACGCGCTGATCGAACGCATCGAGGCCGAGGGCGAGTTCAGCCCGGCGGACCTGTTCGTCACGGTCGATGCCGGGCGGCTGTGGCGCGCCGAACAGGCGGGCATTCTCGCACCCGTCGATTCCGCAGTGCTGAAAAAGCGCCTGCCCGAAAACCTGCGCCACCCCGATGGCCTGTGGTTCGGCCTTTCCACCCGCGCGAGGATCATCATCTACGACAAGGCCATGGGCGCACCGCAAGGCCTTGCCAACTACGCCGACCTCGCGAGCCCCGCCTTCAAGGGGGACATCTGCATGCGGTCGTCCTCCAACATCTACAATATCTCGCTGCTCTCCAGCATCATCGCCCACAAGGGTGCGGCCGAAGCTGAGGGCTGGGCGAAGGGCGTCGTCGCCAATTTCAGGCAGGCCCCACAGGGCAACGACACCTCCATGATCGAGGCGGTCGCCGCCGGGCAGTGCCGCATCTCCGTGGTCAACACCTATTACCTCGCCCGCTATGCCGGGGCTGACGCCAAGGCCCGGGCGATCTTCGACAAGGTCGGCGTGATCTTCCCCGACCAGAGCGGGCCCGGCACCCATGTCAATGTCAGCGGTGCAGGGCTGGTCAAGACCGCGCCCAACCGCGCCAATGCGGTCAAGTTCCTCGAATACCTCACCTCCGACAGCGCCCAGCGTTACTTCGCCGACGGCAACAACGAATATCCGGCCGCGACCGGCCTCAAGGCCAATTCGGCGGTCGAGGCGCTGGGGGCGTTCAAACCCGACCCGCTGAGCGTTGCCGACATCGGCAAGGGTCAGGCGCAAGCGGTCACGATCTTCGACCGGGCGGGCTGGAATTGACCTCTCTCAATCCAAGGCGCGCTTTCACGCCCTATCGCTAAACTGTCTTGAAGGCGCGGGCCGAAACGTCCATCTGCGCCCCCATTCTGCCGTCCCTTCCGGGCGGACACCAGCTTTGCCCGAGGTCCCTTGTGAACCAGCCCATCATCGACCGCGACCAGTTCACCGAAAGCGCGGCGCTCTCCGTCGAGACCATCACCGACGTGCACCACTGGTGCGACGGGCTGTTCAGCCTCAAGATGACGCGACCGGCGGCTTTCCGCTTCCGTTCGGGCGAGTTCGTGATGATCGGCCTGCCGGGCGACAACGGCAAGCCGCTGCTGCGCGCCTATTCGGTCGCCTCGCCCTCTTACGCCGAGGAGCTGGAGTTCCTGTCGATCAAGGTGCAGGACGGCCCGCTGACCTCGCGGCTCCAGCACATTCAGGTCGGCGATCCGATCTATCTCGGCAAGAAGCCGACCGGCACGCTGGTGACCGACGCGCTGCTGCCGGGCAAGCGGCTGTTCATGCTCTCGACCGGCACCGGCCTTGCGCCGTTCATGAGCCTCGTGCGCGATCCTGAGGTTTACGGGATGTTCGAGGAAGTGATCGTCGTGCATTCCGTGCGCAACGTGAACGAGCTGGCCTATCGTGAGCTGCTGGAAAGCAAGCTTGAGGGCGACCCGCTGCTCGAAGACGAAGACCGCGCCAAGATGATCTACGTGCCGACCGTGACCCGCGAGAGCTTCCGCACGCAGGGCCGCATCCAGCAGCTGATCGACGACGGCCGCCTGTTCGAGCAGAGCAAGGGCCCGCAGCGGTTCGTGCCGGAGGAAGACCGCGTGATGCTGTGCGGGAGCATGGCGATGATCAAGGACCACGCCGCCGATCTGGAGCGGCGCGGGTTCGAGGAAGGTGCGAACAACAAGCCGGGGCAGTTCGTGATCGAGCGGGCGTTCGTGGGTTAGTATTTCCCCGCCCCGGACTTGATCCGGGGTCCCGCTGGCTTTGGCCTCGGGCGAGAAGGAAGCGGGGTCCCGGGCCAAGCCCGGGGCGTGGACCGCAACAGCGTTCCCCTGCTTCCATTTTTGACGCTTGACCCCCGGGCGTCGCCGGGCTTCTATCGTGGCAAATCGAAACCGTTTTGCCCGGAGAGAACCCCCATGCTCGCGACCTCATATCGCACCGCCTACAACGCCGATCACGAGGCCTTTCGCGACACTGTCCGCAAGGTCTTCGCCGAACACCTCACCCCCAATCTCGACGAGCATGAAGAGAAGGGCATCGTCCCGCGCTCTGTCTGGAAGGCGGTGGGTGAGGCGGGCCTCTTGTGCCCGACCGTGAAGGAGGAGAACGGCGGCCTCGGGCTCGATTTCGGGTTCAACTGCATCGTCGCCGAGGAACTGAGCTACCTCGGCTCTGCGGCGGGCTTCACCCTGCAATCCGACATCACCGCGAACTATTTCGAGCGCCTCGGCACCCCCGAACAGCGCCAGAAATATCTCCCCGGCATGGTCAGCGGCGACATCATCACCGCCATCGCCATGACCGAGCCGGGCGCAGGCTCTGACCTTCAGGGCATCCGCACCACGGCCAAGAAGGACGGCAACCACCTCGTCATCAACGGCTCCAAAACCTACATCACCAACGGCCAGAACGCCGATTGCGTGATCGTGGTCGCCAAGACCGATCCCGAGAAGGGCGCGAAGGGTATCAGCCTTGTGCTGGTGGACGCCGACACCCCCGGGTTCGAGCGCGGGCGCAATCTCGACAAGATCGGCCAGCACTCGGCCGACACCTCCGAGCTGTTCTTCAACGATTGCCGCGTGCCGATGACCAACATCCTCGGCGCGGAAGGCATGGGCTTCGTGCACCTGATGGAGGAACTGCCGCAGGAGCGCCTCAGCATCGCGGTTAGCGCGCAGGCAGCGGCGCAGCGGGCGTTTGACGAAGCGGTGAAGTTCACCAAGGAGCGCGCCGCCTTCGGCAAGACGGTGTTCGAGTTCCAGAACACCAAGTTCACCCTCGCCGACCTCAAGGCCAAGCTGCAGGTCGGCTGGGCGCACCTCGACTGGGCGATCCGCAAGCACCTCGCGGGCGAACTCACCACCGACGAGGCGAGCGCGGCCAAGCTGTGGCACACCGACCTGCAATGGGAATGCTGCGATGTCGCGCTGCAACTCCACGGCGGGGCGGGCTACATGAACGAATACGCCATCGCCCGCCTGTGGCGCGATGCACGCGTGACGCGGATCTTCGGCGGCACCAACGAGATCATGAAGGAAGTGATCAGCCGTTCGATCTAGGGGAGCATCTGACCATGACCGAACCCCTCGACTTCACCGGCCAGCGGGTCCTCGTCATCGGCGGGTCGAGCGGGATCGGCAACGGCATCGCGCACGGCTTCCGGCAGCGGGGGGCGAGCGTCACTGTCACCGGCACGCGGCCCGACTTCGGCGACTATCTGGAGGCCGAGGACAGCGATTTCACCGGCCTCGATTACCGCCAGATCGACCTCACCGACCGTGACGCGGCGGACCGCTTGGCGGCGGATTTCGGCCCGCTCGACGTGCTGGTGCTGTGTCAGGGTACGGTGCGGTATGGGCGGCAGGAGTTCACCCGCGAGGGCTGGGATCAGGTGGTCGACATCAACCTCAATTCGGTGATGGACGCCGCGCGCGCCTTCCACCCCGCGCTGGCAGAGGCCAAGGGCGCGATCATCATCGTCTCCAGCGTCGCCGCGTTCAAATCGACCATCGGCACGCCCGCCTATGCGGCATCGAAGGCCGGCGCGGCGAGCCTCACCAAGACGCTGGGCGAGGCCTGGGCGCGCGACGGCATCCGCGTCAACGGCATCGCTCCGGGGCTGGTGCCGACCAAGCTGACGAGCGTCACTACCGACCACCCCGAACGCCTCGAAGCCAGCATCAAGCGCATCCCCCTGCGCCGCATGGGCACGCCCGAGGACATGGGCCACGCGGCGCTGTTCCTCGCCTCGTCGCTGGCCTCTTACATCACCGGCCAGACACTCGTGGTTGACGGGGGGCTGACGCTGTCCTGAACCTTTGGCCTGAACCTGTGGCCCGAACCTGTGACCTGAACCTTTCGGGACATTGTTACACTCAACTGAAAAGCAGTCACAAACGCGTCACACACCTGCGCCAATCCTCGCCAGAAAGCGGGGCAAGCGCAGATGGATGTCGTCAATATCTTCCTGACGAGCGAACTGGGCGAGAGCCTGGAGGATTTCGTTCACGACCAGCGCCGCTTCACCTTCGACCGGCTGGGGCCCGAAGGCCCGCGGCGGCTGGTCGAGGGGCCCATGTGGGCCTTCGTCGACTGGGTGATGCCCGAGCTCGCCGGGCTGGAGCTGTGCCGCCGCCTGCGCGCCGATCCGCGCACCGTGGACGCGCATGTCACCATGGTGCTGGAAGAGGACGACCCCGAGGATCGCCGCCGCGCGCTGCGGGCCGGAGCCGATGATTACGTGATCGGGCCGCTCACCCGCACAGCGGTGCTCGACCGGGTGCTGGCGCTGCAATCGCGCGGGGCCGAGCGCCAGGCCACCCGCCGCTTTGAGCTGGGCGCGCTGACGATTGATATGGCGGCATTGCAGGCGCGCTGGAACGAGACGCCGATCGCTTTGCGCCCCAACGAATTCCGCCTGCTGCGCTTCCTCGCCGAAAACCCCAACCGGGTGCTGACCCGCGATGATCTCATCAACGGTCTCGGCAAGCGCGAACCGCCGATCGACGAGCGCACGGTCGACGTGTGGATCGGCCGGCTGCGGCGCGCGATCAAGGCAGCCGGCGGCGGCAACCCGCTGCGCACGGTGCGGTCATTGGGCTATGTCTTCGACCTGAGCTGAGCCGCGCCTGCCCCGATGGGTGAGCGCAAACCGAAAAGGGCCGCCCGGCGAGGGGCGGCCCTATCGTTTTTGCGGGCTGGACCGCAAGGGCAGCCGATCAGAACGAGGCTTTCACCCCGAAGGAGAAGCTCGTGCCGACATCGAAGGTGTTGATGTCGATCCGGTTGCCGCCAAACTCCTGAAACTCGAGATTGTCGCGTCCGAAGATATTGCGCACATCGAAGCTCAGCTCGAGCGGCAGGCCGCCCAGCTTCAGCTCGCTGCGGGCGACGAAATCGACCGTCAGGCCCGGGTCCTCGACGACATCGGGCAGCGGTCCACCGCGCAGGGTGACGCGCTCGCTCGCGTAGTTGATGAGGAAGGTGAACTGCTGCACCTTCTCGGTGTCCTCGAGCCCGATGGACAGGTTGGCCACGTGATCCGACTGGCCCACCAGCGGCGCGCCCTTGTCGAACAGCAGGCTCGCGTCCTGATTGGGCGTGCCGGGCACCGGGGCCAGATCGCCCGGCGCAACCGCGATGCTCGACTTGCTGTAGGTGTAGTTGCCCTGCACCAGCAGCTGCTTGGTGGCGAAGAAGCCGCCCCAGTCGTAGAGGTCGAAAGCGTAGGAGGCGTCGATTTCCGCCCCGTAGAGCTCGGCCGAGGGGGCGTTGGCGAAGCTGGTGCGCAGTTCGCCGGGAACGAAGATCAGGTAGTTCTCGATCGGGTTCTGGATGTCCTTGTAGAAGCCCGCCAAGCTGACCCGGTTACGCCCGCTGAAATAGTATTCCCCGCGCGCTTCGAGGTTCAGCAGCTCGCTGTCCTGCAGGAAGGGGTTGCCGATGTAGCGGCGGTTGCTTTCGGGATCGAAGTAGAGCTGCTCGACCAGTTCGCGGAACTGCGGGCGGGCGATGGTCTGCGAGGCCGACAGCCGCAGTTGCAGATCGTCGGTCGCCTCCCAGGTGATCGTCCCGCCCGGAAGCAGGTAATCATTGTTGAGGTTGGTGGGCGTGGCACCGGCGATCGGGGTGTTGAAGATCGACTGATCGATCGCCACCGTTTGCGACGCGTCCTCGAAGCGCGCGCCGATGTCGACGGTGACGCGGTCGGTCGGCACCCAGCGCAGCTGGCCATAGGCCCCGTGCACCGTCAAAGCGGCATCGAACACCGGGAAGGGCGAACGTTCGAACAGCGTCACGTCGAAGAAGCGCCGGCCATCCGGACCGATGGCGGTGGTGGCACCGTTGATCATGTCGCCCGGCCGCCTGAGGCCGAGCGCGTTGATGAGGGCGTTTGCCTGTTCGCCGTTGAGGAACTCGGCGCACACCACGCCGCAGGACACCAGAGGCTGGAAAGCGCGGCTCGACGAGCGGCGTTTGGTATCCAGATAGGCATAGCCGACGGTCAGATCGAGATTGTCCAGCACCTCGTAGGAGACATCGATCCCGGCGAAATACTGGTCTTCCTGCAGATCGTCGAACTCGACCAGCGGGCGCGCGGCCTGCACCGCGATCCCGCCGATATTGGCAAGGAAGCGGTCGCCGAAGGGGTCGCCGGGGTTGTTGGTGCGGACATATTCGAAGGTCGCATTGTACGGCGCCTCGCGGTCGGTTCGGGCGAAGCCGCCGCGCAGGTCGATGCCGAGCTTGCCGAAGTTCAGCTCGGTGACGATCTGGGTATCGATCAGCTGGCGTTCGAACCAGGCGGTCTGCTGTTCGATGTAGTCGAACCCGTCGACCCCGAGCAGGAAGTCGGTCCGCTCGCCCAGACGCGCGGTCTTGAGCGAATCCCGGATATAGAGGTTGGTCCAGCGCACCGTGTGCTCGCCGATGTCGAGCCCGATGCCGAGCAGCGCGTTCATCAGCACGTTGTTGTCGGTGATGAAGGTGGTGCTGGTCTCGAACAGTTCGGTGAGGTCGGAGCTGCCGACCTGGCTCAGCACCGAGCGGTTGCGGTACTTGTTCGACAGGCCGACGGTGGCGACCACGCCGAGATAGGTGTCGCCGCCAAGTTCGGCGGAAAAGCCGCCGGTGATGTTGGCGCTGAAGTTCGGGCGCAGATTGCCGATGCGCTGCACCGTCACGAGGTTGGTCGGGAACAGCTGCGCGGCGATCGGTCCGGAGACGGAGGGGTCGACCGCGTCGATCCGCTCCCCGCTGTTGAAGAAGGCCTGAAGGTTCGAGGGGATGTCGCGGTTGCCGTTGTCGAAGCCGAAGGCATCCCAGTCGCTGCCGAAATAGCTGAGGCCGTTCTGGAACGTCGTCTCGGTATCGCCGCTGCCGCTGATCGAGATCGTCAGGAAGTCCTCGGTCGGCACCGCCTTGGTGGTGAGATTGATCACCCCGCCGCCGAACTCCAGCGGGAAATTGGCCGAATAGGTCTTCTGCACCAGCGACGAGGAGATGACGCTGGTCGGGAAGATGTCGAGCGGCACCACGCGGCTCAGCGGTTCGGGGCTGGGCAGCGGCAGGCCGTTGAGCAGCGCGAGCGAATAGCGATCACCCAGGCCGCGCACGAAGACGCGGCCGTTGCCGACCAGCGACAGGCCGCTCACCCGGCCGAGCGCGCCGGCGATGTCGCCTTCCCCGGTGCGGGCAATGTCGGCCTCGGTGAGGACGTTGAGGACCTGGGTCGAGGCGCGCTCCGGATTGCGGTTGCGCCGACCCGTAACCACGATCCCGCCGCCGGGGATCGAGACGTCGGCATCGTCAAAGGTTTCCGCCGGCGGCTCACCTTCGACTTCGCCGGCGAGCGGATCCTGCGCCGGTTCGCTCGCCTCTGCCGCATCGTCCGGCGCGGTCTGCGCGTGCAGGACGGAGGGCAGGGTGAGTGACGTCGTGAGAAGCAGCAGCCCTGCCAGGCGCGTGCCGGTCAACATAATGCTGGACCCCCTATCAATAGGCCTTCGAGTGGAGCCGGCCGCCGTGGCGGACCGGAGAGACGCAAAACAGGGAGGCGCGCGCCGCAACGCTGCGCCCCCCTGCCTTGCAATGCGCGATCAGCTGTAGACCGGCAGGGTGGTGCAGGCGGTGCCGGTGCCGCCGAAGCTGAACACCGAGGAGTTGCAGGTCCAGCCGCGGAAGGCATCGAGACCGGCCGCGTTCTGCGCCGCACCGATGAAGCTGCGGGCCGGCGCGAAGAAGCTCGAACGCGGCGTGGCGTCCAAGGCGGTCACGCCGTTTTCGCCCGTTCCGTTCACCACCGTGTCGACGAGGGTGATGGTGAAGTTGAGGTTCACGTTGGAACCGCCCGTCACCGCGTTGCGCGCATTGGTTTCGAGCGCCGAACCAGCAGCGCCGCCGCGGACCTGGTTCGCAGTGCCGCCGTCGCAGACCACCGAGTTGATCCCGATGAGGTTGTCGACAGTCACCTGCTCGTCGAAGCGGAAGCAGTGGGTGCCGGTGCCGTCGAGGCGGTTCATCACCCCGTTGGTGAGGCTGAGACCCGCGCCGCCACGGGCGCGCACCATCGCTGCGTTCGATCCGGTGAAGCGTTCGACGAAGGTGAAGTTGTTCACCTGCAGGTTGGTGCGCGGGATGGCGGTGATCGGGGTGCCGACGCCGTCGTTCGAATCGAGTTCGATGATCGAATCCCCGGTGCTGGCACGCTGCACGGCGATCATGGTGTCGACGTTGACCTGCGCGCCGGTGTCGACATCGAGCGAATCGTCCGAGGCGCCGATCACAGCAAGGTTGCGGACATTGAAGCCGCCGCCGAAGAACTCGACGCCGTCATCCGAGCTGTTGAACGACTGGATGTTGGCGATGGTGGTGCCGGAGCCCGCGCCGCCGGTGGTCAGCGACTGAAGCTCGTTGCCCGGTGCCAGTTCGAAGCCCGAGAAGCGGATCTGGTTGAAGGTGAACGAACCCGAGCTGTCTGCGACCCGGGTGCCGCCGTAGGGCACGGTTACGGCCGAGCCTTCGAGGTTCTGCTGGCACTGCGGGTTGTTGTTGGGCGCGGCGGTGGTGTTGACGCCGCCGGTGGCGCAATCCGACACAGGCGCGCGGCCGAGCAGCACGACGCCGCCCCACTGCTGCTGGCTGTTGTCATTGGCGACGCCGAGCACGTTGTCGCGGCTGGTCCAGACGATCGGGCGCGCTGCGGTGCCGTCCGAGATCAGGCGGTTGCCGCGGTTGACGATCAGCGCCGAATTGCCCTGCGCGAACAGGATCACGCCCGGTTCGATCGTCAGGGTAACGGCGGTGTTGCTGGAGCCGAAGCCCTGATCGGTGCCGACCTGGACCGCGCCGCTGATCTGGTAAAGGACGCCGCGGATATAGGGCAGCGTGTCGCTGGTGTTGAAGGTCGCGGGCAGGGTGCAGACGCGGTAGCCGCCGGTGGGGGTGTTCTGCAGCACGCCGCCATCCACCAGACCGCCGGTCGACAGGATCGTCGGGCAGGCCGCCGCCGGGGTGACCAGCGATTGGGTCGGGGTCGGCGTGGGGGAGGGCGTCGGGGTCGGTGACGGGTTGTTGATGATGACTTCGATGTTGCCGCCGGTGCCGGGCGAGACGATCTCATCGGCGCCGCAACCGGCCAGAGCGACCAGACTGCAACCCAGAATCAGAGTGCGTTGGATGTTTTTCACGAGCGTGGGTCCCCTCTTGAGCCGAGAATCGAGTTAGGCGCGTGGTTTGTTGCGCTGGGGGCTCGCTAGGGGGCGTGCATGACAGAATTCTTGCAGCATGACAGCAAGATGTCATGAATGTCATTATGACCGAAGAAAGACAAATATGACAAGAACGGCAGGCGAGGAGAGGCGGCCCTTCTGGCCCTGATTTCACAAAACTATCGTTCTAAATCTGATATTTGCTCTGATAAATTACAGATAAAAGACAATGTTTCAGATTTGTTGCAATGCTCCCTGGGCAGAGGCATCATGCTTGCCTGTTGAGAGGAGCCACGCCCATGACCTTCACCGCTTTCGCAATTGCACTGCTTGCCGCGAGCGCGCCTGTCGCTGCTGTGCCGTCCGCGATGATGGCGACCGCCCCCGAGCTCGCGGTGCAGCCGCTCGTCACCGGCAAGGCCGAGCAGGCGCTCGCCACGCTGGAAAAGGCCAGCGCTGCCGATCCGCACGATGCGGCGGTGATGATCAATCTCGGCATCGCCTATGCGCAGGCGGGTGACGACGTGAAGGCGCGCGCCGCCTTCGAGCAGGCGCTGGCCTGCCATGAGGTGGTCGAGCTCGACACGGCCGATGGCACCGCCACCGATTCGCGGCGGCTGGCGCGCAAGGCGCTCAAGATGCTCGCCCGCGGTGAATTCCGGCCGGCTGTCGGAGCTGCCAGTCAGCTTACCTGGCGCGACCGCTGATCTTTTGATGTGGGGTTCGGGGCACACTTCGCGCCTTCTTGCGCGATAGTGTGCCCGGAAACCGGAACGAACCATCACGCGGCTTTCCGCACTCTGTCACCTGCTTGTCATTTAGGATAGACAAAGGGGGACATTCTGGAGGGCCGAGACATGATTCTCGCCGCGGCTTGCCGCGTCATGA
>VFQO010044512.1_pt1 | contig 11750 bp, 26 predicted proteins | sample 3512331 | NCBI WGS metagenome assembly VFQO01 (sample SAMN10412371, study PRJNA504923) | tailings metagenome | isolation source: Replicate 3 from Balatoc abandoned mine | place: Philippines: Itogon, Benguet | collected 2017-08-28 | reverse complement strand
TGTATGAAAAACACACACACACACACACACACACACACACGGCTCTCAGTGCTCGCAAGTACTAACCAACGCGCTGCTGCCATTGCTAAAGGGCAAGACCGCTGTGACACCAGTATGTCGACACGGTATGCTTGTCAACGACGTATGCTCGGTCTTGTAGACCACTAACATCAGTGGCATCCCTTACCTCCTGTCTTCTCTGCAGCATCACAGAACGCATCCAGCCTATCAAGCAGCCCCACCAGCCCCGGCCCCAACTCCAGCTTGCTGCTCACATCAGACACAAGGGTCAGCTGCTGAGACAGCTCAAGCGCGTGTGCGACCGACGCGGCGGCGCCGGATGAGAGGGGCGCGGCTTCTGCGGCGGCGCCGTCGAGGAGAGACAGCGCGCGCTTGGCGCCGGTTGAGAGGGCGCTGTCCTGGCCGGTAAGGACGATGTTCTGCACATGTGTGGACACGCACACACACACACACACACACACACTTCCATCCTCAACTTCGCTCATTTCACCTGCCTGCTGGTAGCAGCACACCACGTGGCTTTCCGTCATTGATGTGTGTTCAGGGTGCCTACCTGTATGCATGCTGCTGCCAGTGCGTACATGCTCATGCAGACAGCGCGCAAAATGCATGGCATAGTGTGCAGCATGGACCTGTTCTGTGAGTGGCATGTGTAGCAAGGGTGCCTACCTGTATGTACGCTGCTGCCAGAGCGAGCTTCTGTGGCGCAGTGAGCGGCTCTGCGTCCCCACCCTCTGCGCCCCCCTTGCTGCCACTGTCCTTCTCAGCCTGTGTGATGTGTGATGTGAGCAGCTCTGACAGGGCAGAGGACTTCAGAGATTCGTACTGGGAGGCGATCTTCTCTAGGGCAGGCTGTAGGGAGACACACACACACACACACACACACATGTGGTCCTCGTCCATGTCCACGCATACATACTCCGGGGGGTGCCAAATACAGCCCATGAGAGGATGGGAAAGAAAAGAAAGTGTGTGTGTGTGCGTTTGTGCGTACCTTGGCCTTTGCCTCAGCTCTGCGTGCTGCCTCTGTCTTGACACTTGACACCACATGACCCCTGGTGACGTATGGAGAGCCACTGGCAGCAACAGCAACAAGACCACCTGTGCAGGGGAGGCAGGGCACAATGCACGACAAGCTTGGACACATAATCAGCTGTGTTCATACGCATCGTACACTATTGAAGGGTGCACAGGCAGCCACAGCGACGACTTGTACAGGGCACACAGGGCACAAGACATCGCAGGCGTCGTTATACACGATAGAAGCTGGTGAGTCACGGTCACAAGTACGAGTGTCCTGGTATTCCCACGCTTGGCCTCACGTGACACAATGGGGCCAGACATTGGAATGAACAAGACAATCGCACGCTAGTGCTTAGCTGTTGCTTAGGCTGTGCCAAGGTAACCGTTGCGGGAAGGGTTACCTCGTCCTGCTACAGGGACCCATGCCATGGCCATGAAAAGCAGACAACTAGCATAACTAGGAACCTGGGCTGTGTTACACGTATGCAGATGTACAGGAGTCTAGAGCTTACAAGGCACAGGCCTCTCGTAGGAATCTAAAGCCAAAAATGGGAAAGACACTGGCCCTGTACACTCCGCATATGATTAGCAGCACACAACCCACAACCATGTGCCAGAGACTGCGCACACAGGACCATAGTTGGCACACATGCATATAACTCTTACCGGGTGTGTTGTTGATGACCACGTTTGCAAGGATGTTGTGTACCAGGGATGACACCACGCTTGCGTCTGTGTTGCTGCCACTGCCTGCCACAGCGCGTGTCAGGGCTCCTAGCACACCACCACTTGATGACTCTGACTCGCCCTCTGTAGCGCCATCCGTGGCAGCCTGCAAGGTCATGAAACATACGAGCACACGCAGCACGCACACACAACACTCTGCTACTGGCGGCTTCCGCAACAGCACAAGACACGAACCCACAGCTCACAGCATGGAAGACGGCACAAGGCACACAGGCACACAGACACAGAGGGCACAAGGCACACAGGCACACAGTACACAAGCCAAGCAGTGCACATGGGTTGTCAGCAGAGCGCTACCCGCAGGCTGTTGTGCCACACTGTGCGACACTGGCACAGTAGCCTGCGGAGCGCACTTACAGACAACGTAACACAATGGTACTTACAATCTGACTCAACCTGACTGTGTGGCACCTGTCATGTCAACACTTCACCAATGCGCCCAACGCACCTGTGTGGGTGCTAGCTTGTCCTTCAGATCAGCCTCCAACACACGTGACAGCTCATGTGCGGCCTCAGGGACAGTGCGGGGGGCGGCGGGGGGCGCGGCGGATGCGTCTTCGCCCTCGCCGGCCGGCGCGGCGGGTGCGATGCCGCTGAGCTCCTTGAGCAGGTTCTGTACTTTCTCTGTGGCCTCACCTGTGCACACACACACACACATTCTCACACATTGTTTATGTTGTTGACCATGCATATGGTCCTGGAAGCTGCTGGCTGGGGCAATCGTACTTGAGCAACCGCATCATGTGATAAGGCTCTGTGAGGGCCCTACATGGCCCAAGCGCAGTCGCATGATCACTTGACCAAGTATGAGTGCCCGCGTTCCATACATGCTGCACCAAGAGCTCATCAACACGCACATGTCACGCACACGAAAAGCATGGCTAGCATGGTCCTGATGGCAGGTCGGAGGCTAGCTGTGGCACTCGTGCTTGAATAGGCGCATCATGTGCGTGAGCTCTTTATTGACCTGACAGGGCCTGAGCGCAGTCACGAGTCACGCCATTCAAGTACGAGAGCCCGAGCCCGAGCGTGTGCTACAGCGCGCTCTTCGAGGCTTATCAGCGCGCACATGTCACGCACAGGAGGGTCAACAACATTGTATGCATCGCTAGCAACCCTTGGCCGGCAATTGGCCTGCAGAAGGCTGCGGTGTTACAGAGTGGGCTACTCACCGCTGATGGGTAGCTTCGTGATGAGTTTCTTCGCTGTGTCAGTCAGCGCTGCCAATGTGACGTCCCCCTCGTTACAGGCGGCTATCTCTGTCAACACCAGCTCTACCAGTGCGAGCTTGAGGGACAGGGACACAGAGGACAGCCAGGAAGAAGGAGAGCCAGCGACCTGTGTGTAAAATGACACACACACACACATGGGCCCATAAAGTACGTCAACATCACCACAGACGCCAATGGTGCTAAGAGCTGTGCGATGTAAGCTGTGCGTTCTTTTGTGCGTAAATGTGTGTGTGTATGTGTCCGTCAGCGTACCTCCAGTATGTGTCCGACCTCCATCGCCCTCGCATCCATCGCCACAGACCTCTCCTTCTCCAGCCTACGCTCTGACGCCTTGGCCTCAGCCTGAGCCTCTAGCTTCCGTGCAGCTTCCGCAGCGGCGCCGCCGCGTGCGACGAGCCCGTCGTCTGACCCGACGAGTGCGCTGAGTGCGTCGCGCAGCTGCTGGGAGAGGCGAGGCACGGCGCTGGAGCCTAGCTCTGAGGCTAGGGGGCCGGAGACAAGACCCTTGAGCTCCTGTGTGGACACATGATTACACAATAGAGCAAATGCAGTGTGAGCATGCGTAGTATGGGTTGCAACGTACGGGTGCATCCGAATGTCGGCACACGCATATGCATACGCACAGAAAGAAGGGTCAGAAAGGATGACGCGCCAGGAAGCAGCAGGCCTGGTTGTCGAGGGCCCACCGATACCTGGACGTCAACCGTCCTGACACTACCTAGCACAATACTACCAAGACACGAATAAAGCATGGCTGACATTACCTTGAGTGTGTTTGTGGCAGGTGTAGTGTCCAGTGGCTTGAGGGCTGTGGCCAGTGTGTCCAGGTGACTGGCGCGCTCTGCTCCCAACACGTCCTGTGTACACACATACATTTGTGCACGTGCACGTGTACGGGGAGGCCACAGGGAGCAGTTGCTATATTATGTGTACACTGCTTTTAACAAAGCTTGCTCATGGCCGGATGGGAGCACAGGGTGCGAAGTGCTCTTCACGGCCCACGCTCATCTCGCGCGCAGGCTATGATGGGGCACGATCGCACCCGTGCTCCCCTGCGCCCTGCTCGCCCTCAGTCTGTATTATGTGCGCACTGCGTGTGACTGCTTCAATGTGCCAATCGTGCTAACGTGCTCGCTTGCTTATGCCTGTGTGTTTAGTCTCACCTTGACCGCTGCGTCTGCCTTGTCAAATGCCTTCTGTAGCAGTGTGAGCTCGTGTGTACAGGGCTCACTGAGGGGAAGCTCCTCAGCGAGCATGGGAACGGGCTCAGTGACCTGTACACACAAACACAGACACATGAGCTCGGACATGTACTACACTGTATTGTACCCCCACTGCGGCTGCAAGGTCGGACTTGAGCAATACTCCTCGCTTCTATGGTGCGGTCGGTGGGACTGCCACGACAAATGCTTGTGCCGCTTGCAATGGCGCGTCATGGCTGCGCTCAAGCACTGTATCGCTCATGCCTGGAACTTTATCTGCCTTGTGCACCTCAGCTGCCCCCGTCACCCACCTGCCACAGCCAGCCATCCTGACCCAGCTGTGCTGCCTGGTCTTTGAGTGACCTGCCCAGTCCGTCATAGGTCACACTATCTAGGGCTGCGAGGATCTCTGCCTGCTCCTGGTTACTCATCTGGGACCAACGCGTGCGGCCCTTGCGAATAGACTGCACAACACGCACACATACACACACACACACACACACACATGGGCCACGCTGCACAGCTGCACAATGCTCTGGTCTGGTGTGCTTGGTGTTCAGTTGGCTGCGTGGGTTGTGGGCTGAATGGCGTGTGAATAGCTGTGGGTACGAGGGTGTGCCCTTGTGTCTTGCTGTACCTTGACGTGTCCCAGCTGTCCTGTCAGCAGCGCGATTTGAATCAAATCATCCACCAGCCCAACCCGTGCATCAGCTGACAGCGTGTTCCACCCAGCTATCACGTTGCCGTGTCCGCTCTCTGTAGCCCCGCGACCCCAGTCGGCTGTGGGCCTGTCGCCCTTGGCAGCCGCGGCCTTGAGCACCTGCACGCGTGATGAGGCAGAGGCACTGGTCAGTACCGAGTACAGGGACACGCGTTTTTGCGCGCAAGGGTGAAGGCACTGGACTGCGGCTGTCAAGTGCGTGATGGCTTGAAGGACTGCCAAGGTTGACCTTGCTGCGCCGCGCACCTGGTTGAGGGACTCGAAGGGGCCCAGCTGCTCAATGCGCTTGTTCTTTGAGGCTCTGAACTTGTACCATCCGCCCACGATCTGCCAGGTCGCGGCAGCCACTCCGCTAAGGAGGGCCAGGTCCGAGACTGAGTTCACCATTCCTCCTCAGCTGCCAACAGCAGCGCGCTGCTGTCGGGCTCTGTGGCGCTGAGGATCAGTGCGCACAAGGCGGCTTGGGTGGGATCTGCGGGGGGCAGCGGACAGGACAGGGGTGCATAGTCCAGGTCAGAGGGTGCGCCCCTGTGGCGGCCAGCCCCGATCCAATGCTGGTGGCAGGCTAGCCCTGTCTGCCAGGCTTCCTGTGGATGTGCCCACTTGGCTGAAGTGCTTTTGGCTGTCTGTGAGCGGCTGGGACGCGATGAAGACCAGCCCCAGGGCTGGTCTTCATCGCGTCAGTGTGCCATATCTTCGCTATGCTGAGCTGCTGCTGGGCACCGATCACAAGCTAGGCATGCATCGGAATGCTGGCTGCACCTCGTGCGCTGCAAAGGGCGCATCTGCGCACTGCAGACCCTGGCTGCGGCATGACCGAGCTGTGCATTGCCTTCGCAGCGCCTGTGTCCTTGTTATAGGCATGCAATGCGCTGGCTACAAGCAGGAACAGGTTTTGCAGTGCGGACCTGTCAAACAGATGCGCACCTGTGAGTTATCCAGCCAGTGTTCCTGTCGATGATAGCTCGCTAGAAGGGAGCAATGCGCAAAAAGGACGAAGAAAAGGTTCGTTTGGCGGTTAGAAGCGGAATGGTGGGCGAATGGCCTTTGGCGTGTTTTCGCTTGTGCGCCCTCGTCTCCTTGTCTGCATCGCTGTGGAACTACACGGGAACGTTGCTGCTACAGAATGGGCCGCAGAAGCAGACAAGGGCCGTGTTCCGCGCACTCAATGATGTGGCAGATGTGCCTGGTCCTTATGCTCAGCACCTGGGCTGTGGGACGCGCCCACGCTATGCTGTCACAGAAGCCAGCAATGGGCTGGAACTCCTGGAACGCCTTTGCGACGCACAGTGAGAGCGAGACAGCGAGCGGCTCAGCGCGGCACAAACCCTAGATCAGCGCTTTGCGAGACTCTGCACACTCCTGCCCTTCTTGCAGTTGATGAACGGCTCATCAGGTTCACAGCTAACGCCATGAGGGACCTGGGACTCGTAGACGCAGGCTACACGTACCTAAACCTTGACGGTACGCGCCCGTCGCAATGCATTCCGCCTTACCGACCAGCCCAGACATTCTTGCAGTGCGACTTAATGCATGCGTGTATCACATGTATCGTTTGCAGATGGATGGTCAGCGCCCATACGCAGTGCCACACGCGAGCTGCAAGCGCACCCACTCAGGTTTCCATTGGGCATCCCCGCCCTCGTGGAGTACGCAGCAGACAGGTACTGAAACACACACACAAACACACACACACACACAGACGCATACAGACGCACACAGACACAGACACACAATCACACACACACATACGCATACGCACACGCACACGCGCACCAGACATAACCATTTCTTGTGTACAAGCATAAGCATTTCTTATGTACAAGCATGTACATGCAGCGTGCAACGATGCGCGGAACTGGCATGATCAGACATGCACAGGCGTGTTGCCCTAAGGTTCTGGGCTACGTACCCCAGTGCTCATCGCACTGCATGCGACACGTGATCTATGTTGTGCTATGTGGTTCTGTTCTGTTGATACACGCAGCGGCCTTAAGCTGGGTCTGTACACAGACGCTGGTGCGCTCACATGTGGAGGCTTCCCAGCTAGCGCGGCACACGAAGAGATCGACGCGCGCACCTTTGCAAACTGGGGGATTGGTGAGTCTGTTGGTCGTTGTTTAGCCTCACATACAGCAGAGCCGTGCATAAAACACTAAAGACAAACGCATGCATGGGCATTCGCCAGTATCCATGGCACTCCATGCGTCCATGAGTCCGTCTGCACGGTTGTGTATGGCATAGGTAAGTAAACATACATGCATTAAACACTATTGGTGTAAACACTGTTGACACGCACCTTTGCCAATTCATACGTGCACCTCTACAAGCCCTCGTGGGCTTCCATCCCGGTACCCTCCTATGCTTTGAGCAGTTCTACGTGCAGACTCAGGCACATGGGCTCCAATGCGCATAGTGTACCAGTCTTACTCATGTTGCACACGTAGGTTACCTGAAGGTACACAATTGCTGTGGGGCGGATCAGAGTACATGTGCCCATCAAGATTCCATATGTATGCTGTGTACATGCTGTGGCATGTGACTGGCACTTGCACTGCACATGTAGGCTACCTGAAGGTAGATAACTGTTGGGCGGATCAGAGTACCGTTGTGGAGCGTTATCGTACGATGGGCACAGCACTGCGTAATGCAGCTAAGGAGTCAGGACAAGGGACAGGGGAGATTGTCTTCTCACTGTGCTCGTGGGGCGTGGGACAGGTGAGTCTGTGGACACACACACACACACACACACAGGACGCATGCCAACTGCACATACGCCCCATCGCTCGTGGGATGGGGGCACGTATGCAGAAACACACACACACACGGGCACGGCAGCACACACGCACGCACAGGGCGGATGTGTCCAGTGTCACCGTGGCTCAAAGAGGTCATATGTGTGTGTATGTATGTGTGTGCCATGCAGCCCTGGCGTGGGTGGGGCAGGGAGGTGGGCGGTCAGTCATGGCGCACCAGTCAAGACGTGTGGTATCAATGGTAAGTGTCAGCTGTGTGTGTGTGTGTGTGTGTGTCACGCGGCTCGGGGCCGTGTTCACACCTGGATCCTGTGCTGTTGGCAGCCCCTGAGCAAGAATGACTGTGATGTTGTGTGTGTGTGTGTGTGTGTGTGTGTGTGTGTGTGTGTGTAAAGGTGGAGTATTCTTCAGAACCTAGACAGTGTGATGGGGCTGTCAAAGTATGCGGGTACGTGCACACACACACACACACACACGCATACACAGACACACATACACAGCATGCAGACCGTGATGGAGTGTGACTGTGTGTACGCACAGGTCCGGGAGGCTGGAACGACCCAGACATGCTAGAGGTGTGTGTATGTACCTTAGTATCTGTGCGTGTATCTATGCATAACAGGATAGCATGTTACTGTCTATGTGCATGCCGTGGGCTGTGCATGAGCACCCATAGCAAAACGACGTGCAGTGGTATGGTTGTGTGGAGGGGTGCTGCCTCCGCGCTGCTTTCTGACACACACACACACACACACACACACATCCTACACACACAGGCTGGTGTGTACACATGTTCTTGCAGGTTGGCAATGGCGATCTGAGTCTGGCAAACCAAAAGTCACACTTCGCTCTGTGGGCGTTAGTTAAGTCACCCTTACTCATTGGTGCGTCACTCGCATGGCTGGCCAGTGAAGACGGGAAGGGCAGCCTTGAGGTGCTCAAGGTACGTGTGTGTACACACACACACACACACACACACACACACACACACAGGGGTATGCTTGCCCATGCTACCTGATGCCTTCTTGCACAGCACAGTAGGCATGACATGCATCGGCTTGTGTAAACGAGGACGACATGTGTGTGTGTGTGTGTACAGGCCAAGGAGGTCATAGCTATCAATCAGGACGATCTTGGTGTCGCGGGAGATGTTGTGTACGCAGAAGGCATCCTACAGGTGTATATGTGTGTATATGCGTGCGTGTGTGTGTGTGTATGATGCGGGGGACGTTGTGTATGCAGAGGGTATCCTACATGTTAGTGAGACACACACACACACACATGTCCAGTCGGACCATGTACCGTGAGCGCCCCTTCCCTGGCCACGTGGTTTTGACGAACTGGGCAACATCCGCTATGTGCGCGTGTGTGTGCCTGGTCTCAGTCGGACATGAGACAATGTGTCGAGATATGTGTGTATGTGTGTGTGTGACACATCTGTAGGTGTGGGCGTGTCCGCTATCTGACGGCAGTCGTGCAGTTGTGCTGTTGAATAGAAACTGGTACATATGGGATGAACAGCCGCCAAACATCACTGTCACATGGGACATGCTGGGCTGGAGTAAAGGCACACTGGTACGACTATGAGGACACACACACACACACACACACACATGCAGGAATCCTTGTCCTGTGCCCATGTTGTGCCATGTGTCTGTGAGAAGAGCCAGCTCATACCATGCGTGTCTGCTTGTGTGTGTGTGTGTGTGTGTGTGTGTGTGTGTGTGTGTGTGTATGTGTGTGTGTGTACAGGTCACAGTGCGTGATCTATACGAAGAAAAGGACATTGCAACCATGGTCAAGGGCTCATACACGGCTAAGGTACCGGGGGGTGACAGTCTAACGATAAAACTGACACCAGCGAGCAGCACAGCCGGTGCCGGCAAAGGTGCGGACTCACACACCCACAAGCATGCAACGCACCACTGCCCAGGACCTTCACTGTGCCTGTGCTACGTATGAGCGGGGAGCATGGTGACTCGTGCCATGTGCGTGCACTGCACTTGATGTTCGGCGTCTGATGTGTGCATGTGTGTGTGTGTGATGTGCGTGTCTGTGCCTGTGTGTAGATGACGGCTGGCGTCCCTGGCACGCCCCGCACCCAAGCGCCCTCAAGGAAATACAACGCGCAGAGGCACGCAGAGCGGACACTAAGGTCTGGCGTGCAGCGCAAGAGCGATATCGGGAGACGCGACAGAAGCGCGCACAGCAGGGCAGAGCCAGAGAGCAGCATACAGATGTGCACACCAGTAGTGCCACATTTGACACAGCTTGATACCTATGTGTGTGCTCTCTGCCTTATGGCAATTCCTTTTTCCTGTGGCGACACAATCTGTACATTGTTTGTATCTGTACGTGCTCTTGTACCCTACGGCCCACACCTGTGGCCCAGGTATGTAGCTATTATGTAACATGTTCACGGACGTTGCAGTGCCACCACCCGTACGTACGAAGGAACAACAGAAGAGTGCTACGGACCAAGTCCCGCGCAGCGTTCTTCCCGGTCCAAGGTCTCGGAGAATTTGTCCTTGCACCCTCCACAGTCCGATAGCAGTTCTGTCCCATTCACCATGGAGCCGATAGCAAAGCGAGTGAAGAGGCTTCAGAAGCTCGCGGCGGAGCTCGGTCTCGACGGACTTCTTTTCGTCAGTGGACCAGACAGCAAGTTCAGCGTGGGCTGCGCACAAGCCATTGGCTATGCATTGCAAGGGCGTAGCAACAGAGCTGTGGTGGAGGCAACACAGGAGGGAACCCAGTCAGATGACCTGGTCCTCCTCATCCAACCTGGGTAAGTTGATGCCTGTAGCACTCAGTGCAGACATGAGTGCCATAGGCAGCTCTTGCAGGGGCGTTGACCAACACGCACGCACGCAAGCTGACGCAAGCACCACCCCAGCTTGCAGGGCTGTGCACCTGCTGAGCTGCACGCCCGGAGCTTTCGCTGCGCCAGACTGGCCGCCTCATATACATATCCTTTCGTGTGCGCGTGCAGGGGCGTCAGCTGCTACGTTCCCGGCCCTGAGGCCGCAGCCACAGTGCTGGAGTCCTTGCAGTGCTTCGCTCCGCAAATCTTCAGGCCCACAGCCAAGGAGCGTGACAATCCTGACATCATCGACGATGTGAAGGTCAGTGCGCCCTGTTTGAGCTACCTTGCTGCTGGCAGCGAGCAGCAAGGTCGCACTGGAGGCCCAGAACGGGTCGAATATGACAATGTCTGTGCGTAGACAGCTGCTCGTGCTTCACCCACGAACCTCCATTGCCCCTTGCGCCCGCAGCTCGCTGCCTTCGTTCAGATGCTGCGCGGCACTAAGCGCCTGGGCATCCCTGTCGGTCTCCCACGGGAGGGCGAGGCCCCGCCAGTGTCAGGCACACCTGTCGCGCCACGCGTAGAGGGCTCTCAGCTGATGCAACTGGAGCAGTGGCCACTCATACAAGCCTATGGTCTGGAGGGTGTGGGCAGAGACGGCTTCTTCACACAGGCCTTTGAGGTACGCACATAAAGCTACAGCAGCGCACTTGACGGTGCACCGTGGCTAGTATGGGCCTTTCACACTCACGCGCCCGCGCGCACACACACAAACACGCACGCACGAATCCGCTGAGAACCTGCTGTGGTGCCACTGCCTGTATATGGCAGGTGTATGACGTGTACGCGTGCATGCAAGAGTGCTTCGCTGCACTGGACGGCCCAGCGCTTGAGTGTGTGCTGCATGAGAACCTTCACCAACTCAAGCAGCACTGGGGAGAGGTGCTCAAGGTGAGATACGTAGTGTGATGCCACACATTACGCGCTAGCAGTACATGCTCTAGGATGGTAGTGCTACGGTACAGAAGGATGCATAGCATACTACAGTACTGTGTAAAGGACACCCTTCGCAGACCATACCAATCGCAGAGCAAACTCGCACTCGCCACGCAACATCACGCGTCATGTGTGTGTGTGCGCGCGTGCCCGCGTGTGTGTGTGTGTGTATGTGTGTGTGTGCCTTACTCAGGGTGTGTCTTCTCAGGCCCCCAGTGCTCAGTGTAGTCTCACAGAGCGTCAAGT
>VFQO010044510.1_pt1 | contig 11752 bp, 10 predicted proteins | sample 3512331 | NCBI WGS metagenome assembly VFQO01 (sample SAMN10412371, study PRJNA504923) | tailings metagenome | isolation source: Replicate 3 from Balatoc abandoned mine | place: Philippines: Itogon, Benguet | collected 2017-08-28 | reverse complement strand
CCTACTGGAGTTCGGGTTCTAATGCGTCGCGTCTTGGTGCTCCGACGGGTTCCGCTGCGGCGTGGTCTGCTGGTGGGGTCTCAGGGGTTCTGCAGTCTTTCCAGCGGGGTATGGTCTTGTCGTCTTCGGCGACGGGGACGTTCTCGGTGCTTGATGGTCCGATCAGGAGTGCATGGGGTGCTCGTGGTGGGTCTGGTGGTTCTCTGGGATGGCCGATAGGTGATCAGGAAGTCATCGCTGGTGGTGTCCGCCAGGAGTTCCAGCGTGGAATGATCGTCGCTCTGGCGGATGGAACGACAGCCGTTTTGTCCGGCGACATCGGCCGGTATTGGAGTGCGGGTTCGAACGCTTCGCGACTGGGGGCGCCGACCAGTGCGGCTTCGGCCTGGACTGCTGGCGGGGTCTCAGGGACGCTGCAGTACTTCCAGCGTGGGATGGTCTTGTCGTCGACCTCAACGGGCACGTGGGCGGTCTTGAACGGGCCGATTCGCGATGCGTGGGGTGCTCGGGGGGGCTCTGGTGGCGCACTCGGATGGCCGATCGGCGAGCAGGAGACTGTCGGCGGGGAGGTGCGGCAGCAATTCCAACGCGGAACGATTGTCGGACCATCTGGAAGCACCCTGTATTCGGTTGATGGAGCAATTGCCGATTACTGGGCCGATGCAGCTAACAGAACGTTGCTTGGACTGCCCTCTGCCGCGGCCATTCCTGCCTCGGCTTCTGGGGTAAGTGGTCAAAGTCAATCCTTCCAGCGTGGCGTCGTTTACACCTCCGCGCAGACCGGCACCTGGGCTGTCCTCAATGGTCCCGTGCAGTCTGCGTGGATAGCGTCCGGTGGGCTCTCTGGTCCGCTCGGTTGGCCGATTAGCGGGCAAGAATCTGATGGAAGCGGGCTACGGCAGGGCTTCAGCGGCGGGCAGCTGTTCGTCTCTGCCCAGGGAGACGTGACGCTTCTTACTGGATCCCTGTACACCTACTGGATGACAGGGTCGAATGCGGCCACACTTGGGCTTCCCATCGGGTCAGCGATCCCCTGGACGGCTGGGGGCGTCACGGGGTCATACCAGAACTTCGAGCGTGGCCTTGTGATGTCCTCGACCGCCACAGGGACGTATGCAGTGCTGCACGGGCCCATTCGCGACCTATGGGGAAGTCAAGGAGGTTCCGGTGGCTCGCTCGGCTGGCCCGTTGGCGATCAAGTTGTCTCTGTTGATGGGGTGCGTCAACTCTTCCAGCGCGGCACAGTGGTTGTCCCGGCCTCCGGTGCGCCGTACGTAGAAGCAAGGTAGAGCCCGGGACCGGGGGGTCGTTGTCAACTAGTGCGGCGCAAGAACGCGTCGTGTCGTCTCAAGACGCCTTGTTGATCGCGTTCTCGATGACGGCGGTTTCCGATGTACACGCCCCATGGCTCGAGGCTGCGGGTGACGACGGAATTCGCCCCTACAACGGCACCCTCGCCTATCTCCACGCCCGGGAGAACCACAGCGTTCGCTCCAATGATCGAGAAGCGTCCGATGGAGATGGGAGCTCGAGTCGCATTCCGGAACTCAACAGGAACGGTGGAGTTCCCGAACCCGCCATGCACGAAATCGTCCGTTCCCGTGAGCAGCTTGGCGCCCTGAGACACCGCCGAAAAGTCACCGAGCTCGACGCGATCGCCGCCGGTGATTGCGGAGAAGCAAGCGATGTGAACGTAGTTGCCGATGATCATGGGCTCGCGCGCGACGATCAGCGTGAAGTCGTCGACGATCACAGGTGATCCAAACGTGATGTTCTCGCGACCAATGATCTTCGCAGACTCGTAAACAGTCACGCCCTGAGGGAAAGCGTCCATTGCATGATGCTAGCCGGGTCGTGTTCGCACGGCTGAGTCTCCGCTCGAGGGTGAGAGAATCGCCATATGCATGTGCAAAACCAGCCGTACTTCGCCGAGCCACTCCATGTTGGGCGACCAAACATTGGCTCTCCGGAGCGCTTTCATGCGCTGATTGATGAGGTACTGCATCGTCGCTGGTTGTCCAACGACGGACCGATGCTCAAGGAGCTCGAGGCTCGTGTCGCCGACTGGATTGGCGTCAAGCACGTGTTTGCCGTATCGAACGGCACGGTCGCCATGGAAATCGCGATTCGGGCCCTGGGTCTCACGGGGGAGGTGATCGTCCCGTCGTGGACTTTTGTCGCGACGGTACACGCTCTTCGTTGGATGGGCCTCACCCCTGTGTTCGCGGACATCGATCCCGAAACTCACAACATCGATCCTCGCGATGTTCGACGCCGCATCACCTCGCGGACATCAGGCATATTGGCGGTGCACCTCTGGGGTCGCGCGGCGCCCGTTGACGAACTCAGCGCCATCAGCGAAGAGTTCGGTCTTCCCGTCCTCTACGATGCGGCTCACTCTTTTGGCGTCAGTGCCGGAGGCCGGATGGTCGGCAACTTCGGCCGAGCTGAGGTGTTCAGCTTTCACGCGACGAAGTTCTTCAACACCCTCGAAGGCGGCGCCATCGTCACGAACGACGATGATCTCGCGGCTCGAATACGGCTCATGCGGAACTTCGGGTTTGCTGGTGAGGACAGTGTCGTCTCAGAGGGCATCAACGGGAAGATGCACGAAGTTTCTGCCGCAATGGGGCTCGTCAATTTTGATCATATTGATGAGATCATCACGCGCAACAAGAGCAATCGTGACCGATACGCGGCAGGGGTAGAGAGCCTGCAAGGCATCTCCCTACTGCCGCTTGCGGCGGGTGAGAAGAGCAACTACCAGTACGTCGTCCTGGAGGTGTCAGAGTCGGCTCCTGTGTCACGTGATGAGTTACTGAAAGCACTCCGTGACAACAACGTGCTTGCTCGGCGGTACTTCTGGCCGTCGGTACACCGGATGGAACCGTACCGCACCGAATCACCCGACGCTGGAAGGACGCTTCCGAACACGGAAGCGGTTTCGGAACGCGTCGTTGTGCTTCCGACAGGCACGGCCGTCGATGCCCCCGAGATCGATGCCATCGTCGAGATCATGGCACAGGCACTCTCTCGTGCTTAGGGTTTTCTCCAATCCGGTCACGACGCAACTGTTCTCCTGAGTGCACGATGCGCAGAATCGTTCACTTGTTCCCGAAGAGCCCCTTCCTTCTCTTTGTCGTCTCGCTTTTCGAGGAAGTCCGTCCCGGGCAGAACTCATTTCTCGTGCTCTCGGACTCCACTGGCATCGACCCGCGTAGCGTTGGTGCGGCAAGTGTCGAGGCAATCGGAACAGGTCCTGAAGGCCAGGAACGGGTCCGCGAACTCCTCTCTGAGACTGGACTTCTGATCGCGCACTCGATGAACACGTTCTCGGCTGAGATGTTCGCCACCGCGCCGTCCCACGTAGTTCGCGTTTGGAGTGGTTGGGGGGGCGACTACTACGGAAACGCGCGCGACGCGTCCGCAGGATTGCTGGGCATGCGATCCCGTCTCCTCACAATGAAGAGCCGTGATTGGAGACAGTGGGCAGAAAGTGTTTACGCGACCCGATGGTTGAACGAGCTCTACAGCACCGCTGCGGCGAGTGCTCAATACTTCTCAGCACCGGTACCTACCGATCAGCCGGTTTTCGCTCGACGTTTTCCGTCGTTTCGCGGCGAGTACCACCAGCTGCATTACGCAAGCGTTGAGAACGCCTACTCGTTGCCTCCCGACCGCGTCCGGGGAGACGACATTCTCGTCGGCAATTCAGCAACTCCGGAGAACAATCACCTCGAGGTTTTCGCAATCCTTCGCTCCGTCGGAGTGGGTTCTCGGCGCGTTATCGCTCCACTGAGCTACGGTGCCCCCCGATATGCCCGCGACGTCGAGGCCGCTGGGCGCCGGAGCTTTGGGGAGCAGTTCGTTGCACTTCGCGAGTTCATGCCGCTCGACGAATACAGCGCGCTTCTCGCCCGGTGCGGGACCGTGATCATGGGTCATCGTCGCCAGCAGGGTCTGGGGAACATCGTGAGAGCGGTCTGGCAGGGTGCCCATGTGTATCTTGATAATCGCAATCCGATTAGCCAGTACCTTCGCGAGTTGGGAATCAGCGTAGAGACCCTGCAAAGCCTTAGGTCGAGGGGCCTACCCGAGGAAAGCCGGACCGACTCAGAGTGGCTCGCAGATCGGGTTGTTGCTCAGAGCGTATGGGGTCGAGCAGTAGCTCTCTCGAGCGTGCGAAGCCTCGTCGAGCGAACACGCGTCTGAACTATTCGACGGGCTGAGCGGGCCGACCGTCTGCGACAAGCATCTCAGCGATCTCGACGACGCGAGTTCCTTCGGCGAGCGTGACAATGCCCCGAGGTTCGCCCGCCAAGACAGAATCGCGGAAAGCTTCATGCTCCGCGAGAAGCGGTTCCTTCCTGGCGAGGGCGAACCGCGTCACGTCACCCTCTGAAACTCCGCGGAACTCGCCCGGATCCCACGCGACCTGGATGCGCCCGTTCTCAAAGTATGAGAGGTCTGCTGTCAGGGTGTCGGCGACAAGAACGCCGTTCTCACCCGTGATGGTTGTCATGCGTTCCTTGAACGGGGTAAGCCAGTTCACGACGTGAGAGGCGATAGTTCCGCCGGAGAGTGTACCGACCGCGACGACCATGTCTTCGTGAGGTCGGCCGCTTCGATGTGCTGTCCGCGCGTTGACCGAGACATAGCTCTGCTGTGTCACCCACGCGGTCAGGTCGATGTCGTGGGAAGCGAGGTCTTTGATGACGCCTACGTCCGCAATCCGTCCGGGGAAGGGGCCCTGGCGCCGAGTGGCAATCTGGTAGATCTCCCCGAGCATCCCGTCGGCTATGCGAGACCGAGCAGCCTGCAGCGCTGGGTTGTACCGCTCAATGTGTCCAACGCCTCCCACGAGGCCACGGCGAGCGAATAAGTCGCGCAATATCTTGGATTCCTCGATCGTCGAGGCGACAGGCTTCTCGATGAGTGCGTGCACTCCGGACTCTGCCAGCCGCGTGCCGATTTCCAGGTGAAATACCGTGGGGGCGGCGACAACGGCGTAGTCAATCCCTAGCTCGAGGAATTGATCGAGATCCCTCACGACCGGTCGTCCGTGCACCGTCTCAGGCATGCTGGGGGAGGGGTCATACACGCCAATGAAGTCGACACCCGAGAGCTCGGAGAGGACGCGGGCGTGGTTGCTGCCCATGACACCCAGACCAAGAAGTCCGGCCCTGAGCGCCATCAGCTGCCCGCCTTCGCTACCGCGTTGACCGCGGTCACGATCGACTCCAGCTCACGACGAGTGAGAGATGGATACACGGGAAGCGAGAGAACCTGACTGGCCGCTAGCTCAGTCGTTGGAAGGTCGAGTGACTGAGCGAACGATGGGAGGCGGTGAATCGGCGTCGGGTAGTACACCCCCGTGCCAACCCCCCGCTTCGCGAGTTCTTGGGCGAACGCCTCTCGATCGTGGTCGACGACTCGAACGGTGTACTGGTGGAAGACATGCACGGCGCCGGGGGCGGTCGGAGGGACCACCACCCCCCGTAGGTTCTCGGAGAGAAACGCCGCGTTCTGTTGCCTCTTGGCTGTCCATGCGGGCAATTTCGTGAGCTGCACTCGGCCGATCGCGGCGTGGATGTCCGTCATGCGAGTGTTGAAGCCGACCACTTCGTTCTCGTAGCGGCGCTCCATGCCCTGGTTGCGAAGAACGCGAATCGCTCGTGCGATCTCTGGCGACGGCGTTGTGACCATGCCGCCCTCACCCGAGGTCATGTTCTTGGTGGGGTAGAACGAAAAGGATGCGGCTATCCCCCAGGCGCCAACCGGAACGTTGTCGACCGAGGCGAGATGAGCTTGCGCGGCATCTTCAAACAGCATCAGGTCGTGCTTTTCGGCTATCGGCGAAAGCGCTCGAAGGTCGGCCGGGTGCCCATAGAGGTGGACCGGCATGATCGCCCTGGTTCGAGACGTGATCGCGGCTTCGACAGCCGCGGGATCGGCGTTGAAGTGGTCAATCTCGATGTCGACGAAGATTGGGGTCGCTCCCGCCAGCGCAACGGAGTTGGCCGTGGCCGCAAAGCTGAAGGACGGCACGATGACTTCATCGCCTGGCCCAATGCCGGCGGCGAGAAAAGCCATATGGAGTGCGGACGTTCCGGAGTTAACGGCAACTGACTCACGGCCAGCCACATGGGCGGAGAACTCCCGTTCGAAAGCGGCTACCTCGGGGCCCTGCGCGAGCATGCCGGACTTCATAACGCGGTTGACCGCGCGCCTTTCGCGGAAGCCGATTTCGGGTCGTGCGGCGGGAAGCATTCAGTCAACCTCACTCAGTGTGTGTTCATCGGTCTGCCGGTAGAGGGCACCCGTGGCGGGGCAATGCCAGAGGGTCGAATCCATGACATCGACAGTCAATGGGTGGCCGGCCTTCCCAACCCAGCCGACACGTCGAGCGGGGCTACCAACCACGAGAGCGAAGTCCGGCACGTCCTTCACGACGACCGCGCCGGAACCGACGAGAGCCCAGCGGCCGATGACGACCGGGGCCACACACGTCGCACTTGCGCCGATCGACGCGCCCTCGCCGACGTCAACGCCGACAGGTTCCCAGTCAGCGGCAGACTTCGCGCTACCGTCAGCGTTGATCGCACGCGGGTAGTGGTCATTTGTGAGTACGGCCGCCGGACCGATAAATACACCGCGCGCAAGTCTCGCTGGCTCGTAGACGAGGGCATAGTTCTGGATCTTTGAGTTGTCCCCTACCTCAACCCCAGTGCCAACATAGGCGCCGCGCCCGATAACGCAGCCTTCGCCGATCATGGCCCGCTCTCGAATTTGAGCGTAGTGCCAGACTTTCGCTCCAGATGAGATCGTGGCGCTTTCGGCGACATCCGCCGTCGTGTGGACGAAGCTCGCTGTCGACACGGGACTCCTGGTAGGTGGACGAGGCGCGGACAGTGGGATGACCTGCGCCCGCCCCGAACGGTGCCGCCGCAGGGCAAAAGCCGCAGTGCCCCTTCATGATACGCGGCTCAGCATCGGAGGACGTCCGTCGCTGGTCGCCCGATCTGGCTCGCACTCGAGAGTCATCGCTCGATCGCTACGGTACCGGGTGGAGAATTGCGACGTGCTTATGGTCTCTATTGGTCGTCGGGCGGTCATGACCGTCGCCGTTCTTCTGGTTGTCGTTGGGGGCGCTACCGCGTGTGCACCAGAGGAATCGATCGACACGCGGCCGACCTCATCTACTCGTCCGGCACCGCCGACATCCAGCACTCTGCCCACCGCCGTACCCTCGCCTCCCCAACTCCCCGAGCTCTCATTCGTTCCTTTGACCATCAGCTGTGATGAGGTGATCACCCCCGCCGAAATCTACGAATTCAACCCCAACGTCAGTGGGGACGTCGCGCACGCCGCCACGGAGGGAGGCTCGCGAGCCCTGCGATACGGTGGGGTGACCTGCGGCTGGCTCAATCAGACGAGTCGGGAACGATTTGCCGTCTCGATCGTGCAACTGGAACCCGGCAGCATCGGACTCGCGCGGGACGTACTGACGGCCACAAGCCGGCAGGCGGGCCTTCCTGGCCTCGATTCCTTCTTCCGGTCCACGGCGAGCGGCGGGCAGCTCGATCTGCTGAGTGGCAGCTACTGGATCACAATAGAGTCGGCGGACTTCCTGTCGCCCGCAGACGTGCACCCTTTGGTGCCGCTTGTCACCGACCGTTTCTTCTGACCGCAAGCGGCTCAATCAGATTCGTTCACGTGAATTGACCGCGCCACGATCTGTTGCGGGCCGCCGCAAAAGCGGACGTCACGAACAGCAGTAGCCCGCCCTCAAACAGTAGATAGCTCTCGGTGAGCGACACGGCGGCCAGGAGAACGAGCGTAAGGGCTGGCCACACGTAGACGGTGCTGCGCCGATCGGCAGCGACGGTCCAGGCTCTGATAAAGGCGAGCGACAGAGTGGCAAGCAGAAGGAGCAGGCCGACGAGCCCGAGCTGCAACCAGACATCCGCGAAGGCGTTGAGCGCCGACTCTGGCTGGGCGCCGCTGCTTGAGCGCAGTATCGAGAAGGGAAATACCGAGGTCGGCCACATTCCGACCCAGCCCCAGCCCAAGACGGGTTGCTGTGCGACCAAGTCGCCAACCGCTGACCAGACGCTGGTGCGCTCTTCGACGTCGGCGGCAGCATCCACCACGCCAATGATCGGACCGCGGAACGCCCACCCAATGATGCCGGTGATGACTGCGGAGACGAGCAACACTGACTCGGTTGCTCGACGCGCCACCGGTTGTTGGCGGCGGATGACGACGAGCGCGAGGCCAACCGCGAGCACCACAGCGAGAACCAGCATGGCGACGGGGGAACGGGCGAAGATGATAGTTGCGGCGGCCAGCGCTAACGAGTACGCCGTCACACCTCGCGAGACCGAGCGCGTGCGGTACTCGATCCAGAAGCTCAACACCGCGAGAGCCCCGAGGAACGCAAAAGCATTGCGGGTTCCGGCCAAGCCCTGGGCAGGTCCGCCAATGGCGAGATCGCCTGCGATGCCGATCCACACAAATGGTGTATCCAGAATGATGCCGCTGAGTATCTCCAAGAAAAACGAGGCCGTGAGAATCGCGCGGAGGGCGTTGCCAACCGCGCGCACGAGCTGAATGAGGTCGCGCACGAGCGCGATGTACACCCCGAGAAACACGTAGGCCGCGGCATAGGCGATGCCGCCGAGGGTCGCCCAGGTGTACTGGCTCCAGATGACGCTCACGCCCATCAAGGAAAAGAGGACGGTCAGAGAGATTGGTAGGGCGCCACGCCACTCAATGCGTTCGGGCTGCGCGGCCAGGCTCGCAGCTGCCATCAGCACGAGCCCAACCAGCACGGCGATACTGCCGGGCCAGCCGAGAAGGGTGCGCACAGCGAACGCCGCGAGGGCGACCAATACGATCAACTCGGTCAGCGACTGCGTGAATCGAGGCGATGCGAGGAAACTGCGCGCAGCGACGATCACGACGGCCCCGTCGACGTGTCTGCCGAGGTCGCTAATTTCGCCACGGTCACCCCCCGCATTCTGCTGGTCACCGCGAGGTAGATCAGAATCACCATGCCCGATTCGATGAGCAAGCGCGACTCAGCCAGACTCTGCACGAGCAGCACGGTCAGCAGAAGCGCGGGAAGCACGCGCAGTGCGGGTGTGGTGGCGCCATCGCCGAGGGGAGCATCTACCGACCACGACAGCACCCGCGCACCCGTCGTCACGATCAGGATGCTGAACACGACCAACCCGACAGCTCCGAGTTGCAACAGCACGTCAAGCCACGCATTGTGCGCCTGTAAGTAGGTCACGCCGCGGATCACCACGAGGTCATCGAAGGGCTCGACCCAGGGAGGCCAGTAACTCACCCACCCCCAGCCCACGACCGGTCTCTGTTCGATGAGGGTGAGGACGGCATCCCAAATGCCGAGTCGCCCGGTGAGATCGTCGCTACGCCCGATGATCTCGAGCAGTCGCCCGCGAAACATTATGGCGACAACGGCGAAGGCTCCCGCGGCCAATGCGGCGATACCCAAGAGCGTCACTCGGCCCCGGCGGGCGAGGCGCCGCGCCAGCACAACGATTGTCAGCGCGACGACGGCGACCGCTCCGGCGATGAGTACGGTTGACGACCGTGTGAGAACCAAGGTCAGCACAGCCGCAGCGAGCCACCCCCACCCCGCCACAGCGCCGACCCGACGATCGGCGAGTTGGATGCTGAACACGATGACGGCGAGCAGGGCGGCAAAGGCGAGAAGGTTTGCATTGCCGGGGATACCTTGAATACGGCCGCCGTCAAACAAGAGCGCGCGCGACCAATAGAAGGCGCGCGGGAAGGGCTCGTCATACGAGACCCAGAACGGCAAGACGGGCCTCTGGACCACGGCAGCTACCACAAGTTCAAACGCCAACGACAGCCCCAGGATCCACCGCAGGGCGACGCCGAGGGCCCGCAGGAATTGATTGAGGTCGACGGTGTGCGCCATGACGACGCCGACAAACATGGTGGCAAGTGTGCTGAGAACTCCGAGCGCAGAAGCAGCCGGATACGCCGACCAGATGACCGAGGCCACCATGAGCGCGGCGAACGCCCCCACCGCGATGGGAATGCGCCGGAGGTCAACCCGGTGGTGCACGGCGACCGTCACCCAGCACGCGAGGAGTGCCGCAACGACGACGCCCCACCCGTACCAACTGACCGTGTAGCGCCAGGCGTCACCGGCAAGCAGTGTGAAGAAGGTCAGTGATGCGAGGGCCACGCGTCGTTCGCGGAGCCAGGTCATGGTGTTAAGCCTACCCGCGCGTTGCCAAGGCGGTCGGGGGGCGGGATGCTCGATCAGACGAAAGCGCCGACCCCCGTGATGGCCCGCCCGACAATGAGCGAATTCATCTCGCGCGTTCCTTCGTAGCTGTAGAGGGCTTCGGCGTCGGCGTGAAACCGTGCGACGTCGTAGTCGAGCACGATGCCGTTGCCACCGAGTGCCTCGCGGCACAGGGCAACGGTCTCGCGCATTGCCGTCGTTGCGAAGGCCTTCGCGAGTGAGGCGTGCTCGTCACGTTGGGCGCCCTGATCAAGCATCTGCGACACGCGCGTGCACAGGGCGATGCTCGCCGTGATGTTGCCGAGGCTGCGACTGAGCAGGTCTTGCACGAGCTGATGGCTCGCGATCGGCTTGCCGAACTGCTCGCGAGTTGTCGCGTACTCGACCGCGGCTTCATAGGCGCCGATCGCGGTGCCGACGGCGGCCCAGGCCACTTCGGCACGAGTGAGGCGCAGCACGGCGGCCGTGTCGCGGAACGAGTTTGCGTTCTGCAAACGGTGAGACTCGGGCACGCGCACGTTCTCGAGTGTGATGTCGGCGTTCTGCACGATGCGGAGGGCCTGCTTGCGCTCGATCTTCGTGGCCGTGTAGCCGGGCGTGCTCGTCGGCACGATGAAGCCTTTCACCTGGCCGTCGTCAGTGCTCTTAGCCCAGATGATCGTGATGTCGCTCCACGTGGCGTTGCCGATCCAGCGCTTGTTACCGTTCAGCACCCACTCATCACCCTCGCGCGTGGCCGTGGTGCGCAGGCCCTGCGCCGAGTCGCTGCCCGAGAGAGGTTCGGTGAGACCGAAGGCCCCGATGACCTCGCCAGTCTTGAGCTTCGGCAGCCATTCGGCGCGCTGCTCGGGTGAACCCGCAACGCCGATCGAGCCCATCGCCAGGCCGTTCTGCACCCCCACGTACGTAGCGATGCTCGCGTCAACGCGCGCGAGCTCGAGAGCGGTCCACCCGCCGTAGACGGCGCTGTAGTCGCCCGCCTTCGTCTCGTCCCAGAGGTTGCCGAAGACCTGCTGCTGGTGAAGGCCAGGCAGAATTTGGCGGGGGAACTCCGCACGCTCCCAGTGGTCGTTGACGACGGGCTTCACCTCCGATTCGAGAAAGGTGCGCAGGCGCATGATTTGTTCTTTTTCATGGTCGGCGAGTTGCGACTCCAGAGCGTAGAAGTCACTGTGGAGAGATTGGAAGTCCATAGGGAGACGTTATCTAGGGGCTTGCCGGGAATGCTCTTCATTGGGCAAGGCATACAGTGCCGGTCGAGTGTCGCCAATCCACCTCGTGACAATCCTCCAGACCCCTGGTCGTCACGCGAAGCTGCGGAACGAATGCAGTGCGAGCGCTACACGATGACGCTCGGCGCTCCCCCTCCCGAGGGAACCACGATCACGCCGCGTTGGAACGCTTGTTGGAATCCGTTCGCCGTGGTGGTCTGGTCGCCGATGG
>VFQO010044508.1_pt1 | contig 11756 bp, 10 predicted proteins | sample 3512331 | NCBI WGS metagenome assembly VFQO01 (sample SAMN10412371, study PRJNA504923) | tailings metagenome | isolation source: Replicate 3 from Balatoc abandoned mine | place: Philippines: Itogon, Benguet | collected 2017-08-28 | reverse complement strand
GCATTTTAACAATACGCCCTTGGTAGAAATCTACGATTTGAAGGAAGGAAGCAATGGGGTGGTGTGGGTAGCCACGGGAGGGCAAGGCGTATTGCGATATGAGGCTAATCATAAATGGACGCAGTTGGTTCATCAAAACAATGATGCCAATAGCTTGTCTAACAACACGATAACGAGTATTTATGTGGCCGACAATGGGATTGTATGGGCCAATCCCGACCCGTTGGGCGTCAATGCTATCATTGAACAAGGACACAAATTTAATAAAGTACGTTACGTAGCAGAAGCCACCCAATCGCTCAATGACCCTAACGTAAGAAGCTTGTTGTCTTATGACAAAAACCTCCTGTGGGTAGGTACAGAGCAAGGTGGTATCAATGTGTGGGAAAAATCTACCAAACAAATGATTGACTATTGGCTTCCTGACCCCCAAAACGTTTATGCTTTGCCCAGCCAATCTATCAATCAATTTTTGCGTGACAGTGAAGGGCAGATTTGGATAGCTACGTATCATGGACTGGCGCATTATTTGGGTAAGGGGCGGTTTGAAAGTTTTTTTCCACAGCAAAAACAGGCGCTTGGTAACAACATCATCAGGAGTATCGCCGAATGGAAAAACCAAAAATTGCTCGTAGGAACAGAGTATGGGCTTTATGAATTTGATAAAAAAAAGCGTGTTTTTACGGAAGTAGAGGGGTGGCAAAAACAAAATATACTTTGGCTAAATACCTCCCAAAAAGACAGTATATGGCTCAATGTTTTCAACGAAGGATGTGTAAAAGGAAGCCTTCAAAATGGCCGCTGGATTACTTACGAAAGAATCACTCACAGTGGCAATGTACTTAGCAGGTGTCAAGATAGGGCCCGCAAGTGTGATTGGTTAGCAACAAGTAATGGGCTGGTGCAATATCAAAACGGAAAAATCAAAGCGACTTACACTTTCAAGGATGGTTTGCCAAATTCGTACGTATATGCTGTATTGATAGATAAGCAAAACAACCTTTGGCTCAGTACCAACCGGGGTTTGGCTAGTTTTAATCCAGAGATGCGGCAATTTCGAAATTATACCCTTGCCGATGGTTTGCAAGGCTATGAGTTCAACAACAAATCATACCTCGTGGATGAGGAAGGGTATTTCTATTTTGGGGGCACTTCTGGTTTTAATTATTTCAAGCCCGAAGAAGTCAGAATTAGTACTTTTCAGCCACAAGTACAGTTTACGAATTTTTGGATAAATGAGCGCCTTTCTCACATAAACCAATACATCGGCGAAATGGACACAGTGCAGCTATCGTTTGAGCAAAACACCTTTTCGTTTCAGTTTACAGCTTTGGATTTTTTTAGCAATGGGCAAAATCTTTACCAATACCGCCTCAAAAACCTAGAAAACAATTGGATTACGACCTCCAATACTTTTATCAGGTATGTAAAAGTACCCGCAGGTGAGTATGTGTTGGAAGTAAAAGCGGCCAATAGCGATGGCTTTTGGAGCGACGACGTTCGGCAATTATACCTTGTGATTCGACCACCTTTTTGGCAAACTTGGTGGTTTCGGATATTGGTATTGCTGGCGATTGTTATAGGAGGAATTGGAGCGTACCAATGGCGTATTCAATCGCTCAAATGGCGGCAACGAGAACGCCTCAATTTAATCATTCAGACCCAAGAAGCTGAGCGCAAACAACTTGCCACGGAGCTGCACGATGACCTCGGAATGCGACTTTCTACTTTACAAATGTATGTGTCAGAACTAGAAAATACGCATAGCGGAAGAGGCCAAACTCTAAAGCCAATGGTGGAAGAAGCGATAGGGGGAATCAGGCAGCAATTGCAGGATTTGAATCCCAAAATGCTTTTTGAACGAGGATTCAGGGAAGCGGTTGAAGATTTGGTCAATAAAATCAATGTCACAGATACCTTGAAATTTGAGTTGTTTTGGCTTGATTTTCCTGATCGCTTGCCGCAGGCGTTTGAAATTAATCTCTTTCGGGTGATTCAGGAATTAGTCAACAATACCCTCAAACACGCTCATGCTTCTCGTATCGAATTACAGCTTTTGGCACGCGAGCAGCAGCTCATCATTGTGTATGAAGACGATGGGCGAGGTTTTGTGCCAAAGCCTTTTTCTTCGGGTTTTGGTCTTGAAAATATTCGCAATCGCATTCAGTTGTTAAAAGGAAACATAGAATTTGACTCACGCCCGCAGCACGGCATGTGCGTGACGATAGCACTCCCTCACCCTAAATACTCAAAGTTATGACTCGGCAAATACTCATAGTGGACGACCACCAATTGTTTTTGGAAGGCCTCAGATTTGTACTTTCTCAAACGCCCGAAGTGAGCATTGTAGGAGATGCTCTCAATGGCTACAAAGCCCTCGAAATGCTGGCAACTTACCGCGTGGATTGGGTACTTATGGATGTCAATATGCCACACTGCGATGGCGTAGAAGCTACCAAACAAATTAAGAAACTGTACCCTCACGTGAAAGTCATTGCGGTTACGATGCTCGACGACTACGTGAGTATTCAGCAAATGATAAAAGCCGGTGCCGATGGTTATATTCTCAAAAATACGGGTTCCTCTGAGCTACATCGGGCTTTTGAAACTATCGAAAAAGGGGAGGTGGATTATTCGAATGCTATCTTGAATACGATTTTGAGAAGACCCGTTGCTACACCCCAAAAATCAACCACGAAACTACATCAGTGGCTTACAGCGCGCGAAAAACAAATCATTCCTTTGTTGGTAGAAGGATTGACGAGCCTGCAAATAGCTGATAAGCTGTATGTTAGTGAATCGACTGTCATAAGTCATCGTAAAAATATCCTTCATAAGCTCAATTTAAAAAATACCTCTGCTTTGGTCAAGTATGCTTTAGAGCATCAGTTGGTATAAAAAACTTATCCCCCCTAAGGGGGATTTTTTGTATATCCTACACAGGGGTGATTTTTGGTGGCAGATAATGAAGGAATTTTGTATCAACAAATTAACCTTACTAAAAAGTATGAAGTGGTGGATAGTGATAATGATCTCAATGAGTGTTGCGGGTCAAGTACGAGGGGGGGCTTCAAGCCGTTCATATCGGGTGACGCTAGAACGAATCTCATTGCTGAAATCAGAGGCGCAAAACCACGAAGAAAATTTGTTTGGGTCGATTTGGGCAGGTGCCTATTGTAATAGCAATGAGGGACAAACCGGGAATTCGTTTGATAGTCGCGAACGAACCCTCAAGCTATTTGAACGATCACCAACCGATTTTGTAAGGGTGAAAGAAGGGGCAACGATAGTAATTAATAAGTCATTGATTTTTGATATTCCTAATTGTAATGGCAACCAAGCAAACATCACCTTAACGGCCTCGCTTTCGGATCAGAATGGAAATAGAAAATATACAACGGAGCGCTTGCGAGTGTATCTGTCAGAAATAAATGGAATAGTGAAGCGTACCATTAATTGCTATAATCGAGGGTCCCACTTTCAGCTGACGTTTGTGATTTCTAATGTATAAAACAGAAATAGTTAAAAACGATACGTATATGCTGGAGCGGTTTTTAATTTACAAATTCTGCCCCGTCGGGGCTATATATTGATAAAACATGAAAATGCACAACGCTGTTATCCCTGCCCCTTAGGGGCTATATATCGGTAGCCCGAAAAATGTCGCCTTTTGGTTTAATGATAGCCCCGTAGGGGCAATATATTGGTAAAACATGAAAACGTACAACGCTGTTACCCCTGCCCCTTAGGGGCTGTATATCGGTAGCTTATAAAATGCCTTTCTTCCGTTTCATTGCCCCTTAGGGGCTATATATTGATAAAACATGAAAATGCACAACGCTGCCCTGCCCCATAGGGGTTATATGTCGGTAGCCCGAAAAATGCCGACTTTCCGTTTAACTCTGCCCCATAGGGGCTATATATTGGTATACTAATGCAAACATTTTATCTCAAGGTATCTATCTTGACTCGAAAGCTCGTAGCTCTACTTTTGCTTTCATGTCCCACATGGGCACAGACCGATACGCTTATACCGTCGCTCAATGCTGTCAAAACGCTAGAGTTTTCGATACCTACTTCGGCGGCATTTGATTTGTTGGGAGTCACACCCGCACAAGTGACCAAACCCGGCAATATCCGCGATTTTAAGGTGGATTGGTCGTTTCAATCTTGGCGTCTAAAACCCAACATTGCCATACAAGCCCAGCCGATTTGGGAATTGCTTTACAATCGCCCGAGTTTGCAGAAGTACCAAAACGCCTCTAAGTTGATGAAAATGCTCTCGACGCTTGATGTATCAGGAGGTACGATAGAAGACGAAGATTTGACGCGTAGACTGGCAATTGCCGCCAAAATAACGCTTTTCAGGAGTCATGACCCACTCGATGAACCTGACTTAGTGAGAGGTGCTACCGAACAGTTTTTTGAACAGCGGCAAGAGATTTTACAGAATCTTAAACTAACAAACGACACCTTACAACAGATACCCAAAACAGCGACCTATTTTGAGGCAAAAATCAAGTTGATTGAGCAAATTCAAGTATTTGAGGGACAATTGGCGGCGTTAGAAAAAGCCCAAAAAGAGCGCTTGGCACAACTGACTACGACCTATTTAAAAGAACATTGGAATGCTTCGTTTTTGGAGGTGGCGGTGGGCAGGTCGTATACCTACCAAAATGAAAGTCTCGACAGCCTTTTGTTGCAACAAGACGGCGTATCGGTATGGCTCAACGGTTGCGTAGGTATGGGGCGCAAATGGCTATTAACGGCAGTGGCGAGATACACCGAAATAAACACTCCTTTTCGACGACCCACGCGCGAATATTTTGGAGGTTTAAATCTCCGATATGGAAGTCCAAAATTTAATTTTTTTGTGGAAGTACTTAATCGAGATCGTGTCAATTTATTTAGCTTTCAAAACATTACCATTGCCTACGGAGGAGATTGGAGATTTAGTAAAAATGTAATGTTGAGTTACGGAATCAGGACACATTATTCTCATGATTTTACTTTTAAGCAGCTAGTGCCAGTAGCTAGTATTGCGTGTATGATGCGATAAACAAAAATGAATTGTTAACGAAAATATTAAGAATAAATAAAAAAGGAGAAACCTGAAAATCCTTTAAGAGAGTAGGGGTTTACTTAAATACTTTTTTACAATGAAAAAAAGCATCTTAACAATCGGACTAATGATGTCGATGGCCTTCATGGCTAATGCTCAGGGAGCGCCTACATTTAGTGCCGCCGAACAAAAAAAGATTCAGCAGATTTTAGGCTCAGACTTTGAGGCAGTGTTTTCACCAAAAGGTGAACTAGTAATTGCGACTAAATCATCAGTAGGGCAAGTAAAGACATTGCCGGGCGGTGGTTTTACTACTGGTAAGCCTAGCGCAGCTAGCAATATTTTGATTCATAAAGGATGGATTGCGGCTACCTCAGAAGAAGCTTTGAAGTCGATGCGTTCTAAATTGGGAGCAGAGCGCATGAAACAACTAGAAGCGGTAATTGCAAAAAAATAATTTCCAACAATCTAATCCGACCTCGGGTCGGATTAGATTATAAAATCTTAGAAAGATGAAAAAAAAGGCTTTGTATTTGCTCAAAGAAAATATATTTTGTTATTTAGATTATGGACAATCCAAATATCAATTCGAATATTTTCGAATAGCTATTGCGCTATTTTCACTTTTTAATTTTGGGGCCTTTTTGTATGACTACGAGGTATTTGTAAGTCCAAACGGAATTATCAATTGGGAAGTGACTAAGGCTAGTTCTTTTTGGTTTGATCCACATCCTGCTAGATTAGCCAATTGGCTGAATATGAGCCATGAAACCTTTAATATTGTTGCTATATGCCTGTATGTGGGGAGTTTGGTGCTGTTGGCACTTGGGGTTTTTACACGTGTATCTTCGCTGCTTGCCTTCTTCTTTTTTCTCGTATTTTCACTTTCTCTTTATCCTTTTTTGTACGGGGTAGATTTATACCAAAGCGTTTTTTTGTTGTTTCTGACGATTTTTCCTAGTGGTTATGCTTTGAGCCTAACCTCCAAAAAATCAGACGACAAAATTCTGAATCAACAAAAAATCGCTGTAAGAGGGATTCAAATCTATTTAGCCCTGACTTATTTTTCGGCAGGGTTTGGGAAATTTAACATGGATTCTTGGTTTAATGGTGAGTTTCTGTATTTGAGTTTGTCCGATCCTACCTACCAATTGCTCTCATTTACGTACAATGTTCACTATGGATTTTACGTGTTTTCTGGGATTTTGGTGGTTTTTATTGAAATGTTCTATTGTATGTTAGTGCTAATTCCTTACGTGCGTACAGTTTTGATTATTACTATTGTGGGTATGCACTTATTCATTGCGTTGTTTATGGGACTTATTCCTTTTGGGGTGTTGTTGATGATGGTAAATCTTGTGGTTTGGTATCCAGTGATATTGACAGATTTGAAGAAATTACTTAAAATTTATAAAAGATATGAACTTGCGATATAGAATGTTTGTGATAGTTTTTTTAGCTTTTCAAGTTTTGACAATTTTTAAATTGTTACCTCATAAATGGTCCTTAACTTCGTATTATAGTGAGGTATTTACGCAAGTAGTTTTTACGGTTAGTAAAATGAATCATTTGTATAATTTTTTTACTGACCCTCAAAAAGTAGGTGGATATGGGTATGTTTCTAATCATATATATATGCTCAAAAAAGAAGGAGATAGTATTATTAAAAAAGATGTTTCATCACAAGGGTCAATAAAAAAAATGGTGTCTCCTATCAATTATGCACGTATCAACAACCTGCAAGTATTGGCCGTAAAAGACACCTTACTTTATAGTGCAGTTGTGCGTTCACAGGCGCTTTTTTTTATGCGCAAATACCAGTATCCTCTTATGTACGTGGAGGTTTTGAACCATGAATGTAAAGCCAATAGGACGCAGACCCGCCTTACCAAATCTGAGAAAGTGGAGAAAGTATATACCAATTATTTGACTCTGAATTAGTGAAGAAAGTAAACTCCTCGCCAAGTGGAAGCTATTTGGGTTTTTTGTTATTGGTTTTGCGTCGGAGACGCAGTGCCTTTTTTGCCCCAAATGATAGTTTGGGTCAAGCTTTTGCTTGTCACGGCATTATGTTGGGATGAGTATGGGTAAATGGAGGATTTTTTCTATTTTTAGTTTTTACCTTCAAAATGCTTTATGAAAACTCTATTCTTTTTGTGTTTTATCATGATTTCTTCTTCACTTTTTGCCCAAAACGATGCCGATTTTACGGGCGTATTTGAAAGTGCTCAAACGGGAATTGTACTTTCGATGAGTCAAAAAAATGGCCGTTTTGAGGGTGTATTTACCGTTCAAAACCAGCGCTTTGCCTGTGTTGCAGTGCGTGTTGATGGTGGAATAGGAGGCACCTACCGTGACGGAAATCGCAATGTAGAGTTTTCGTTGTTGAGATTGTTGGGCGAGTATTTTGTTCATACAGAAGGAGTTAATATCCCCATGAAACGGGTTTCGCAAGTTACTTCTCCGTCAGCAGGGTCGCCTAGTACTGCCACAACTGTGCCCCCGTCTTCTGGTAAAAGTACCGGAACTCAGCTACGTGATGCTAATGTAGGATATGCGTTCAATGCGCCAGCAGGCTGGCAAGTAAAACAAGAAAATGGGAATTATGGATTTACGAGAGCAGGCGAGGATGTGGTTTTGGCAGTGGTACCGCATGGGTACAATTCCGTACAGACCATCATGGCTTCGCACCAAGATGCCAACGACCCCAAAAACAATACTTATCTGAAAGCCTCCAAACAAACCTATGGTAGCCAAGGCGCATGGCTTGGGTGGGATGGTACGGCCAATGGGCAAGCCGTTAGTTTACAGACCATTGCGCTTGTGTCGCCCTACGGTGGAGGAGTGAGCGTATTGCTTATTGCTCCCAAAAATGTTTATCGGGCAGAGCACCGTACTATCTTTCAATCGATTGCCAACAGCGTGACGTTTACCAAGCCGCAGGTATCACCTTTGGCCGAGCAATGGAAAAGTCGGATTGCAGGACGACAGCTTTTGTATTTTTATACGGCGAGCGGTTTTTCAGAAAAACAATCTTATGATTTTTGTAGCGATGGCACTTTTGCCATGAATGTTGACAATTCGGCTAGTAGTTCTGATTTTGGGGGGAGTTTTTCGGCGGCTACGCAAGGCGGCAACGCTGGTACTTGGCGCGTAGTGGCGCAAGGCAATCAGGCGGTTTTGATGTTGATGCTACGCGACGGCGGTACGCGGCAATTTACCCTAGCCAATACCTCCAACGGCGTAGGTATGCTACTCAATGGTAAGAAATTTTTGTCGCAAGCGAGTTCGCGATGTCGATAAAATCGGCGGCCAAGTGTTATAAAAACAATAATTTGTTTTGTTTTTCATAGGGAAACTTGAGACTATGGTTTCTTTTAAAAGACAAAAAGGATTGTTTTGAATCAGCACTACCGATGAACGCAAAAGCCATAAATACCTACGATGCCATTGTGATAGGCTCCGGAGTAAGTGGAGGATGGGCCGCCAAAGAACTTACCGAAAAAGGGCTGAAAACGCTGATGCTCGAACGAGGACGCGACATAAAGCACGTCACCGATTATACCACTGCTATGAAAGCGCCTTGGGAATTTCAGTATCGTGGGCGTACGAGCTTGGCGCAGAGTAGTACATTTTCCAACAATCCTGCGCGTGGTGCTAGAATAGGGAATGAAGAAGTGAATGGATTTTTTGTGAATGAACTCAAACATCCTTATCTGGAAGATAAACCCTTTCGCTGGACACGCGCCTATGGTACAGGTGGGCGGTCGCTGCTTTGGGGAAGACAAGCTTATCGGTGGAATGAAGAAGATTTTCTGGCCAATGCCAAAGAAGGTATAGCGGTAGATTGGCCGATTCGGTATGCAGATTTAGCTCCGTGGTATAGTTATGTGGAAAAATTTGCGGGGATTAGTGGGCAAAAAGAAGGCTGGGAGGTATTGCCGGATAGTGAGTTTTTGCCTCCTCACGATTTTACGTGCGTCGAAAAACATTTTAAACAAAAAGTATCCGAAAAACTTGCCCGGCCCGTCACTATTGGACGGGTGGCTCATCTTACCAAACCTACTGCCGAGCATTTGGCTTTGGGCAGAGCTCAGTGTCAGGCGCGTAACCGCTGTGAAAGAGGCTGCCCTTTTGGAGCTTATTTTAGTACACAAGCAGCTACCCTTCCAGCTGCTCAGAAAACCAAACGCCTCACTTTTTTGAGTGATAAAATAGTGACCGAAATTCTCTACGATTCCCAAAAAAATCGTGCGTCGGGGGTGCGGGTGATGGACCAAAACACCAAAAAAGTGGAGGAGTATTATGCCAAAATCGTGTTTTTAAACGCTGGCTCGGTAGCTTCTACGGCTATTATGCTGCATTCTAAATCTTCGCGCTTTCCTACGGGGTTTGGCAATGACAGTGGCGAATTGGGGCACAATATCATGGATCATCATCTCAATGCAGGAGCCAATGCGTCGGTAGTAGGATTTGAGGATAGTTATTATTTTGGACGGCGTCCCAATGGAATCTACATTCCTCGCTATCGAAATTGGGGTAACGACAAACGCTCCTATCTGCGAGGATTTGGGTATCAGGGGTGGTCGGGGCGAAGTGGATGGCAGCGAGGAACCGACTCGCTAGGTTTTGGGGCAGACCTAAAAGAGAAAATCACGCAGCCTGGCGGCTGGTGGATGGGTATGGGAGGTTTTGGAGAGATATTGCCGAGGCACCAAAATCGGATGTATTTGCATCCTACTGAGCGTGACCAATGGGGCTTGCCGCTGGTTGTGTTTGATGCCGAATTGTCTGACAATGAGATTCAAATGCGGAAAGATATGGCCAACGACGCCGCTGAGATGTTTGAAGCAGCGGGTTTTAAAAACATTGTTTCCTACAATAATACCTATGCCATAGGCGGAGGAGTACACGAAATGGGAACGGCGCGCATGGGGCGCGATCCCAAAACATCGGTACTCAACGAATGGAACCAAGTTCACGCTTGCAAAAATGTGTTTGTCACCGATGGTGCTTGTATGACTTCGTCTTCCTGTGTCAACCCCTCCCTTACTTACATGGCGCTCACCGCTCGTGCAGTTGATTTTGCGGTGAAGGAATTGAAAAAGAGAAATTTATAAAGTAGGGTAAAAATTTTTGGTAGTTTTCTATAAATACCGAAAACAATAACAATTAGGCGGCTTTATTGACAAGAGCCGCTTTGTTTTTTTGTGGTTTGTATTTAACAAACAAATTAGCCCAAACTAACCGCCCCAATCTGAAAAAGACAGGCATCACCAAGATAAGAGCGGGAATCAAAAAATAAAGTAGCTTGATGGCATCCACATTCAAAAGGATGACAAATCCGACAAAGCTTGTCACTATCATCGCTACATAAAGCGCATAGCTGATGTACATGGCGCCAAAATAAAAACCGGGTTCGCGTTCAAAGTCTTCGCCACAGTGGGGGCAGTGTTTGTGCATTTTGTCGAAGTTTTTGAGGTCGTAAGGGTTAGGGGTCTCAAAAAAATCTCCTTCATGGCAGCGGGGGCATTTATTGAATAAAATGCTATATAGTTTGGTTCCTTTTAACATCTGAGTAGCTGTTTAAGATGGAGCAATGAAGCATAGATATGGTAGTCATCTATGCTTCATTGCTAGAATATTAGTTAGGAAGCCTATCGCGGAAATAGCCATAAACCCAGGTTCCGGCAATAGCGCTCAAGAGCGTCACTAGTACGGCTACAAAACCACTTCCGATTTGGGCAAACAATGGCCCCGGACAGGCTCCCGTGATAGCCCAACCTAATCCAAAGATAAGCCCTCCATAAATTTGCCCTCTTTGGAATTTTTTTGGGTGAAACTGTACCGTTTCGCCAGAAATGGTCTTGATATTAAACTTCTTGATAAGAAACACCGACAGCATACCTACTACTACTGCCGAGCCGATAACACCGTACATATGGAAACTATGCAAACGAAACATCTCCTGAATCCGAAACCAAGAGATAATCTCAGCTTTTACAAAAACGATTCCGAACATAATCCCCACAATAAGGTATTTGAGGTTGCTCAGTACGCTTTCACTTTTTTTCATATCGTTGGGAGAATCACATACAAACTCCTCAACTTGTGTATAGGTGATGGTATCTTGTGAATTTGCCATTTTTGTAATTATTTGAAGTAGGTGGATCTTTTTAAAAAAGTTTGAAAATGAAAGGCATCAATAAGTGAGTCATCGCAAAACCGCCTACCATAAAGCAGCAAGTAGCAATCAATGACGGAACTTGTAAGTTAGATAAGCCCATGATAGCGTGCCCCGAAGTACAGCCTCCTGCCCAACGTGTACCAAAACCCACCATAAACCCCCCAATAACAAAGAAGATAAGGCCTTTTAAGGAAAGGATATTGGCAGTAGCAAAAATATCAGCTGGCATCAATCCCGAAAAGTCTTGAATTCCAAGCGCTTTTAAGTCCGCAATGGTACTTTCTGAAATGACGATACTGTCAGGATTGGCCAAAAAAGTAGTGGCTAAGAAACCGCCAATCAACACTCCCAACACAAACACAAGGTTCCAGATTTCTTTTTTCCAGTCGTATTTGAAAAAAGAAATATTGGCAGGCATACACGCCGCACAGATGTGACGAAGTGAGGAAGAAATACCGAAAGATTTGTTGCCAATCAAGAGTAGGGTGGGTACTGTAAGTCCAATCA
>VFQO010044507.1_pt1 | contig 11756 bp, 8 predicted proteins | sample 3512331 | NCBI WGS metagenome assembly VFQO01 (sample SAMN10412371, study PRJNA504923) | tailings metagenome | isolation source: Replicate 3 from Balatoc abandoned mine | place: Philippines: Itogon, Benguet | collected 2017-08-28 | reverse complement strand
GCGCGGTGGAGAACAGCACCGTCAGCGCCGCGAAGGCCACGGTCCAGACGAAGATGCTGACGAAGGGGCCGCGGAAGTCGGCATCCAGCAGCATGCGCGCGTAGTTGGCGAAGCCGATCGAGACCTTGAAGCCGGGCTGGATGCGCTCGCCCTGTGCGTTCTCGAAGAAACCCGTCGTGCGGTTGGGCCTGAACACCGCGCCCGAAGCCGCTTCGACCACCGCGCCGTCGTCGCCCACTCTCCACAGCGGCTCGATGGGCCCGAACTCGCGCAGGCCGGCATAGCGGATGAGCTTGCCGTCGGGCAACTGCAGTTGCAGCCGCGCCAGCGCTTCGCGGTGCCGCACCAGTTCCTTCAGCGTGGCACCGTCACCGAGCTTCGCCTCTCCGGCAGGCTGCATGACGACGGGCGCCGAAGGCACCGCCGCCAGGTCGAGCGGCGGCGACACCAGCACGCCGCTGCCGCCTTCTTCGGGCTGCAGCAGCAGCCGGTGCTGGCCACCTTCGGCATGCAGCGTGAAGGCCCGCGCATGCGCCTCGTCGGCCACGCTCTGGTCCAGCAGGTAGGCGCGCGCCCGCGTTTCCTCCAGCAGGTTGCTGGAGCTGTAGTTGGTGAACCCGATCTGCACCGTGTACAGCAGCGGGAAGGCCACGAACACCAGCATGCCGGCGATGCCCGGGAACAGGTACTTCCAGGCCACGCTGCTGGCCGTGCCGTAGACGCAGATCGCGCTCCCGCCCAGCGCCAGCACGCCCACGGCGGCCATCGCCTGGCCCGCGGTCCACAGGCCGAACACCAGCCACAGCAGTGCCAGCGTGGCGATTGCAGCGATGACCCGCGTGATGGTCATTGCGACAGCATTCGCGCTGCCGCCCCATCGAGCGCCTCTTTCGGCGCCTGGCGGCCGTTGGTGATGGCCTCGAAGGCCGCGTCCATGGCCGGGAAGAAGCGGCCCATCTCGGGGATGTTGGGAATGGGCTCGCCGGCGCGTGCGTTGGCCATCGTGGCGGCGATGCGCGGGTCGCTGGAGAGCTCGGCGTAGTAGGCCTTGTTGGCCGGCACGCCCAGCGGCACGTCGGCGCTGATGGTCTTGAGGCTCTCCACCTTCAGCAGGTGGTTCTCGATGAACTCGCGCGCGATGTCCTTGATCTTCGAGGGCGCGGTGATCATGCAGCCCAGCACGCCGACGAAAGGCTTGCCGGGCTTGCCGCCGATGGACGGAATCGGCGCCACCGTGAAGTCGATGCCGACCTTGCGCACGTTGTCCCAGGCCCAGGGGCCGTTGATCATCATCGCCACCTGGCCGCGCGCGAAGGCGCCTTCCATCTCGCTGTAGCGCGCGCCCTTGGGCATGTGGCCTTCACGCACCAGCCGGTCGAGCATCAGCGCGCCCTGCAGCGCGCCGGCGTTGTTCACGCCCACCTGTTTCGGGTCGAGCTCGCCCTGGGCGTTGCGGCCGAACACGTAGCCGCCCGGGCCGGCCAGCAGCGGCCAGCTGAAGAAGCTGTTGTTGTAGGCCCAGAGGATGGCGCCCTTGCCGTCCTTCTTCAGCCGCTTGTCGATCTCGATCAGCTCCTCGAAGCTCTTCGGCGGCTCCGGCACCAGCGCCTTGTTGACGATGAGCCCGATGGCCTCGATGGCCAGCGGGTAGCCCCAGGTCTGGCCGCGGTAGCCGAAGGCCTTCCACGCGCCTTCGTCGATCTGCTCGCGCACACGCTTCGAAGGCCGCACCGGCACCACGAGCCCGCTCTTGGCCCATTCGCCCACGCGGTCGTGGGCCCAGCACATGATGTCCGGGCCCTTGCCGGCGGCGGCCGCGGCCTGGAACTTGTCGGGCGCGCCCTCGGGGTGCTGCACCACCACCGGCACGCCACTCTCGCGCGTGAAGGCGTCGCCCACCTTCTGCAGGCCGTTGTAGCCCTTGTCGCCGTTGATCCACACCAAGAGGCGCGGCGGCACCTGCGCCTGCGCGGCACAGCAGGCCAGCAGCAGGGCTGCGCTCAGCCCCTGGGTCAACCGGCGCATGGTGTTCAGGCCGCCTGCCGCTGCGGCGTGGCCGCGTGGCGCCGGAAGGCCTTGCCGGCGGCGTCGAAGAGGTAGGCCTTCTCCGGCGGCACGGCCAGCGGCAACGCCTCGCCGGCGGCGACGCGGCGGTCGCCTTCCAGCGCGCAGGTGATGACCTCGTCCACTGCCGGGTGGCTGCAGTAGGCGTAGGTCATGCTGCCCAGGCTCTCGACGAAGGTCACCGTGGTGGCCAGCGCGTTGTGCGCCACGCCGGCGCGCAGGTGCTCGGGCCGCACGCCGAGCTTCACCGCATCACCCACCTTCGCGGCCGTTGCATCGACGGCGCAGCGGATCGTTTCGCCGCCCTTGAGCTGCACCACCGCGCCGCCCGCGCCCGCTTCCTGCACCACCGCATCGATGATGTTCATGCCGGGGCTGCCGATGAAGGTGGCCACGAACAGGTTGTCGGGGTACTCGTACAGCACCAGCGGCGAACCCACCTGCTCCACGCGCCCGGCCTGCAGCACCACGATCCGGTCGGCCAGCGTCATCGCCTCCACCTGGTCGTGCGTGACGTAGACCATCGTCGTCTTGAACTGCTCGTGCAGCTTCGCGAACTCGTAGCGCATCTTCACGCGCAGCGCGGTGTCCAGGTTCGAGAGCGGCTCGTCGAACAGGAACACCTCGGGCTTGCGCACGATGGCGCGGCCGATGGCCACGCGCTGGCGCTGGCCGCCCGAGAGGTCCTTGGGCTTGCGCTGCAGCAGGTGATCGATGTGCAGGATCTTCGCGGCGTGGTTCACCGCGCTCTCGATCTCGGCGGGCGGCACCTTGGCCAGCTTCAAGCCGAAGGCCATGTTGTCGAACAGGTTCATGTGCGGGTAGAGCGCGTAGCTCTGGAACACCATCGCGATGCCGCGCTCGGCCGGCGGCACGTCGTTGACGACCTTGCCGCCGATGGTGAGCGTGCCTTCGGTGATGTCCTCCAGCCCCGCGATCGTGCGCAGCAGCGTGCTCTTGCCGCAGCCACTCGGGCCCACGAAGACCATGAACTCGCCGTCGCGGATCTCGAGGTCGATGCCTTTCAGGATCTTCACGTCGCCGTAGGCCTTGCCGACCCCGGCCAGTTTCACGTCCGCCACTGGCTGTCTCCTGGACTTTGTACTGAATATACAAGTCGGAAACCCGAGCAACAAGGCGATCGACCCTGAGTTCCAAAGGCTCCGATCAAGTTAAATCATCGACTTAGCGTGACATGGCGGGTTCCGCGTCGTAGCATTACTACATGCATTTCAGCCTCAGCCAGCGGCGCTCCGGCCTGGTGCTGCACGTCACGTCGCTGCCCGGGCCGCATGGCGTGGGCGATCTCGGCGAGGGTGCCCGGCGCTGGGTCGACTGGCTCGCCGCGGCGGGCCAGTCGGTGTGGCAGATGCTGCCGGTGAACCCGGTCGGCCCCGGCCACTCGCCCTACCAATGCCCTTCGGCCTTTGCCGGCAGCGACCTGATGGTGGCGCTGCAACCGCTGGTGGACAAGGGGTGGCTGCCCGCGGCGCGGCTGCGCCACGCGCCGCGCTTCAACCCGCTGCGCACCGAGTACGGCCGCGTGATCCCCTGGCGCCGCGCGCTGCTGCACGAGGCCGCGGCCGGCTTCTTCGCGCGTGGCTCGGCCGAGGACCGCGCCACCTTCCAAGCCTGGTGCGAGGCCGAGCGGGGCTGGCTCGGTGGCTGGACGCTGTTCGCCGCCATCAAGGCCGCCCATGGCGGCCAACCCTGGTGGGCCTGGGACGCGGCGCTGGCGGCGCGCGAGCCGGCTGCACTCGCGGCGGCGGCCCGGCAGCTGGCGCGCGAACGCGAAGAGCATGCCTTCGTGCAATGGTGCTTCGACACCCAGCTGAACGCGCTGCGCCAGCACGCCCACACCCGCGGCGTGTTCCTGATGGGCGATCTGCCGATCTTCGTGGCCCACGACAGCGCCGACGTCTGGGCGCGCCCCGACCTGTTCCAGATGAACGAGCGCCACGAGCTCACCGCCGTGGCCGGCGTGCCGCCCGATGGCTACGCGCCCGACGGCCAACGCTGGGGCAACCCGCTGTACCGCTGGGAGCGCATGGCGGCCGAGGGCTGGCAGTGGTGGATCGCCCGCGTGGCACGTGCGCTGGCCCATGCCGACGTGCTGCGCATCGACCACTTCCGCGGCTTTGCCGGCTGTTGGGAGATCCCCGCCAGTTGTCCCACGGCGCGTGAGGGCCGCTGGGCACCGGGCCCGGGCAAGCCGCTGTTCGCGGCCATCGAGAAGGCGCTCGGCCAGGGTGGCCGGCTGCCGGTGGTGGCCGAGGACCTGGGCAACATCACGCCCGAGGTGCTGGACCTGCGCGACACCTTCGGCTTCCCCGGCATGCGCATCGTGCAGGAGGCCTTCGGCGGCGACGTGATGCACGAGTTCCTGCCGCACCGCCACGTGCCCGCGAGCCTGGCCTACAGCAGCACGCACGACAACGACACCGCACGTGGCTGGTGGGCCAGCACCAGCGAGGCCACGCGCCAGCGCGCCCGCGAGTACCTGGCCTGCACCGACGAGAACATGCACTGGGCGCTGATCCGCGCCACCAGCCAGTCGGTGGCCAACCTCGCGCTCTTCACGCTGCAGGACGTGCTCGGCCTCGGCACCGAGCACCGCATGAACTTCCCCGGCACCGGCGAAGGCAACTGGGCCTGGCGCTTCAGCTGGCCGATGCTGCGTGGTGAGCCGGGCCGCGACCCTCAGGTCTGGCTGCGGCGCATCTCCACGGCCGCGGGCCGCGTGTCGGACAGCGCCGTCAGCACACCCAGCCCGATGTAGGTGCCGCCGCTCAACCAGCGGCCCCAAAGGCCCATGCCGGCACCACGCAGCCGCGGTGCCACGGCGCCGGCCAGCAGCGCGTAGGCCGTGTCGCTGGCCGCGGCGATGGCCACGAACAGAACGCCCAGCAGCACCGTCTGCGCCACCACCGGCCCCTGCGGCGCGATGAACTGCGGCAGGAACGCGGCGAAGAAGATCGTCGTCTTGGGGTTGAGCAGCGCCACGAGGAAGCCGTCGCGGAACACGCGGCCGAGCGCTGCGCCGGCCTGTGGCGCGGCAGCCGGCGCCACGGCCGGCCGTGCCCGCAGCGCCGCGATGCCCAGCCACACCAGGTAGGCCGCGCCGGCCCACTTCACCACCGTGAAGGCCGCCGACGACACCGCGAACAGCGCCGCCAGCCCGAGCGCAGCGCCGAGCGCGTTGCCGAGGTTGCCCAGCGCCACGCCGGCCACCGAAGCCAGCCCGCTCGACCGCCCCTGCGCCAGGCAGCGCGCCACGATGTACAGCACGCCCGGCCCTGGCGTGACCGCCAGCACCCCGCTGGCGGCGATGAACGCCCCGAGCAAGGGCAGCGGTGGCAGCAGGTCGTTCATGGCGGCAGCTCGCGGTAGAAGTAGCGCGTGTCGCAGTATCCGCCGCCGGGCAGCAACGCGTAGCGGGGCACCTGGCCGCAGGGCACCCAGCCGCCGCGCGTGTACAGCCGCTCGGCCTCGGGGCTGGCGGTGTCGAGCACGAGCAGGGTCTTGCCGGCCGCGCGCGCCGCATCTTCCGCGGCCTGCAACAGCGCGGCGCCGAGGCCGAGCCGCCGTGCGGCGCGGTGCACCAGCATCTTCGCCAGGTCGGCGCGGTGCGGCTGGTTCGGCGGCTGCGCCAGCACCAGCTGCACGGTGCCGCGGATGTGGCCATCGACCTCGGCCACGATCAGCGCGCGTTCGCCCCGCGCCACGCCTTCGGCCACGCCGCGCCAGAAGGCACGCGCTTCGTCCATCGGGAACGGCAGCATGAAGCTGACCGAAGCGCCGCCGTGCACGCAGTCGTGCAGCACCTCGGCCAGTTGTTCGATCTGCGCCGCCGAGACCTCGGCCAGCACCCGCATCACGCTCATGTGCCACCCCCCGGCACGCTCAGCACCACGGCGTAGCGCGCCGGCTTGCGCGTGGGGTTGTGAAAGCCCACGGGCCTGTCGAGCCGGTGCGCGAAGCAGTCGCCTACATCGAGCCGGTGCCGCTCTTCGCCGTGGCTGAGCTCGATGCGCCCTTCGAGCACCCACACCTGCTGGTGCACCGGCGGGTTGCGAGTGGCGGTGTCGTAGGTCACACGCGCACCGGCCGGAAAGTGCACGTCGACGATCTGGAACGGGTGCGGCCAGCCGATGGGCGACACGTTGCGGCGCACGTAGCCCGAGCCCGGGTCGCGCCAGGGCGGCTGGTCCGCGGCACGTGCCAGCGGGCCGGCGGCATGGCGCGCGCGCGGTGTGTCGAACAGCGCCGCCAGCGTGAGGCCGAGCGCGGTGGCCAGCTTCTCCAGCACCACCGCGGTGGCGCTGCTTTCGCCCCGCTCGATCAGCGAGATCATCGAGCGGCTCACCCCCGAGCGCGCGGCCAACGCTTCCAGCGACAAACCCGCCGCGCTGCGCAGCTCGCGCACGCGGGCAGCGATGCGTTCATCGAGGTTGGTGGGCGCGTCATCCAACATAGTGGATGCATGATCCAGTTTCCAGGAACCGGCGTCAACCCCGGTGCCGTGCAGGCTTCAGCGCGCCTTCTTGCGCGCGGGCTTCGCCGGCTTCTTCTTCGTGGCAGCGGGCTTCTTGCCGGCCGCCGGCCCTGTCTCCACCATCAGCACACGCACCGAGCGTGGCGCCAGCAGCAGCTGCGCTTCGCCCTGCGCGTTGGCCTTCGTGGCCGTGGCGCCGCCGGCGGGCAAGGCCGAGACGAGCCGCGCGCCCGCCGGCAGGCCTTCGATGCGCGCGGCGCCCGGATCGGCGCCGTAGTTGATGAGCACGAGGCTGTGCTCACGCTCGCCGCCCTCGTCGAGCTTGCGTTGCCATCCGGCCACCAGGCCCTGCGCGAAAGGCCGCTCGTAGCTGCCGCGTGCGATCGAGGGGTGCGCGTTGCGCAACCCGATCAGCGTCTTGTAGAAGCGGTGCAGCGAACGCGGGTCCTTCAGGGCCGCGGCCACGTTGTGCGTGGCCACGTTCGGCGCCACGGGCCTGAAGGGCTTGCCGGTGGTGAAGCCCGCGGTCGTCGCGTCGGCAGTCCAGCTCATCGGGCTGCGCAGCGGCAGGTCACCGGGCAGCCCGGGCACGCCGGCCTGGCCGATCTCCTCGCCGTAGTAGACGAAGGGCGTGCCGGGCTGCAGCAGGTAGGCCGCGGCGGCGAGCCTGATCTGCGGCTCGTTGCCTTCAAGCTGATCCCACAGGCGCCGGCCGGCGAAGATGTCGTGGTTGGAGAGGAAGGTCGCCATCGTTGGCCGCGCCTTCAGGTAGTAGTCCACCACCTTCTGCACCGCCTCCACCTTGCCACGCGCGGCCTCGATGTACTGGTGCACGTGGCCGAAGGCGAAGGCGCCGCCGCACACCGCCGGCTCGCCGTACTGCTGCGGCTCGGCCGTGGCCTCGCACACCACGTAGCGGTGGCGATAGGCCTTGATCTCGTCCTGCAGCTGCTTCGTGATGGCGCGGCTCTGTGGCTGGTCGTTCCAGTCCTTGGCGTTGTTTTCCACGAGGTGCGGCACGGCGTCGAGCCGGTAGCCGTCGAGCCCGCGGTTGAGCCAGAAGCGCAGGCTCCCGAGGTGGTACTCCAGCACCGCGGGAAGCCCGAAGTTGAAGTCCGGCATGTGCGGGCCGAAGGTGCCGAAGTAGAACTCCTTGGCACCCGGCGCCGCGGGCGGCATGTCCTTGACCTCGCCCTTCCACTTCCAGGGCTCGGTGGCCAGGTGGTACCAGGGGTTCTTGCCCCAGATGTCCCAGCCCTGCGGCGCGTCTTCGCTCCACAAGAACCAGTCGCGGTAGGGCGCGCCAGGGCCTTGCCGCGCGGCCACGAACATCGGGTGCCCGGCGGCGGCGTGGTTGATCACGTAGTCCATGATCACGCCGATGCCGCGCTTGTGGGCCTCGCGCAGCAGTTCGTCGAAGTCGGCGAGCTGGCCGTACTCGGGCGCGATGTCGCGGAAATCGGTGGTGGCGTAGCCGTGGTCACCGTCGGCGTTCTTCGTCACCGGCATGAGCCAGATGCCGCGGATGCCCAGGTCCTTCAGGTAGTCCAGCGTGCTGGTGAGGCCGCGCAGGTCACCGATGCCGTCGCCGTCGCTGTCCTTCCAGGCACGCACGAAGATCTCCATGAAGGCGCCGTGGTGCCAGTGCGGGTCGAGCGTGCTGCCGCGCTCGGTCGCGGGCACGGGGCGGGTGTCGACCTGGGCTGAAACAACGCCGGTCAGCAGGCCGGCAAGCAGGGCGAGGACGGTGGTGCGCATCGGCGGAATGTAGGCGAACTACGCCTCATGGAGTATCCGTTTCGGCACTTTCCCCATGGACACGTAGTTTTGTTTCTCTACGATGGGGCCATGAAAGCTGTACTCTGGATCGCGCTGCTGGTGGGCGCGGCGCAGGCTGCGCCGGCGGATTGTGAAGGCCCGTTTGCGCGCACGGTCCAGGCCGTGCCGCCGGCGATGGCCGCGCTCGACGCCCGCGCCGTGTGGCTTGACGGGCAACGCCTGCGCTGGCCCGGCGCCCGGCCCGGGGCGCGCTTTAGCCTCGTGTTTTCGGCGCGCGGGCAGGTGCTGGCGGTGCCTGGCCAGGCGGTGCAGGGCGCCGAGCGTTCCTTCGTGCTGACACCGGAGTCGGCTCCGCTGCCCGCCGCGCTGGCCGAGCGCTTCAAGTGGGTCGGCGCCGGCCCGGTGCTCGTGGTGCCGAGGACGGCGCCGATGAAGGCGCTGCACCGCGGCCAGCTGGTGCTGGTGCAGGAAGACGACGGCGGCCGCGTCGAGCAAGCCACGGCGGTGCAGGTGGCCGGCGCGCTCGATGAGCTCTACGCGGCCGCCGAGGCCGAACCCGCGCTCGGCGCCACGCCCACACGCCAGGCCACCCGCTTCAAGCTCTGGGCGCCGACGGCGCAGGCCGTGTCGATCTGCCTGCACCGCCCCGGCAGCGCCCGCGCCGAACGGGTGCTGCCGCTGGAGCGCGACACCGACACCGGCATCTGGCAGGCGCGCGTGCGGCAGGACCTGGCCGGCCACACCTACACCTACCTCGTCGACGTGTTCGTGCGCGGCACCGGCCTCGTGCGCAACCGCGTCACCGATCCCTATTCACTCAGCCTCACCGCCGACTCACGCCGCAGCTGGATCGGCCGGCTCGATGCACCCGCGCTGCAACCCCCCGGCTGGGCCGGCGCGCCGAGGCCCTCGAAGCCGCTGGCCAACACCGATCTCGCGATCTACGAGCTGCACGTGCGCGACTTCTCGCTGCACGACCCCCTGGTGCCGCGTGAGCACCGCGGCACCTACCTCGGCTTCACGCACAGCGCCTCGCACGGCATGCAGCACCTGAGGGCGCTCGCGCAGGCCGGCATCACCGACGTGCACCTGCTCCCGGTGTTCGATCTCGCCACCGTGCCCGAGCGCGGCTGCACCAGCCCCGACACCACGGGGCTGGCCAGGCTGCCGCCCGACAGCGAAGAGCAGCAGGCCGTCGTCATGCGCGGTGCGCGCACCGACTGCTTCAACTGGGGCTACGACCCGCTGCACTACGCCGCGCCCGAAGGCAGCTTCGCCACCGACGCCGAAGACCCCGCCGTGCGCATCCTCGAACTGCGCCGCATGGTGATGGCGCTGCACGCCGCCGGCCTGCGTGTGGGCATGGACGTGGTCTACAACCACACCAGTGCCAGCGGGCAGGACGAACGCAGCGTGCTCGACCGCGTCGTGCCCGGCTACTACCAGCGCTACGACACCGGTGGCAAGGTCGCCACCAGCACCTGCTGCGACAACACGGCCACCGAGAACCGCATGATGGCCAAGCTGATGATCGACAGTGCGGTGGTGTGGGCGCGTGATCACCGCATCGACAGCTTCCGCTTCGACCTCATGGGCCACCAGCCACGACAGGCCATGGAGCGGCTGCAGGCGGCGGTGAACCGCGCAGCGGGCCGGCACATCCACCTCATCGGCGAAGGCTGGAACTTCGGCGAGATCGCGAACGGCGCGCGTTTTGTGCAGGCCAGCCAGGGCAGCCTCAACGGCAGCGGCATCGCCAGCTTCAGCGACCGCGGCCGTGACGCAGCGCGCGGCGGCGGCTGCTGCGACAACGCCGAGCAGACCGTCTCGCGCCCCGGCTGGCTCAGCGGCAACCGCGATCCGCGCAACGCCGATCTGGTGCGCGTGGGCCTGGCCGGCACGCTGCGCGGCCACCGCCTGCCCACACACGACGGCAGCGTCAAGCCGCTGGCCGAGATCGACTACGCCGGCCAGGGTGCCGGTTTCGCGAGCCAGCCCGGCGAGGTGGTGAACTACGTCGAGAACCACGACAACCAGACCCTCTTCGACATCAACGTGCTCAAGCTGCCGCGCGGCACGAGCGCGGAGGACCGTGCGCGGGTGCAGGTGCTGGGCCTGGCGCTCACCAGCTTCAGCCAGGGCGTGGCCTACTTCCACGCCGGCGTGGAGCTGCTGCGCAGCAAGAGCGGCGACCGCAACAGCTACGACAGCGGCGACTGGTTCAACCGCCTGGACTTCACGCTGCAGGACAACGGCTGGGGCGCCGGCCTGCCGCCGAAGCAGGACAACGCCGACTTCTGGCCGGCGCTCAAACCCCTGCTGGCCGACACGGCGATCAAACCGCGCCCCGAGCACATCCGCTTCACGCGCGACGCGTTCCTGGACCTGCTGAAGGTCCGCGCCAGCAGCGGCGCCTTCCGGCTCGGCAGCGCCGACGACGTGCAGCGCCGCCTGACGCTGCTGAACACCGGCCCGCAGCAGGTGTCGACGCTGATGCTGGGCCACCTCGATGCCCGCGGCCTGCCCGGCGGCGGCTTTGCGGAACTGCTCTACGCCATCAATGCCGACACCCAGGCCACCACGCTGGCGCTGCCCACGCTGCAAGGCCGTGCCTTCGTGCTGCACCCGGTGCACCGCGCAGCCGGCGCCGCCGATGCACGCCCGGCGCGTGAGGCGCGCTGGGATGCGGCCGCCGGCACCATCACCGTGCCGCCGCGCACGGCGCTCGTCTACGTGCTCGACTGATCGGCAAGCGCCGGCAACCACACGCTGAAGGTCGAGCCGGCGCCCTCGGTGCTGGTGGCGCTGATCTCGCCGCCCATGGCGAGCACCAGCGCGCGTGTCACCGCCAGGCCGATGCCGGCGCCTTCGATCGAGCTGCGCTGCTGGTCGCCGCGCTGGAAGGGCTCGAACAGTTGAGGCAGCGCGGCCTCGGAGATGCCCAGGCCGTTGTCGGTGACGTCGATGCGCACCGGGGCGCCATCCGCAGCGCCGGCGCCCAGCACCAGCACCACCCGCCCACCCGGCCGGTTGTACTTGATCGCGTTGGTCAGCAGGTTCAGCAGCACCTGCCGCAGCCGCGCTGGATCGGCCTGCACCAGCAGGCCCTGGCCACCTTCGATGGCCAGCTGCACCTGCGCCTTCTCGGCCACGCCCTGCACCATCACCAGCGCCGCCTGCGCGGCCTCGAGCAGCACCACCGGCTGCAGCTGCAACGCCAGGCCGCCGGCCTCGATGCGCGTGAGGTCGAGCATGTCGTTGATCATGTGCAGCAGCTGCGCACCGGCTTCGCGGATCAGCTTCAGCCGCCGCAGCTGGCCTTCACCCGCCGGCTCCACGCGGTCCACCTCCATCAGCTGCGCAAAACCCAGCACCGCGTTCAGCGGCGTGCGCAGCTCGTGGCTCATGCGCGAGAGGA
>VFQO010044506.1_pt1 | contig 11756 bp, 12 predicted proteins | sample 3512331 | NCBI WGS metagenome assembly VFQO01 (sample SAMN10412371, study PRJNA504923) | tailings metagenome | isolation source: Replicate 3 from Balatoc abandoned mine | place: Philippines: Itogon, Benguet | collected 2017-08-28 | reverse complement strand
CACCTGACCGGTATCGTCTCCGCATGACGCATGGCCCGCTGTGGAAGCCGGCGCTGGTCGCCGCGCTTGCTGCCACAGCCGTCGCGGGTCTTGGTGGATGGGCGACGAACATCGGTCCTTGGTACGAGGGCCTCGCCAAGCCCTCGTGGCAGCCGCCGCGCTGGGCGTTTCCCGTCGGTTGGAGCGTGATCTTCACCCTCACGACGATCGCGGCGGTACTCGCGTGGCGGGCTGCGCCGGATGCGCGTGCGCGACAACGTCTCATCATACTGTTGACCGTCAACGCAGTGCTCAACATTCTCTGGAGCGTGTTGTTCTTCCGCCTCCAGCGGCCGGACCTCGCGTTCTACGAAGTTGTCCCGCTGTGGCTGTCAATCCTCGCGCTGGTGATAGTATTGGCGCGCTGGTCGAGGACCGCCGCCGTGATGCTGCTGCCCTATCTCGCGTGGGTGCTGTTCGCCGGCACGCTGAACTACGCCGTCGCGCGGATGAACGGGATGCTGTGACCCATGGCCGAGCTCTTCACATCCGGACGGATCGTCGACCTGATCCTCGTGCTGGTCGCGCTCGAGGTCGTTGTGCTCGCCGTCCTCTGGTCGCGCAGCGGGCGCGGCGTCGCGCCTATCAGCATCGTGGCGAACCTCGCGTCGGGCGCGTGCCTGCTGCTCGCGCTGCGCGCCGCGCTCACGCAGGCGTCATGGCACGTCGCCGCGGCGTTTCTCGCCGCGGCCTTCGTGGCGCATCTTGCCGATCTGGCGCAGCGCTGGAGGTGACTTATTTCTTCGAGAACGTCTTCACGTACGCGATGACGTCCGCACGCTGCTGTTCGTTCGCCAGCTTGAAGGTCATCTTGGTGGTGCCGTTCGCGAGGTCGGCCTTGCCCTTGTCGGTCAGGAATTTCTTGAGGAAGGCGTTCGGGTCGGGGAGGTACTGAGCGATCAGCTCGTCGGTCCACACCAGGCCGTTCTCGCCTGCGGCCTTGTTCAGGGCCGAATAATTGTAGCCCTCGGCGGTACCGGCTTGCCGGCCGACGACGCCAGTCAGCACTGGGCCAACCAGGTTCTTCGCGTCCGGCCCGATCCGATGGCAGGCCATGCATTGCTTGAACACGGCTTCGCCCTTCGCGGGATCGCCGTCGGCGGCGCGCGCCAGCCCTCCGGGGATCAACAGCGCACTCGCCGTCAGGGCCGCTGCCAGAACGACTCTCATTCGCGTCTCCTTTATATGGCCGCCCGCCCTGATCCCGTTTGTTAAGATTTATTGACGTTGATCCATATCAAATATGCTTGTCATCAAATGGGTCAAGCTTTTGGGCCAAATCAGGGTCCGAAACGGCCTTGGACTTTCGTAGGGCTGCGAAGGAAAGGCCGGTGTTCCGATTTGGAACGAATGTCAGTCGATATTGACAGATAAGGCTTGACGGCGGGGTCACCAGAGCGCAGTCCATGCCATATCCGTCGCGCCGGAACTGACGTTTCGCAAGCCCCGGCGCGGCACGGAGTCAACGCCACCCATGAACGCGGTCCGCATCGCCCAACCCGATGTGACGTTGCTTCTGGATCTCGACGGCATGGTCCGCGAGGTGACGGTGTCGGATTCGATTCCGCACGAGGACGTGCAGTCCTGGCTCGGCAAGCCGTGGGGCGACACGCTCGGCGAGGCCGCCGGCGCCGACAAGGTGCAGCGGATGATCGAGGATGCGCGCGCGCGCGGCATCTCGGCTTTCCGGCAGGTGACGCAGCGCTTCCCGTCCGGCCTCGAACTCCCGATGGAGTACACCACCGTCCTGCTCGGCGGACGCGCGGGGCTGCTCGTCATCGGCAAGAATCTTCAGGCCGTCGCCGAATTGCAGGCACGGCTCATCGCCGCTCAGCAGACGATGGAGCGCGACTACTGGAAGCTGCGCGAGATCGAGACGCGCTATCGCTTGCTGTTCGATGCCTCGAACGAGGCCGTGCTGGTGCTGCGCGCCGCGAACCTGCGCATCGCCGAAGCGAATCCGATTGCGCTGCAGGCGCTCGGGCTCGCCGGGCAAAAGCCGGAGCAACTCGGCGGGCGCGATGTGCTGGCGCTCGTTGCGCCGCAGGATCGCGATGCCTTTCAGGCGACGCTCCAGCGCGTGCGCGAACACGGCAAGGCGCCCGGCATTCTGGTGCACTTCGGCACCGGCGAGCAGCGCCCGTGGATGGTGCGCGCCTCGCTGATGACCGCCGAGCCCGGCCCGCTGTTCATGCTGCAGCTCGCGCCGGTCGATCCCGCGCAGATCGTGCCGGAGGCTGGCACCATTTCGGCAGAGGACGTGATCGAGCGGTTGCCCGACGGTTTCGTCGTGCTGGATCTCGACGGCACCATTCGCCGCGCCAACCGCGCGTTTCTCGATCTCATCGAGGTGGGCTCGGAAGGTGCCATCCTCGGCGAACGCCTGGCGCGCTGGCTGTTCCGTCCGGGCGCGGATCTCACGGTGCTGCTCGCCAATATCAACAAGCACAAATCCGTGCGGCTGTTCTCGACCACCATTCACGGCGAGCTCGGCACCGAAGCCGACGTGGAGATTTCCGCCGCGGCGAGCGGTGACGGCAAGCTCATCGGCGTGCTGATCCGCAATGTCTCGCGCCGCGTCGTCGCCTCTGCGGATAACGACCGCCTGCGCTCCGCGCTCGGCTCGATCGCCGAGCAGGTCGGCAAGAGCTCGCTGCGCAAGCTGGTGAAGGAAACCGTCAGCGTCGTCGAACGGCACTACGTCAGGGAAGCCCTGGAACTTGCGGGCGGCAACCGCACTGCAGCATCGGAATTGCTCGGATTAAGCCGGCAGAGCCTTTATACTAAGCTCGATCGTTATGGACTGGGTGGAGGTTCCGAAGGGGAGTCGGACAAAGTTCAGGAGTAGTTGATCCCGGGGAGATCAATCACGTGGCTTCGCGTCCTCTTCCGATGCCCGCATTCGGGCAGGCGGACCTCTCGAATTGCGAACGTGAGCAAATTCATCTTGCCGGCTCGATCCAGCCGCATGGCGCTCTTGTTGTTGTCCGCGAGAGCGACGGGATCATCGTCCAGGCGAGCGCCAACGCAGCCGCCTTCCTCGGGCTGACCTGCGACCTTGTCGGCCAGCGCCTCGCCGCCATCGAAGGCGACCTTGCCCGCCGCATCGAACCGCTGCTCGCGACGCCGCTGCATCGCATTCCGATGGCGGTGCGGTGCACGATCGGCCCGAACGGCGCGCGTTTCGATGGCCTCGTGCATCGCCCGCCCGACGGCAGCCTCATCATCGAACTGGAAAATGCCGGGCCGCCGGTCGATCTCGGGCGCCTCATCGAGACCGCGGTGCGCCGCATCGTCGGGGCTGCGTCGCTGCGCGCGCTGTGCGACGAGACCGCCGCGATCCTGCAGGAGTTCACCGGCTACGACCGCGTGATGGTCTATCGCTTCGACGACGAAGGCCACGGCGAAGTCTTCTCGGAACGCCGCAAGCCTGAGCTCGAGGCCTTCCTCGGCAATCGCTATCCGGCCTCCGACATTCCGCAGATCGCGCGCCGTCTTTACGAGCGCAATCGCGTGCGCGTGCTGGTCGACATGCACTACGTGCCGGTGCCGCTCACGCCGCGCCTCTCGCCCATCACCGGGCAGGACCTCGACATGTCGCTGTGCTGCCTGCGCAGCCCGTCGCCGATCCATGTGCAGTACCTCAAGAACATGGGCGTGTCGGCGACGCTGGTCGCCTCGCTGCTGGTCGGCGGGCGGCTGTGGGGCCTGATCGCGTGCCATCACTATGAGCCGCGCTTCGTGCACTTCGAGATCCGTGCCGTCGTCGAGTTGCTCGCCGAGGCGGTCGCGACTCGCATCGCGGCGCTCGAAAGCTTCGTGCAGGCGCAGTCCGAGTTGATCGTGCGCCGCCTCGAGCAGCGCATGGTCGAGGCGATTTCGCGCGACGGCGACTGGCGCATGGCGCTGTTCGACGCGTCGCAGTCATTGCTGCAGCCGCTCGGTGCGAGCGGTGCCGCGCTGATGTTCGAGGGGCAGGTGCTGTCCACCGGCGAAGTCCCCGCCACGCAGGACGTGCGCGAGATCGCCGCGTGGTTCGATCAGAAACCGCGCGAGAGCGTGATGTACACGGCCTCGCTCGGCCTCGATGAGCCCAAGCTCGCCGAGCTGACACCGGTCGCGAGCGGGGTGCTCGCGGTGCCGATCTCGGCGGCGGGCGGCGAATACCTGATGTGGTTCCGCCCGGAGCGCGTGCGCACCGTCACGTGGGGCGGCGATCCGCAAAAGCCCGTCATCATCGGCAGCGATCCGAGCGAGCTCTCGCCGCGCCGCTCGTTCGCGCAATGGCATCAGGTCGTCGAGGGCACGTCCGATCCGTGGACGCCGGCGGACATCACGTCGGCCCGCCTGATCGGCGACACCGTGGCGGATGTCGCGTTTCAGTTTCGCTCGGTGCGCATGTTGATCGCGCAGGATCAACTCGAGCAGATCAGCCGCCAGGTGCGCAGCGCGCCGCAGCCCGTCATCGTCACCGACCCGAAGGGCCGCATCCTTCTCACCAACGAGGCGTTCGAGAAACTGCTGCGCGCGATCCACCCGCACCTGCAATGGCTCGACGACCTGCCGCCGCTGTTCTCCGAGCCGATCGAGATGCGGCGCAACCTGCGCCACATGCTTCAAACCATGCAGTCCTGGCGCGGCGAGGTGCAACTCATCAAGGACATGGGCGAGACCAAGCCCCTGATGGTGCGTGGCGACCCGGTGTTCGCCACGCCGGATCGCACCCTCGGCTTCGTGCTGCTGTTCAACGACCTGAGCGAGCGCAAGGCCGCGGAGGCCGCGCGGCGACGCTTCCAGGAGGGCGTGATGGAGCGCCAGCCGGTCGCGCTGCGGCTCGATTCAAAGGACAGCCACGTTTACCAGAACATCCTGTCGTCGGTGGTGGAGAATGCGCAGCTTGCGGCGCTGGAAATCACCTACGGCGTCGACACCGCACGCATGCCCGAGATGCTGGAAAGCGTGCGTTCGTCGGTGACGCGCTCGGCCGAAGTGCTGGAGCACCTGGTCTGGCACGCCTCACGCAGCAGCGATAAAAAGTAATCAATCGCCCTTGCGCGCTTCCGCCTGCACGGCGTTCGACACATCGATGTTGAGCCGGAACGCCGCCGCGCCTTCTTCCACCACCGCGTCGAAGTCCGACACCTCGTCGCCCGCGCGATCGAGCGCATCGCGGAATTCGCCCTTGAAGGCGCGCTGATCCGCGATGGCGGGAAAGTCGTAGAACGTCAGCTCGGGCGCGGTCAGCCCGATCGACTTGCCGAGCAGCTTCTTCAGGATCTGCCCGCCCGAGAGATCGCCCAGATAGCGCGCGTACGCGTGCGCGATCAGCCGCCCGCCGTCGTGGCTCGCCGCGTCGGCAAGCCGGTCGCGGTAGGCGGCGCCCGCGGGAAGCAGCGCGAGGTCGCGCGCCCAGTCGGCGCCCGCGATTGCGGCGAGGTCCGCGCGCAGTGCGTCGGCACGATAGATCTCGCGGCGCGCGAACAGCGACGTGCCGCGCGTATCGCGATGCCGGTCGAGCCCGCTCTCCATCGCCTCGTAGGCGGGCAGCAGGTTGCGCAGCAGCAGCGCGTAGCCATGGCGTGTCGCGGTGCCGCGCAGGATGTCGTTCACGATGCCGGCGCGTTCGGCCTGCGTGTGCAGTTCGGCGGTGCGTTCGCGCAGTGCGCCAGAAAGCGAAGGCCGAGTCTCGCGGGGAGACTCGGCCGGGTCGGTGTTTGCGGCACTCGTATCTTCGATCATTGGGCCACGATTAGGCCGCGGCAGTCCGCCACGCAAGTCCTCACTCTTTATTGCGTCCGTGGCGGAGCCGCCGGTGCAGCCGTCGGCGCGGGATCGGGCCCGGTGAGTTCCGGATAGTCCTTCAGCATGCTCGCGCCGTAGAGCGGCTTGTAGGCACCCTGGTGGCACGTCGCGCAGTTCGCCTTCGGCACGTCGCCGAGCGGTCCGAGCCGTTCGGCCGGGAACGAGGCCTTCACCGAGTCGAGATAGTTGACGTTGAGGTCGCGCAGCATGCGGATGCCGTGCCACGTCGTCGCGCGCTGCGGCGTGCTCTGGTCCCAGGCCGAGAACGAGCGGCTGTTGTGACAGAACGTGCAGTTCACGCCGAGCGACTTCGACATGCTCATCATCAGTGCGTAAGTGCCTTCGGTCTGCTTGATCGACTTGGTGTTGCCGTTGGGCAGTGCCGTCGGCGAGATCACGCGGATTTCCTTGTCGTCCTTCAGGAACGGCGTGAACGGATCGTAGGGCAGGGAGGTGAGGCCAACGGCCTCCACGGGGAGATTCTGCTCCGATGCGTTGAGCGGCGAGCCGGGGCTCGTGAACCACACGTTTGCCGGCACCGGCTGGCCGCGATGGCAGGTGTAGCAGGTGACGCCGGTGTCGGCGACGTGCGGCTTCCAGCTCGCGTTGATGTGGCGGTTCATCTCGATCATGCGGCGCGCCACGATCTTGGTGTAGAGCGTGTCGGCCGAGAGGTCTTCGCCTTCCTTGTGGCAGTAGGCGCAGCCCTGCTGCGGCGAGACCCAGTTGGTCATGTCGGTCATGAAGCGGATGAAGGCGTCGGAGTCCATGTCGCCCATCACTTTGACGTTCTGGTAGACCTCGCTTGCCTTCTTGCCGCTTGGCGCCAGCGGCGGCGTCACCTCGGGCAGCTTGTTGGAAACGAGCGTGCCCTCGAAGGTGCGCGGGTTCACCATTTCGACCATGCCGAGCCCACGATAACCGCGCTGGATCGGCTCGATCGGCGGCGCTTCGAACGTCAGCACGACAAGGAAGCAGGCGAGGACGGTGGCGGCAACGACACCGGCTTGAAGGATGATTCTGTTCATCGCACACCTCCCAGCATGCTCGGGTCGGGAACGGGCGGGAACACAGCCGGATAGGACGGCGCGACGCCGTGCTTCACGGCCCACAGGTACCAGTTATCGACCACGGTGCCGGTGAGCAGGATGCCGATGCCGCCGGTGAGCGGGCACAGCACCGCGAACCACCACGCCCAGCGATGGATCGACTCGACGGTGGCGTTGAAGCCCATCGTCCAGCGCCAGAACAGCGCGGCGCGCTCGGCCGCGGTGCCGCGGTCGACGATCTGCTCGATCTCGCGCTCGCCGCCGAGGCGGCTCACCGCGAGGATCGTCGCACCATGCATCGCGAACAGCAGCGTCGATCCGTAAAGGAACGCGATCGAGAGCATGTGGAACGGATTGTAGAAGAGGTTGCCGTAGCGGATCGAAAACGCCGCGGTCCAGTCGAGATGCGGGAAGATGCCGAACGGCACCGCCTCGCCCCAGCTTCCCATCAGCAGCGGCCGGATGAAGCCGAGCACGAGGTACAGCCAGATCGCCGACGCGAAAGCCCACGAGACGTGCGTGCCCATGCCGAGCGCGCGGGCGCGGCGATACGTGCGCAGCCACCACAGCAGGATCGACGAGGTCAGGCAGAAGCCGGCGATCTGCCACCATCCGCCTTCCTGCAGCGGCGCGAAGATCACGAGGCCCATCGACGGGGGAGGCGGCTCCAGCGCGAGCCAAGGAAGCTGGCGGATGAACTGGATGAAGTCCCAGTTCACCGAGGCCAACATGTTGAGGCCGATGATCTCGATCGCCACGATGCCGAGAACGATCGACAGGACACCGAGGTAGCCGAGATAGATCGGTCCCACCTGCGCATCGCCGATCAGGCCGAAGAGGTAGGAGAAGCTTCCCTTGCCGACGCGCTCTCCCGATCCCTTGGGGAGCGCGACGCCGGCATAGACCGGGCCGCGGAGCTGAACCTGCGTGAAGATGTTTTGATATTCCGGCATCGACGCCTCCTGTCCCTAGCGCCAGATCGGAAGGTTGAGCCACCAGCCCCACCACTCGGGCCAGCCGCGTGTCCAGAACGGACCGCTGATGATGATGCACACCGCGCTCCAGAACGCGGCGGAAAGGGCGAGGAACAGCCCAAGGCGATGGATGCCGAGCGTGCCGATCGAATAGCCCATGATGTCGCGGAACACGGTGTTCTCGTGCTCGGGCGTTTTCACCGGCTCGCCCTTCGCGGGATTGACCGACGAAAGGATGAGCGAACCGTGCAGCGCGAGCGCGAACGTCGTGGTGAAGAAGAAACTCACCGCGATCATGTGCGCCGGATTGTAGTGGAAGTGCAGGTACTGGTAGCCGGTGTTCGACACCCAATCGAGATGGCTGATGATGCCGTACGGAAATCCGTGTCCCCACGCGCCGAGCAGCAGCGGGCGGATCACCACCAGCGAGAAGTACGCGAAGATCGCGATCGAGAACGCGAACGGCACGTGATAGCCGATGCCGAGCTTGCGGCAGATCTCCACTTCGCGCAGTGCCCACGACACGAATGCGCCGAGCGCGCAGATCGTGATGATCTGCCACAGCCCGCCTTCGGCGAGTGGCGCCAGCTTCAGCCCGTACGAGAGGTCGGGCGGCGCGATGTTGATCTGCCAGATGTTCCAGGTCGGCCCGAGCGCCGCGCCCCAGACGATGAGTGCCGTGCCGAGCACGGCGAAAAAGATGGTCGTGACGCCGAAGAACCCCACATAGAAGGGCCCGACCCAGAAGTCGAACAGGTCGCCGCCGATCAGTGTTCCCCCGCGCACACGGTATTTGCGTTCAAAGCTGAGCATTGCCATGGCGTCCTCCCGACAACCCGTGAGCGCCGTTGCGCCCCGCGCGGCTTTGCGTCACGGGCGAGGCTGGTGCGGCGCACCAGGCCTCGTCCGTCACGTCGTCAGTGCTACTTCGTTGCCCCCGGAACCGGAGACATCTGTGCTGCCGGAGCACGCGCACCGCGCGAGCCTTCGAGCCAGTTGAACCGGTCGGTCGAGAGCAGGATGAAGTGGATCAGAAGTGCGAGGCCGAACAGGAAGGTGAACAGAGCCACCAGGGTCCTGCGCGGATCGAACAGAAGCCACATGCGCCACATCGTCTTTCCTCCTTATGAGATGAAGGTCAGAGCGGTGGCGATGTGGTGCTGCACGCCATCCAGCATGGCGTAGCCCTTCGGTCCCGGAAGCCACGGCCGCCACATCCACGCGAGGATGTGTGCGACGACCGCGATCGCCGTGAACAAGAAGAAGCTCGTCATGAAGATGCCATGGAACTCCTTCGCCTCCGATTCGGTCAAACCGGACAGAGAGGTGTCGTTTGCCATGTCAGTCTCCTTGTGTTGCCTTGCGGCGATGACCGCTCCGGTGGAGAGAGCGGATAGCCGCCGCGGCTGATCGGGCCGCGACGCAGTCTTCGTCCGGAGAACCGGGCGAATTCGGTTTCGTCAGCCCATGAACGCGAAGGACACGCAGCTGTAGGCGGCGGCCCTTGCTTCGGCGACGATGGAGCGATTGTCGGTGCGTCCGCGCACGACGCGCAGCACGGCGGCGCGCGCGAGCGCCGGCACGAAGCACACGGTGAAGATCAGGCGGACCTCCAGCGAACTTCTTTTCGCGGGCGCGTTGCGCGCGTGCATTGCCTGGGTGCTCATGCGTGGTACTCCCCGGTGAATACTGAGTGGATGCTCATGCGGCCTGGCCTTCCATGACGGCGGCCTTCGCGCGCGTGACGAACGGAATGGTGACGCGGTCCTCGCCGGCCGCGCGTGCGCCGCGCTCGGCGGCATCGCGCAATCGTTTCGCGGCGGAGATGCGCACCAGGATCGGCTGCTCCTCGACGAGGCGGTCGAACGCATCCTTGGCGTCGTCCGCCCACGGCAGTTCGGCGTGCAGCCGCGCCGGTGTCGCGTCGACCTTGTCCATCGTGGTGGCGAGCGGGAGAATGTTGAACAGCGCGTCGAACAGCGCGTTGCACACCTCCTGCACGAGATACGTCGCGCCCGCGTAGCCCATGAACGGCGTGCCGGTGTGGCGGCGGATGATCGCGCCCGGGAACGATGCCGGAATGTAGATCGCGCGCCCGCCGATCTCGGCGAGGTACATGCGCTCGTTGTACGAGCCGAACATCACCAGCGGCGTCTTTTCGCGCACCGCCTGACGCACGGCCTCGTTGTCGGGCTTCACGCCCGCGCAGCGCGCGAACGAGAACGTGCAGGGCAGCCCCATCTCGTTCTCGAGGAAATTGCGGATACCGCGCGCGTGCGTTTCGTTCGCCACGATGGCGAAGCTCGCGGTGCCGAAGAAATCCTGCGTCACCGAGCGCCACAGGTCCCACAGCGGCTTGATCGTCGTGTGTTTCTCGCGCGCGATGAACGGCTCGGGATCGAGTCCCAAAATCTCGCCGAGCGAGCGCAGGAACTTCGTCGTCGAATGCAGCCCGATCGGCGCCTGCAGGTACGGCCGCTCCAGCGCCTCGCACAGCATGCGGCCGTACTCGCGGTACATGCACACGTTCGCGTCGGCATTCACGAGCTTCGGCACGTCAGCGAGATGGCTGCCGAGCGGGAACACCATGTTCACCTCGGCGCCGATGCCTTCGATCAGCCGCCGGATCTCCGCGAGATCGGACGGCGTGTTGAAGTAGCCGTAGGCCGGCCCAATGATGTTCACGCGCGGCTTGTCGCCCTCGCGGCGCTTGCGCTCCGGAATGCGCTTCACGCCGAACTCGCTCCACAGCCACATCATGGCGCGGTTCGCGCTCTGCCACTGGTCCTCGTCGATGGTGCGCGGCAGGAAGCGCTTGATGTTGGTGCCTTCGGGCGTCACGCCGCCGCCGATCATCTCGGCGATCGAGCCCGTGACGACCACCGCCGGCAGGTCGCGATCGAGCACCTTGTGCGCGCGCTTCATCGCCTGTTCGGTGCCGGTCTGCCCGAGTTCTTCCTCGGCGAGGCCCGTGACGACGATCGGCAACTCGTGCGGCGGCAGTCCGTCGGTGTAATGCAGCACCGACGTCACCGGCAGGTTCTCGCACCCGACCGGCCCGTCGATGATCACCTGCAATCCCTTGATCGCGGTGAACACGTACACCGAGCCCCAGTATCCGCCTGCGCGATCGTGATCGAGGACCAGTGTCATACTGGCGCCTCCGCGGCTTTGCGCGCGGCAGCCTGCTTCTCGAGCTGGCGCTTGTAGCGCTCGCGATAGTCCGGGCGCGGCACCGGCGTGTCTTCCCAGATGCCGGCGGTGTCGCCTTCGCCGACGCCCTCGAAGAACTCGCGCATCGTGTCGAAGCGCTCCTTGTTGCCGAGCGCCGCGTTGACCACCTGCGCGAGCGAACCAGCGCCTGCGACGCCGAACAGCGGCCGCGCGGAAATCAGATTCGTGAAGTAGAGCGCCGGGATCGCCCGCGCCTTCGCCTTCTGCACCACGGGCGTCGTGCCGATCGCGAGATCGGGCTCGAACTCGTCCATCGCGGCGAGATCCTGCTCGAGCGAGGCGCGGTACTGCACGCGCGCGCCATGCGCCTCGAGCCATTCGCGATCCGCATCCGAGAAGCGTGTGCGCGGGCAGGCCGTGCCGACATACGGCACCTGTGCGCCGCTTTCGATCAGCAACCGCGCGACCAGCAGTTCAGAGCCCTCGTAACCCGACAGCGTGATGCGGCCCTTGATCGGCGTCTTCGCCAGCGCGCCGCGGATCATCGGCAGGAAGCGGTTCTGCGCCGCGGCGATCTTGTCGCGCGACACACCACATGCCTGGCCGATGGCATCGAGCCACGCCGCCGTGCCGTCATGGCCGACCGGAGCCGAGCCGACGATGCCACGGCCCGCCGCCTCGAACTCGCGGAAGGACGCCGTGTAGAACGGATGGACCG
>VFQO010044505.1_pt1 | contig 11759 bp, 9 predicted proteins | sample 3512331 | NCBI WGS metagenome assembly VFQO01 (sample SAMN10412371, study PRJNA504923) | tailings metagenome | isolation source: Replicate 3 from Balatoc abandoned mine | place: Philippines: Itogon, Benguet | collected 2017-08-28 | reverse complement strand
CGCGGGTGCCCAGCGTGAAGATAAAGACTCTCATTACGGGAAAGGTCGCAGCCCGCCTCGTCGCGGTTCAATCAATGGCATCGCCGCGCCCGCTTTCCTCACCGGAGGCGGTGCCGAGCGGCGCGGCGACGACGAAGAGTGCATGCGCCTCGGCGATGTTCGATGAGACCTGCCTTGATCCAGGCAGCGAGCTGCTTCTGGCCCGCGGTGCGGGCGTGGCCCTCGGAATCTCGCCCAGCGAGCCCATGAATGCTGCCGCACTCCCCGCAGCTAGCTGCGGTGCTTCCCGAGCGAGATTAGGACGCCGCCCACAAGGCGGCGTTCAAGAGCGTCCTCAGTTTGAAGGCGTCGGGGGGATTTGGAGAGGGCCATGGGTGTCGGTCACGCCACGACGAGGCGTTCCTCGGCGACTTCGGAGATGGTCTTGCCTTGCTTGCGGGCGGCGGCGCGGAGGCTGCGGACGGTCTTGGGTGTGAGGCGGAGCAGCACGGGCTGGCGTCCGGAGGACTTGCGACCGGCACCCGCGCGCGCGCCGCCCCAGCCGAGCGGACGGGTTTTCACCTTACCGAGATCGGGCAGGGCCGTGCCGTTGAGGTCGGTCAGATTGGTTTGGTAACCCGCGGCGTCGAAGGTCGGGGGCTTAATCGTTTTGGTTTTCCCAGTAGTTTTCATAGTGGTCGCGTCCTTGTCGCCAGTAGCCGGCGCCGATGAGGCGGATGATGCCGTTGGGTCGGTGGGTGTAACGGACGAGCATCACGCGCCCGTCCACTTTGCCGAGCAGCCACCAACGCAGCTCGCGTCGGTCGCTGTGGGCCTCATCGAAAAGAACCAGGGCCCTTGGGTCGGCAAAGGCCCTCTGCGCCATCGTGAAGTCAACGCCATGGCGGGCGAGGTTGTCTCGCTCCTTGGCCCGATCCCACGAGAACCGCATGGAGGCACGCTACGCGGGTGCGTTTGAAAAGCAATAGCACAAATCAAGCGGCCGAGTTATTGACCACGGATTACTCGGATGTCACGGATCGATGCCTAAGGCGTGACGGACCTCTCGGCCGAAGCCTCGGCGAAGACCGATCCGTGTCATCCGTGAGATCCGTGGTGAAGAATCGGCATCGAGAGCGGCGCGCGTCCCAACAACGAACAACGGCCTGACCCCGTCGGATTGGCGCGCGCGTCCCAACAACGAACAACGGCCTGACCCCGTCGGATTGGCGTATGGCCTGACCCCGTCGGATTGGCGTATGATTTCCCGCGTCGGATTGCTGTGCGCTTACTCAAATATCGCTGAGGATTTCTGAGAGTCGCCCTGCGTGAAAATCCACAAGCAATTTGTTGCCGTCTTGCGTGATTCTTAACCAAGCAGCGGGTTGTCCTCGAGCTATGCGATACACGGCTTTGGCTGCACCGGTCTCATCTTTGATCCAGAATATGTTTATTAACCAATCTCTACCGAACGGAATAGAGGCTGGCTCAACCTTGGGTTCAAAATCTAGAAAAGAATCAGTCAATAAGCCGGCAACGGGCACTTGAATGTCAGAGAAATTCTGGAGATCAATCGCGCGCAAACGAAGTAGGTCGCCTTCGTAATGCATGCCCAAAGCTTTTGTGGGGGTGGCAGATGTTGTTCTTCCCTTCTTTTCGACGTCCCAGAAGATCCAAGAAACGTTGCCAAGCTTCGAGTAAGTTTCGCCGGAAACGCCTGCCAATTCGTAGCCTCCTCCATAACTAGCAGCTACATTCTTGGCCGTATAGAGCTCGTATTGCATCAGCGCGGCCAGCAATGAAACCGAGAAGCCGTAACCTCGATCGATGAGTTCCTTAACCCCCGAAATCTCCGTGGACGTTATTGTTTCAATCACTTCGCCTAAATTCTTTAATCCAGAGCCGGCGAAACGCAGGAATTCCAAGTTGGCGTATCGTGCCGTATGGCAGTTGAAGCCCCATAGCCAATGTTTCCGTAAACCGACCCGCAATGCGCCGACAAGCTGTAGGTCGTTTCCGTAACCGCGGCACTGAGCGCTCAAGAAGGAATCCAATTCAGCCGGAGTTAGGGGTCGGCCAGCAGACTTCTTGTGCAACGCCCGCGCAAAGTCACGCGCATGCATCAATGAGCCGGACCATGCGAACATCAAGTTTGGGCGAACAATACAGATTTTTTGGGCAAAACCAGCCGCGACATGATCGCGAGGTTGAAGCAGTTGGTTGATCTTGCCCAGTAGCGGAGATTGAAATTCGGCGTAATTGATTTTGTTGTCCGCATTGATTTCCTCCGAGAGAAGCACATCGCCCACTACAAACGGGAAGTCATGGCTGCAGTAACATGCGATTGCCGTCATCCGACGAGTTGACCGAGGCAAAGCGCCTCGTGCAAGAAGCTATGATCGTGGAAAGTTGGTTCGCAGGCCAATCCGACAGGGTCAGGCCGTTGTTCGTTGTTCAGATGCTTGGCAGCCCTCTGTGTTCTCCGCTGCCTCAGCGTTGAAATTCTGAAGTCTGAGTTCGGGTGAGATGAGCGTCCGTTCGACCGACTCAGGGCGGGCCCATTCGGCGAGCTCAGGGCAGGCCTTTCTGCGCCCCTACAAGAAAGCGATCTGCTGATATCCGTGTGATCCGTGCAATCCGTGGCTCAAAACGGTTCGGGCGGGAACGCGTTGCGGTCAACGCGTTCCACCGGCTCGGCGGGACGCCTCGCCCTACCTTTCCAGCCCCAGCTGCGCTTGATGCGGAGCTCATCATATCCACCTGCGCCAAGGCTCCGGCGGACGGGGAGGTCGTCAGGTTACCAGCCCCATGAGCGTTTAATTCTTAGCTCGTCGTAAAGGGAGCTGGAGACTTCCAGGAGGAAGCGCGACGGACTCAGCATCATGCCGCCGGGGCCGGCGCGGGTGGCGACTCTCGGGTAGCTGATGTAGAGTTCGTTCTTCGCGCGCGTCACTGCGACGTAGAAGAGGCGGCGCTCTTCCTCGACATCGCCGGCCTCGATCGAGCGGCGGGTGGGGAATTGGTTGTCGGCGGCGCCGATGAGGAAGACGACGTCGTATTCGAGGCCCTTCGCTTGGTGCACCGTCGTCAGGCGGATGGCGTCGTCGGTGGGCTCGACCTCCTTCTCGGCGGTCTCGCCGTTGAGGAGCGCGACCTGCGTGAGCATCTCCTGCATGTCGGTGAACTGCGAGGCGAAGCCCACGAAGCCCTTCAATTCCTCGAGGCGGTCCAGGTAGTCGGCATAGGCGCCCTTCATGTAGTCGCCATACCAGCCGTCGATGGCGACGCGCACGGCGTCGGCGGGCTTGCCCTCGTCCATCGCGGCGGCGACCTGCTGGAGCGAGGTGCAGAAGTTGGCCCACTCGTCCTTCGCGTCCTTCGGGACCTTCGTCTTCACGTCGTCCTCGGCGAGGGCGTCGAGGAAGTTCTTCTGCATCAGCTTCGCGTGGTCGAGCGCGGCGGCGTAGATCTTCTGCGCGCCCTTCTCGCCGACCTTGGGCAGCAGGATGGAGAAGCGCTGCCAGGCGAGCGTGTTGCCCGGGTTGTAGACGAAGCTGATGAGCGCGATGAGGTCGCGCACGTGCTGGCGCTCGAAGAACTTCACGCCGCTCGTGATCACGTAGGGGATGCCGGCGCGGGAGAGCGCGAGCTGCACCTCGAGGGCGATGAAGTGCGAGCGGTAGAGGATGGCGATCTCGCGCGGGGAGACGCCGTCGTCCTGCACGAGCGACTCGATGCGCTTCACGATGAAGGCGGCCTGCTCGCGGTCGTCCATCGCCTGGATGACGGAGGGTTTCTGGCCGTGCTTGCGGGCGGCGCGGAGCTCCTTGTCGAAGTGCCGGCCCTTGGGCGCGGCGGCGAGCACGCCGTTGGCGAAGGCGAGGATCTCGGGCGTGGAGCGGTAGTTGATCTCGATGCGGTGGATGACGGTGCCCGGGTGGCGGTCGGGGAACGTCATGATGTTCTCGAAGTCCGCGCCGCGCCACGAGTAGATGCACTGGGCGTCGTCGCCCACGGCCATGATGCGGTGGTGCGACGCGAGCCGGTCGACGATCTGCGCCTGGATGGTGTTCGTGTCCTGATACTCGTCGACGAGGACGTGGCGGAAGCGCTCGTTGAAATACCGGCAGACGTCGGGCGCGTCGGTGAGCAGCTTGAGCCAGAGCTCGAGGAGATCGTCGTAGTCGACGACCGATTGCTCGCGGCGCATGCGCTCGTATACGGCGGCGAACTCCGGGAAGCGGTGCGCGATCTCGGCGTATTGCGGGTAGTGGCGTTCGACCGTGTCAGCGAGCGAGAGCTGGGTGTTGCGCGCCATCGAGAGGACGCTGAACAGCGGGCCGGGGCGCGGGTTGGTCTTGTCCTTGAAGAACAGCTTGTCGACCGACTCGACCGCCTGCTTGAGGAGCGACTCGGACTCGTCGGCGTCGAGGATGGTGAAGTTCTTCGGCAGCCCGATGGCGTCGCCGAACATGCGCAGCGCGCGGTTGCCGATGGAGTGGAAGGTGCCGCCCCAGAAACGCGCGGGCTCGGTGCCGGTGAGTTCGTGGACGCGGTGGAGCATCTCCTTCGCGGCCTTGTTGGTGAAGGTGAGGAGGAGGATCTCGCCCGCGCGCACGCCCTGCGAGAGGAGGTAGGCGACGCGGTAGGTGAGCGTGCGGGTCTTGCCCGAGCCCGCGCCGGCGAGGACGAGCATCGGCCCCGGCTCGGCCGTGACGGCGGCGAACTGCTCGTCGTTGAGCGACGCGCGAAAATCGATCGCGGGGACGGAGCCGGCGGCGGGGAACGGGGAGTCTAATTCGAAGTCGGGCAAGCGGTCAGAAGACAGAGGACAGAGACCGGAGGACGGAAGACAAAAGTCCGGCGGACGGATTTTAAGCCCGGATTCCGCGAGAGGCAGAACTGTAGGAGGGGCTTTACGCCCCGATCTGACGTTCAAGCGCGGCGCACCTCTTTATCGCGGCCTAACGCCGCTCCTACAGTCACGCTGCGCTGAAAACGAAAAACCCGCGCGGGGGCGCGGGCTTGGTGGCGAGGCGATGCGGCGCGGCGGTAGCCGCGCCCTCCAGGGCGGTCGCTCAGACCGTCATCAGCTCCTTCTCCTTGTGGGCGAGGGCGGCGTCGATGTCCTTGATCGCCTTGTCGGTGGCGGTCTGGACGTCCTTTTCGAGGCGCTTCTCGTCGTCTTCGGAGATCTTGCCGTCCTTCTTGAGCTTCTTGGCGGCCTCCATCGCGTCGCGGCGGACGTGGCGGACGGCGACGCGGCCCTCCTCGGCGAGGCGGTGGGCGGTCTTGACGAATTCCTGGCGGCGCTCCTTCGAGAGCTCGGGGAAGGGGAGGCGGATGAGCGCGCCGTCGACGACGGGGTTGATGCCGATGTTGGCCAGCTGAAGCGCCTTCTCGATCGCGCGCGTGAGGCCCTTGTCCCAGGGCTGGATCTGGATCATGCGCGGGTCGGGCGTGGTGATGGCGGCGCAGCCCTTGAGGGGCATCATCGAGCCGTAGGCCTCGACCATGACGGTCTCGACCATGGCCGGCGAAGCCTTGCCGGTGTGGATGGTGGAGAACTCGTGGAGCGTGTGGTCCACGGCCTTCTTCATGCGGGTCTGGGCGTCGTTGAGAGTGGGGGAGGACATCGGATTTTCGATTTTTGAGTTTCGATTTTTGATTGGGCGCCGGTGCCGGGTGCGCCTGCCGGAATCTTTTGAAGGGGCAGATTAGGTGCGCGGAGGGGCGTGCGGCAAGGGGGATTCCTTCAACCGCCCGGCGTCGTCGCGGCCGTGCGCGGGCCCGTTACGGGTGGTGGTGCGGCCCTCAACTTAAACTTCCAACTTCAACGAGCGCCGCTGCGCCGCTCAGTTGCGGACCAGCGTGCCGACCTTTTCGCCGGTGACGGCCTTGCGGATGGCGTGCTCGTCGTTGAGGTCGAACACGAGGATCGGGACGTTGTTGTCCATGCAGAGCGAGAACGCCGTCGAGTCCATGACGTTGAGGCGCTGCTTGAGGGCGTCGATGAAGGTGAGCTCGTCGTATTTGACGGCGTCGGCGTGCTTCTTCGGGTCCTTGTCGTAGATGCCGTCGACCTTGGTGGCCTTCATGATGATGTCGGCGTGCATCTCGGAGGCGCGGAGGGCGGCGGTGGTGTCGGTCGAGAAATACGGGTTGCCCGTGCCGGCGACGAAGATGACGACGCGCCCCTTCTCGAGGTGGCGCATGGCGCGGCGGAGGATGAAGGGTTCGGCGATCTGGTTCATCGGGATGGCCGATTGCACGCGCGTGGAGACGCCCATCTTTTCGAGACAATCCATCAGCGCGAGGCCGTTGATGACGGTGGCGAGCATGCCCATGTAGTCGCCCGTGGTGCGGTCGACGCCGCGCTTGGCGCCTTGGAGGCCGCGGTAGATGTTGCCGCCGCCGATGACGACGCAGACCTGGACGCCGAGGTCGTGGATCTCCTTCACCTGGGTGCACATCGCCTCGAGGGTGGCGGCGTCGATGGGCTCGGTGCCGCGTCCGCGGAGGACTTCCCCGCTGAGCTTGAGCACGATGCGCTTGAACTTGAGTTCGGTTTTCCCGGTCCGGTGCGGCATGAGTCCCGAGGAAACCGCCGGCGAAAAGGAGCGTCAATGGCGGAGATACGCCCCGGGCGGGGGAGAGCGGGGAATGGAGACGAATAAGTCCGCGCGAGGGAAGCAGTTGGCCCGAAAGGAAAGCCCTTGGGCGCGGGCCGATGACTCTTGCTCAGGGCCCTTCGCCGCGCTTCCGCCATCAGCGTATTCACGCGACTTGTGTATGCCGGCCGCAGGCCATGAGCAAGCCGACCAACGGGAGGCGCGTCGTTCCGAGCGAAGCGAGATGCTCGCCATGGCTGCCCGGCATGGATTGATTCGCTGCGCTCAGGGCTGCGCCATCGACCTGCGGTCGATCCTTCTCCCTCCGCGGCGCTCCGGTCGTCGAACTTCGTTCTCATCCATGCCCGTCACCCAAATCGCTGTGCAATTTGGCTGCCCGGCATGGATTCGAACCATGACTAGGCGAGTCAAAGTCGCCTGTGCTACCATTACACCACCAGGCAGTGAGTGCGGAGAGCGGTCGAAAGAAGGCCGCTCGCCGGGGTGGGTCAAGGGCGGAAATCGCGTCGCGCCTCTCCTTCGTCGTGAAACCGGCCCGCGGGCGGCGCGTCTCCTTGGAGATGAGAATTTTCCCGGTCCTGCTTGGATTGCTCCTGGTCGCGGTCGCCGGTCGCGCGGCGCCCTTGCAACCGCTTTTCCTCGACGTCGAGGGCGTGACGCGCGAGGCGCTGGTCGCCTGGCCGGCGAATCCGCCGGCCGAGGGCGCGCCGCTCCTCTTCGTCTTCCACGGCCACGGGGGCTCGGCGCGGCAGGCGGCGCGCAGCATGCCGTTCCATCAACATTGGCCGGAGGCCATCGTGGTCTATCCGCAGGGCCTGCCGACGCCGGGCCGCCTGACCGACCCGGAGGGCAAAAAGGCCGGCTGGCAACCCGCCGCGGGCGAGCAGGGCGACCGCGACCTCGCCTTCTTCGACGCGCTGCTGGAGGAGATGAAGCGACAGCACCGGATCGACGCGCGCCGCATCTACGCGACCGGCCACTCCAACGGCGGCGGCTTCACCTACCTGCTCTGGGCCGAGCGCGGGGAGACCTTCGCCGCCGTGGCGCCGTCGTCCGCCGTGTTGCGTCCGCGTGACGGGCGCGATCTCCGCCCGCTGCCGGTTTTCCACGTCGCGAGCCCGCAGGACGAGTTGGTGAAATTCGCCTGGCAACGCCGCATGCTCGAGCGCGTGCTCATCCGCAACGGCTGCCCGCCGTTGCGGCCCGAGGCCGGCGGCCTCACCGTCTATCCGTCCACGCGTGGCGCCGAGGTGGCGGTCTATCTCCACGCCGGCGGACACAAGTATCCGACGGACGAGGCGCCGGCGCTGATCGTGAAATTTCTCCGGGCCCACGCGCGCCGCTGACGACTCAGGCGCCGGCCGTGGCCCGGCTTTCGCGCTCCAGCCGCGCCTGCCGGCGGCCGAGCCACACGCTGAGGCCGAGCCATGCGGCGGAGAGCGGCACGGCGACGAGCGCGATGCCGGTCAGGCCCAGCCCGAGCGCAAGCAGGCCGGCGTAGCTCCAGCTCGCGACCTGGTCGCCGCCGCGATAGACGACGGTGTCGATGAAGTTCTTCGCCTTGTAGCGGTCCTCCCGCGACACCGCGGTGTAGAGCACCTCGCGCGCCGGACGGGCGAGGGCGAAGTTGCTCACGCGCCGCGCCACCTGCACGACGACGAACACCGCCACCGTCGGCGCCGCCGCCAGTGCGCCGAAGCCGACGACGCTGAGCAACGGCAGCGCGCCGAGCGTCAGCACCACGCCGAGCCGTCCCATCAGGCGGCCGGTGAGCAGCACCTGGCAGAGCAGCGTGAGCGTGTTCACCCAGAAATCGACCTGCGCGAAAAACGCCGTGCGCGTGGCGCGGTCGGGGAAATTCTGCTCCGCGATCGTCGCCTGCTGGAAGTAGAGGAAGGTCGACGTGACCGTGTAGAGCAGCATGAAGCCCGCGATGCCGAGCAGGTAGGGCGAGCGGAAGGTGTGCGTCAGCCCGGCGAACACGCCGCCGCCGACCGGCCGGTTCGGGTCGTCGCCCGAGCGCGCCGTGCGGAAGCCCGCGCACACGCCGCCGAGCCGCCGCGAGGCGAAGACCGCGACCTCGAGCAGCGCGATCGACGCGAGCAGCAGCCAGTGCTGCCCGAGTTTTTCCACGAAACCCGACGTGAGCGCCGAGCCCGCGATGCCGCCGAGCGTCGCGCCGGCGGCGAGGAAGCCGAAGAGCCGCTTGCCCTGCCCGCCGTCGAACACGTCGACGATGAACGACCAGAACACGGACACGACGAAGAGGTTGAAGACCGACACCCAGATGAAGAACGCGCGCCCGATCCACACGCGCTGCTCCGCGCCGGTGAGTGCCAGCAGCGCGAGGAACACGACGAGGTTCGCCATGAAGAAGCGGTAGGTGAGCGCGATGAAGCGTTCGCGCGGCCAGCGTTTCACCGCCCAGCCGAAGAGCGGGCTGACGGCGAGCATGGCGAGCAGCGTGCCGGTGAAGAGCCAGGGCAGGTTGCGCACGCCGCCGGCGACGCCGAGCTCGTCGCGGATCGGCCGCAGCACGTAGTAGGCGAGGAAGAGGGCGAAGATGTAGAGCCACGACCACGCGAGCGCGCGGCTTTCGGCCGGGCGCACATCGAGGAAGCGCCGCAGCACGGACGTGAGCGGATCGACGGGTTCGGGCATGGCGGCCGGCGGCGGGGAAACGGAAGACATGAAAGCAAGGGCGCGAAGCGCGGGTGAACGAAGCGGGGAGGGGTGTGAGACGGTGGGGCGGGGCGGAGCGGCCGGCAAGGTGCGAGGCGGGCGGGGCGATGTCATCGCGCTTGCGGCCAACCGGGCAATCCGCGCGGTGAGCCTTCCCGGGAACCGGGTCAGCGCAGGGCGGAGTAGCGCAGGCGTCCCGCCTGCATTAGCCGGTTGCCGGCCGGACGCCGGCGCACCATCTCGCATCGCGCCGCGATGTTCAGGACGTAGCAGCCGACGTAAGTCGGCTGGGGGGAGAGAGGCGTGAATCCTTCAGCCGACTTACGTCGGCTGCTACGATATGATGTCGGTTGTTACACCCGGTTGTCGGCTACTCCGACGGGATGTCGGTCGCGCACGCCTCAGGTAGGTTGCGCGCTTGCGCGCAACTTCGGCACGCCGCAGCGAGCGCGAGCCGGCGAGCGACGCCGCATTCCCGTTCCCGGCGCGCACGGAGTGCGCGCCCCACCTCCCGAGCGCAGCCGCCAGCGGGCCGGTCGCAGACCGGCCCCACTTGTTACTTGTCACTTGCCCCTTGCCACTTCGCGCGGCGCGGCGCGGCGTCCCGCCGCGCGCCGCTCAATCACTGTGCCGCAGTGCCTGCAGGATGTTGAGCGAGTGGTCGCCGATGACCTCGATGTTGTTGAGGATGTCGATGTAGAGCATCTCGGACTTGATGATCTCGCCGTTGCCCTGCATGCGGCGGACGGATTCCTTGCGCAGGGTCTTGCGCAGATTGTCGATCAGGTTCTCGAGCTGGTAGGCGGTCTCCATGTCGGAGCCGGCCACGCCGGTCGTCAGGCGGCTGGAGGCGAAATCCATGAACTGCAGCAGCACCTGCGAGAAGTCGCGCACCTGCTTGAAGACCTCGGGCGGCAGCGTGCGCTTTTTCCGGTGCTTGCGCTCGGCGAGCATGACGAGCCGGTAGCCGCGGTCGCACATGTCCTCGAGCTCGGCGAGGATGCGGATCATCACCGTGACGCGCGCCATCGTGGCGTCGCTCACGCCGCCGGTGGTGCAGCGGAGGAGGTATTGCGTGGCCTCGACGGCGCGGCGGTCGCTCTCCTCCTCGAGGCCCTTGAGGCGCTTGACGGTGGCGTCGAGGTCGGCCGGCGCCTTCTCGAAGAGGTCCATGAACCCGACGACCAGCTCGCGCGTGATGGCGCCCATGCGTTGGACGTCGCGCTCGGCCTCGGCGAGGTTGAGTTCGCCGGTGTGCGGGACGAGCGGGGAGTCGTAGGTGACGTGGTCGAGGGATTTCTCGCCCGGGGCCGGGGCGCGCACGAGGCGGCTGGCGAGCCGCGCGAGCTGCGGGACGAAGCCGACGAGCAGCGCGGTGTTGCAGATGTTGAACATGGTGTGGAAGCCCGCCATGTGGAGCGGGATGTGGGTGGCGGAGGTCGGATCGCCGGGGATGAGCCAGTCGATGAAGCCCGTGAACACGCCGAAGAGCATGATGCACCACGCCACGCCGATGAGGTTGAACAGCAGGTGCACCCGGGCGGCGCGCTTCGCCTCCACGTTGCCGCCGAGCGCGGCGAGGTTGGCGGTGATGGTCGTGCCCACGTTCTCGCCGAGGATGATCGCGCAGGCGCTGGGGTAGTCGATCCAGCCCTTGTAGGCCATCGTCAGCGTGATGGCGCCGGCGACGGAGGAGGATTGCACGACGATGGTGAGGATCGTGCCGAAGACGAAGAAGATCAGCACCGACCAGAATCCCATGCCGGTGAAATCCTGGATGAACTCGAGCGCCTCGGGGTTGTTGCGGATGTCCGGCACGCTGTCCTTCAGGAACATCAGGCCGAGGAAGAGCAAGCCGAAGCCCATGCAGAATTCACCGATGGTCCGCAGCTTCATCTGGCGCACGAAGAGCAGCGGCAGCGCCAGGCCCATGATCGGCAGCGCGATCGAGCTGATGCTGAACTTGAACCCGAAGAACGACACCAGCCAGAACGTCGTCGTCGTGCCGATGTTGGCGCCCATGATCATGCCGGTGGCCTCGATCAGCGTGAGCAGGCCGGCGTTGACGAAGCTCACGATCATCACGGTCGTGGCCGACGAGGATTGGACGAGGCAGGTGACGAGGAAGCCCGTGCCGACGCCGGAGAACCGGTTGCCCGCCATGGTGCGCATGATGCCGCGCAGTTTTTCGCCGGAGAGCTTTTGCAGCGACTCGGACATGATCTTCATGCCGAAGAGGAACATGCCGAGTCCGCCGAGAAGGGAGAGGGTCGCGCCGATCATGGGTGTGCTGGGCCGCGAGGTTTGGGCCCGGTGCGGGCGACGGCAAGGGCGCTCTTACAAATGTTACGCCCCGGGGCGGCGGTGGCGTCCGGCCTTGGCCGGCGACGCGACCGCGTCAGTCGGCGCGAGCCTGAGCCTTCGCCCGGCCGATGCGGCCGAGGTGGGTGTCGTGGAAATCGGACG
>VFQO010044504.1_pt1 | contig 11760 bp, 10 predicted proteins | sample 3512331 | NCBI WGS metagenome assembly VFQO01 (sample SAMN10412371, study PRJNA504923) | tailings metagenome | isolation source: Replicate 3 from Balatoc abandoned mine | place: Philippines: Itogon, Benguet | collected 2017-08-28 | reverse complement strand
GCCGGGGAACGCGCCACCCGCATAGAGAACCGCCTGGGCGAACCCGCGGCCAACCCCTATCTCTACATGGCGGCCCAGATCCACGCCGGGCTGGACGGCGTGGAGCGCACCCTGGTGCCCCCACCCGCCACCGAAGACCCCTACGCACCCGACAGCGACCGCCTGCCCACCCGCCTGGCCGATGCCATTGCCGCGCTGGAGGCCGACGACTCCCTGCGCGCGGGCCTGGGCGAGTCGGTGGTGCACCACTGGGCCCGCATCAAGCGCAGCGAGGCCGAACGCCACGCGCAGGCCCAGGACGTCACCGACTTCGAGCGGCGCGAATACCTGAGCCGGATCTGAGTCCCCGCCGCCCCGCGTGGCGGTCGATGGGTGTGGCATTTTTTCCCGTCTTCCGGTTGAAAGCCGATAGACTGGCCCGCGTTCCGTACGCGATTGGCCAGTTTTCAGACCAGAGGACGCCACCAATGAACAAGACTTCGCGGGAACGTTGTGGCCCGGAGGCCCGACGTTGGAAGACACGCTGGATCGCCGCCACCTTTGTGGTGCTGCTGGCCGGCGCGGGGGCAAGCCATGGGGCCGATATCCGGCTGCTGGAGCCCACAGGCGGCGGTGCCCGGGAGGCCGCGCAGCCGCTGGTCTTCGAGTGGGACGAGGCGCAGGTGGCGCCGCTGTGGGACCGGCTGGCGTTCGAGCTGGACGGCATGGACGTCACCGCCTTCGTCCAGCGCCGAGAAGGCGGCGCCCAGCTGGCCCTGACGCTCCCGCTGGCCACCGGTGAACACCGGCTGCGCGTGGTGCTCAGCGAAAACGATGGCGGACTCACCGAATGGGGCGACTGGACCTTTCAGATTGGGGCGCGCTCGCGCTGGCAGGGCCAGGCCGACCTGTCCCTGTCCCTGAACCAGCGGGTGCACAACCGGGGCCGGCTGGTGGCCAACGCGCCCGGGACACCCCAGGCCGAAGGCGCCGCCCAGCTGCGCGGCGAAGCCGAAGGCACGGGCTGGAACGCCAGCGGGCAAGCCCAGCTGTGGCTCAACAGCGAGCACGACGCCAACATCAACGACCGCGGGCTGGACCTGGGCGAATACCTCATACAGGGCCAGTGGGGCGCGACCCGCTTCCAGCTGGGCCACCAGCAGCTCCCCTACGACAGCCTGATCCACTCGGCCTTTCTGCGGCGCGGCCTGTCCGTGCAGGTGCCGACCCCCGGCGCGGGCTCGCTCAGCGGTTTTGCCCTTCGCAGTGAACCACTGGTGGGCGCCAACGCCTTCACCGGGGTGAACGAGCCCGACCACCGTGTTGGCGGGCTGGTGCTGGAGCAGCCGCTGTACCAGAACGGTGGCCACAGCCTGGCGGTGTCCGCGGGTTTTGTCAGCGGGCGCGGCAACGACCTCACGCCAGACCCGCTGGGCGCCAACCCGCTGCACCGCGGCGACGCGTGGTCGCTGGCGGGTGAGGCGCGCTGGCTGCACAGCCGCGTGCGGCTGCGGGCAGAGATGGCACGCTCCCGCTACGACTGGAGCCCCGGCAACCCGCTGCCACAGGGCGACAGCCGGGAGGCCGACGACGCCCACGCCGTGCTGTTGCAGTTCGGCTCCGACCCGTCGGCGCCCGGCGGCCAGTGGGTGCTGGACGCCGAACACCGGCGCGTGGGCACCTTCTTTCGCAGCGTGGCCCACCTGGGCCAGCCGTCCGACCAGCTGATCGATCGCCTGCGGGGCAGCTGGCGCCAGGGCGCCTGGCAGTTCGGCGGATCCTTGACCCGTCTGTCCACCAACGCCAATGACCTTCCCCTGCTGCCGCGCATCCGCGTCGACCAGTCCCAGCTGATGCTGGCCTGGTCTCCACCATTCCCCGAGCAACTGCCGGCCTACGGCAATCCGTCGCTCACGGCGCAATGGGGCCAGGTGCGCCAGCGCCAGACCCGCACGCCCCCTGGCTACCCGGGGGCCCCGGTGGACAACCGGAGCTGGCAGTCCGGCCTGACGGCGGCGCTGAGCCACGAGCGCTGGAGCGCCAGCCTTGGCATGGGTGCCGGCGCCTACGCCGACGCGGCGCAGCCCGGGCTGTCGAGCCGTTCGCGCAACCTGACGCTGGGCGCCCAGTGGCGCATTGGCGAGGCCTGGAACATCGGTCCGTCGCTGGAGTGGTCGCGTGTGCTCGATACCGCCACCCGGCAGCGCCAGACCTTGCGCAGCGCCAGCCTGTCGACCGACTTCGTGCTGCTGCCCGATCGCCTGCTCGGCAATCTGAGCCTGGGATTGAACCAAGCGCGGCGAACCGTCGACTCACAGCGCGAAACCAACAGGTACGCGGTCGGCGAACTGATCTGGCGCCTGCAGAAAGCCGGCATCAACCGGGCGGGCTGGGACTTGCGGGTTTCACTGACCCACCAGGACTTCGAGGACGTGCTCGACTTCAGCCGCAACGGACGCGGCACCCAGGTCTTCGTGGGCCTGACCATGAACTGGCCCCTGAGCAGCCGCCCCTGAGCAAAGACGAGGTAGCCATGAAGACGATGTTGTTTGCCCTGTGCCTGCTGGCCGCCCAGCTGCTGGTGCCTGCCCAGGCGCAGGTGAGTGGCACGGTCGGCGTGAGCAGCAGCATGGGCAGCGTGCTGTTGGCCGAGGGTGCCCAGGGGACGGTGACGTGGACCGTGACTGCCGCGCCCGTGGTATCGGGTGGTGCCGGTGCCGGCCCGGGCACCTCCACGCCAGTACAACTGCTGTCCACCCAGGTGGTGTTCCGCGCCGACAATGGCACCGTGCTGGGCAGCCAGGCGCGCACATTCAGCCGCAACGTCACGAGCGCCGGCACCTTTGTCTTCACCGAGAACCTGCGCCTGCCCGCGAGCATGGCCTACCAGGCCTACCGCGTGGGCAGCCAGGGCATCGTGATCGAGCGCACGTTCACCGGTGGCGCCACCGTCACCGGGGCGCTGCTGCTGCCCCTGTCCAATTCGCCCGGCAGCGGCGTGCTGGTGTCGCGCATCGATCTGGTCCTGTCCAACCAGACCCGCGCCAGCCTTGTGCCGCAAGGCGATGAGCTTCACGCGCTGGCCCGCATCAGCCTGCAGGGCAACGGCTGGCTGGATGTGCGCTGGGAAATTGCCGACGCCGCGGGCCTGCAGGGCGAGCCCTTGTACCGCCCGCTGCGCAGCTGGCGCCAATACGTGGGCGGGGCCCTGCCGCTGGAGCTGCAGAGCCCACCCCTGCCGACCCAGCGCCTGGGCCGCTACCTGGTGCGCCTGTCGGTGCGCGAGCCGCTTGCCAGCCCGCAGCCTCCCCCCCTGCTCTACCAGGTCATGGGGGCAGCGTCCGGCGCCGATCTGGTGCTGCAGCAACCCGCCGATGGCACGCTGCTGGGACCCGACACGCCGTTTCGCTGGAGCCCGGTGGCCGGTGCCAGCGCCTACCTGCTGGAGCTGCTGCCGGAGTTCCCAGACCCCATGGACCGAACGCCTGACACCCCCGCACGCAGCGGCGCCGCGCTGGTGCCGGCCGACAGCACCGAGCTGCAACTGTCCGCCCTGGTGCGCCATGGCCTGCAGTCGGGCCAGCGCTACCACTGGCGCGTGCTGGCCCTGGACCACGAAGGGCGCACGCTGGCGCAGAGCACGCCGCGGCGCATCCAGATGCCATGAACGAGTCCACGCCCGAGGACTTGCTGCAACACATCGCGCAAGGACAGGTGAGCGCCATGGAGACCTTCTATCGCCGCTTCGAGCGCCCGGTCTACCGGTATGCGCTGTCGCGCCTGTCCGACCCCTTTGACGCGGCCGAGGTGCTCAACGACGTGATGCTCGACGTCTGGAAGCAGGCCGGTCGCTTCGAGGGGCGATCCCAGGTCAGCACCTGGCTGCTGGGCATGGCCCGCCACAAGGCGCTCGACCGCCAGCGCGCCCGCGGCCGGCGGGAATGGGAGGAACTGAGCGACCAGCTGGAAGACGAAACCCCCGGCGTGGAAGGGCAGCTGGCGGCGGCGCAGGACGCACACCGCCTGCGCGAATGCCTGCGCAAGCTCGGCCCCAACCACCGCGAGGTGGTGCACCTGGCCTTCTACGAAGAACTCGGGCACGAGGCCATCGCGACCCTCGTGCAATGCCCGCCGGGAACGGTCAAGTCGCGCATGCACCACGCCAAGGAGGCGTTGAGAAAATGCCTGAGCCTATCCCCCCGTCCGATCTGAAGGACCAGCTCCCCTGGCTGGTCAACGGCAGCCTGGCGCCCGCCGAGCGCGAGCGCCTGCACGCGGCGCTGGAGGCATCGCCCGAGTTGCGCTCGGAACGCGCCTTCTTTGAACAGTTGCGCGAGACGGTGCGCGACGACGCGGACCAGGGGCCGGGTCAGCTGGGCTGGCATCGGTTGCGCCGTCACATCGAGCAGGAGCAGGCCCGCCAGCACAGCGCCCGCGCCCAGCGCTGGTGGCCGCGCGTCGCAGTCGCGGCCTCGGTGCTGTGGATGGTCCAGGCCGTGTGGTGGTGGAACGCAAGCCCCGGCGACGGCGCCTACGCTCCGCTGTCCGGTGCGTCCGCGCCCCTGGCCCAGGGCCAGGTGCTGCTGCAGGTGCGGTTTGCCGACGGCGCCACCCAGCAGCAGGTATCGGCGCTGCTGCTGCCGCTGCGGCTGCAGGTGGTGGCCGGCCCCAGCGCCTCGGGGGTCTATCGCCTGGCCGTCGCACCCGAACAGGCGGTCAGCGCGCTGCAGACCCTGCGCGATGCCACGGGCGTGGTGGAAACGGCCGAACGGGAGTGAGTGGCATGTACAGGCCCGCGCGGCTCGTCCAGGCACTGCTGGCCATGGCACTGGCCGGTGGGCTGGCAGGCCCCGCGTCCGCCCAGCGCCCAGGAACCGCGCCCGAGCCCCCACCTCCAACATCGCTCACAACACCGCGCACCACCCCACCCCCCGCATCACTTTCCCCGCCAATTTCTGCCCCGGTGCCAGCACCACTGCCACCGCCGTCACCAGCACCAGCACCATTTGCCAGGCCTGCGACGACGCCTGTTCCCACGCCCACATTCCCACCATCCCCCCTGCCCGCCCCACCGGGTTCGGCCGACGATGCGGAGCCACTGGAGGTGCTCTTCATCGACGCCACCCAGGCCCTGGCGCAGCAACGTCAGGTGGCCGTGACCGCCGATGGCCTGCGCCTCTTGCGCCGGCACACGCTGGCCGGTGTGGGTGTCGTATTGTCCATCTATGTGGCGCCCGACGAAGTGCGCTGGCGCCGCTGGGGCGGACCAGGCACGCCGGGCGCGCCCAATCACCGCTACGACCTGCAAGGCGCACCCGATCCCGGTCGCACTGGCCGGGCCCCCATGTCATCTGGCGAAAACCCATCGGCTCCCGCCGCACGGGCCCGGGAGATGGTGGCCTGGCCTCCGGTATCCGGCGCCTGCGATCCCCGCCCGCGTATCGGTCTGGTGGACACGCCGGTGGAGGTTTCCCACCCGTTGCTGCTGGGCGCGCGCATCGAGACTATCAGCCTGCTCGCCGTCGGGCAGCAGCCCGCAGGCCCCGCACACGGCACGGCGGTTGCCTCGCTGCTGGTCGGTCAGCGCGAGACACCGGCCCTGCTGCCCCAGGCCCGGCTGCTGGCGGTCGGTGCCTTTGTCGAGCAGCATGGGCGAACCTACACCACCGCCGAACTGCTGCTTCGCGCCATCGACCGCCTGGTGCTGGCCCGGGTGAGCGTCATCAATCTCAGTCTGGGTGGCCCGCCCAACCGCTGGCTGGCGCAGCTGGTGGCACAGGCGCAGGCACGGGGTGTGGCACTGGTGGCCAGCGCGGGCAATGGGGGTGCGGGCGCGCCGCCCGCCCACCCGGCCGCGCTCGATGGCGTGATCGCCGTGACGGCCATCGACCTTGGGGGCCACGGTGCCCCGAATGCCCCGCAAGGCGCCTACATCGATTTCGCCGCGCCGGGCGTGGACATGCCCGTGGCCCAGGCGGGCGCCGGCCTGGCCTACCGCAGCGGCAGCTCGTTTGCCGCGCCATTCCTGACGGCCATGCTGGCCACCGGCCTGCCCCTGGACACGCTCAGCCACACCGCCCGCGACCTGGGCGCTGCGGGCCGCGACCCCCACTTCGGCTGGGGGCTGGCCCAGGCCACGGGTGAATGCATCTCCCAACCCGGGCGCTGAGAAAAAAGTTTGAACCCCCGGAGCGCAACCGACGACTCATGCGGCACAACCCCTCCGGCAGACCTGAAAGGAAACCCACCATGAGACAAGTCCTGCACCCCGTGGCCATGGCCGCCCTGCTGAGCTGCGCCAGCGCCGCCTTGGCCGGCGTGGACTACATCGACATCCGCAGCGCGGGCATCTACGTCAACGACGGGCGCGTGTCGGTGAACCCGGTGAACGGGCGCTACGCCCAGATCGTCGAGCCGGAGACCCCGTTCAACGTGGAGATGAAGGCCGGCTGCTCGGGGCTCAACAACCGGCTCAAGCAGACCTTCGTCGCCTTTGGCAACGCCAACATGAACGGCAAGGTGGTTGAAGCCAACCCGGGCATGATCACCACGCCCATCTCCAACCGAGGCAACAAGGAAATCGACTACATCCAGGCCGTGATCAAGGTGCCAACGGCGCAACTCAGCGGCTCGCTCAAGCCGGTGGACATCTGCAACACCTGGCTGGACCAGCGACTGGCCCAGGGCGCCAGCCTGCACCAGCTGCTGGCCAAGGACCAGATCATTGCCAAGCCCGTCACGCTGTCCGGCGTGGCGTCCTGTGGCAAGGCCAACTCGGGGCAGTTCGAGGACGAGTACCGCACCGACACCATGGGGCACCAGCTCACCGTGGTCTGCAAGGCGGGCTCCGTCCCCGGCGTGGGGGGCGTGCAGGCACAAGTGCCCCAGCCGCCCCAGCCTCCGCAGCCGCCGGGTGGCTTCACCAAGCCGCTGCAGGTCACGGCGGCCGCCCTGTCGGCCACGCCCGCCGCGGTATCCGGCACCTGCCCGGCCAAGGTGCGGTTCCAGGGAGAGGTCACCGGCGATGCCGCCGGCACCGTGATCTACCAGGTGCGCTTTCCCGGCAATGCCAACACCCAGCCCCAGGCTTGGGGTGGCCAGCTCAGCTTTGACAAGCCGGGCACGCGCAAGACACCGGTGATCGAATTCAACGCCCAGTCCGGCTACCCGACCGGCACCGCCGTGATGGAGATCATCAACCCCGGCAACCAGAAGGTCTACGCCAACTTCTCGGTGCAATGCGTGGCGGCACAAGGCCAGGGCGCCGTGCAGATGGCCCCCAAGCCCGGCCCGAAACCCGGCACGACCTTGCAGGCAACCCCACCGGCTCCGCCGCCCCTGAATCTGCAGGCCACGCCACAAACCCCGCCGCCCCCGCCGCCGCTGAACCTTCAGGCCGTGCCGCTGAGTCCCAGCCCCACACCCCCACGCGACGTCCAGTCCCGCTGAAAACCGCCCAGACCCCGGACCGATGGCCGGAGCGGACGATCAGTCCGCCCCGGCCACGAGTTTGCCCAGCAGGCGCATCAGGTCCTCGCGTTCGGTGTGCGGCAGCGGCGCCATGATGCGCGCCTGCGCACGCTCCACCGCCTCCTGCATGCCGGCTGCCACCGCCACACCGGCAGGGGTGACCCACAGCAGGCGGCGGCGGCGGTCGCCCGGCGCGGGTTCGCGGCGTATCCAGCCCTTGCGCTCCAGCCGCCCGATGACCGAGCCCGAAGTCGCCGCATCCAGCGCCACCCGCGCCGCGAGGCTGACCTGGTCAATGCCCGGCGCATCCATCAGGGCGTTGAGGATGGCGAACTGCACCGGCGTGACGTCAAAAGTCGACGTCTCTTCCATGAACATGGCCACCGCCACCTGGTGTGCGCGCCGGATCAGGTGCCCGGGCGCATGCCGGAAATCGTAGCTGTGCGGTGTATCGGGCTCGCTCATGCGCGCAGTGTAACGAGCGCATGGTCAAGGGTTTTCACCTATCGATGAATTTAATATGCATACTTACTATTCAACTGCCAACGCACCACAGGATGCCCCTTGAACACCGCCTCTCCATCCCATTTCCTCATCGCCGGCGGCGGCATCGGCGGCCTGGCGGCCGCTCTGGTATTGGGCCGCGCCGGGCACCGGGTCACCGTCATGGAACAGGCGGCGGCCTTTGGTGAAATTGGCGCCGGCATCCAGCTCGGGCCCAACATCTTCAAGATGTTCGACCATCTGGGGCTGACGGACGCGGTCAATGCCGTGGCCTTCTTTCCCACCGGGCTGGGCATGCGCGACATCCGCAGCGGCGAGGCGGTGGTGCGCGTGCCCCTGCGGGGCGTGGCAGAGGCGTCCTACGGCTTTCCCTATGGCGTCATCTACCGGGCCGATCTGCACGACGTGTTCCTGGCCGCCTGCCGGCAGACACCGGGCGTCGAGCTGCGCACGCAATGCAGGCTGCGGGGATTTTCACAGTCCACATCAGGCGTCACGGTCGAGCTGGCCGACGGCGGCAAGCTGCAGGGCGATGCGCTGATTGGCGCCGACGGTTTGTGGAGCGCGGTGCGCGGCGCCATCGTGGGCGACGGCAAGCCGCGCGTGTCCGGCCACATTGCCTATCGCGCCGTGCTGTGCCGCGACGAGGTGCCGGATCACCTCTGGAGCGACGACGTGCTGCTGTGGGGCGGCGAAAAGACGCACCTGGTCCACTACCCGTTGCGCCGAGGCGAGCTCTACAACCTGGTGGCCGTGTTCCACAGCGACAAGTACGACGAAGGTTGGAACACCTTCGGCGACGTCGAGGAGCTCAACGCGCGTTTTGCCCATGCGGTGCCGCAGGTGCGCGAACTGCTGGGCAAGATCGATACCTGGAAGATGTGGGTGCTGTGTGACCGCGAACCGGTGGCGCGCTGGAGCGATGGCCGCGCCACCCTGTTGGGCGATGCGGCCCACCCCATGCTGCAGTACCTGGCGCAAGGCGCCGGCCAGGCCATAGAGGACGCGGTGGTGCTGGGCGCGGCCGTGGCGCGCCATGGCGACGATCTGCCCGCGGCCTTCACCGCCTACGAGCGTGCGCGCTACCTGCGCACCGGCCGGGTGCAACTGACCGCGCGTTTCTATGGCGACATCTACCACGCGTCGGGCGTGGCGCGCGAACTGCGCAACCAGATGTTCCAGAGCGCAGCGGAAAGCGCCGGGTTCGCCGGCCTGCAATGGATGTACCGGGGCATAGACCCCAAGGACCCGCTATGAGCCCAGCGACCCCAAAAGCCGAGCGCCAGCGCCTGTACGAGGCGATGTCGCCGCTGAACCTGACCCCGCTCTGGGAAGTGCTGCATGCGCTGGTGCCGCCGCAGCCCCGCAGCCGCTGCCAGCCCGCGCTGTGGCGCTACGACGAACTGCGCCCGCATCTGATGCGCGCCGGCGAACTCATCACCGCCGAGGAGGCAGTGCGCCGCGTGCTCATCCTGGAGAACCCCGCCCTGCGTGGGCAGAGCTGCATCACCCCTTCGCTGTACGCGGGTCTTCAGCTCATCCTGCCCGGCGAGGTGGCTCCCGCGCACCGCCACACCCAGAGCGCTCTGCGCTTCGTGGTCGAAGGCCAGGGTGCCTACACCGCCGTGGACGGAGAGCGCGCCACCATGCAGCCGGGCGATTTCATCATCACCCCCAGCTGGACCTGGCACGACCATGGCAGCGAGGCCGACGGCCCGGTGGTCTGGCTCGACGGGCTGGACATTCCCATGCTGCAGTTCTTCGAGGCCGGCTTTGCCGAAAACCACCCGCAGGCCAGCCAGCCCGTGGGCCGCGCCGAAGGCACCAGCTGGCAGCGCTACGGCGCCAACATGCTGCCGGTTCGCTACGACGCACCCTACGGCGCCACCTCGCCGATCTTCAGCTACCCCTACACCCGCACCCGCGAGGCCCTGCACGCGCTGGAGCGCGACGCGCCCATCGACGCCTGGGACGGCGTCCGGCTGCGCTACGTCAACCCCGCCAGCGGCGGCTACCCCATGCCCACCATGGCCACCTTCATGCAGCGCCTGCCCGCCGGCTTCGACGGCCAGGCCTGGCGCCAGACCGATGGCACGGTGTTCAGCGTGGTCGAAGGCGCAGGCCGTGCGATCATCGAAGCCGACGGACAGCGCTGGACCCTGGACTTCGGCCCGCGCGACCACTTCGTGATTCCCTCCTGGCACACCACGCGCTGGCACAGCCAGGACGGTTGCGTGCTGTTCAGTTATTCAGACCGCCCGGTGCAGCAGGCACTGGGCATTCATCGAGAAGAAAGGATGGCCCATGTCGGCTGATTTCGTTTTTGCGCCCGCGCCCACCGTGGCCGTACCCGTGGTCGGGCAGGCCGCCCGGTTTCCCGTACACCGCATCTACTGCGTGGGGCGCAACTACGAGGAGCACGCCAAGGAGATGGGCTTCACCGGCCGCGAGCCGCCTTTCTTCTTCCTCAAGCCGGCCGACGCCGTCGTGGTGGTCCCCGCAGGGAAGACCGTCTCCCTGCCCTACCCCAGCCAGACACAGAACTTCCATCACGAGATCGAGCTGGTCGTGGCCATAGGCAAAGGCGGCAGGAACATCCGCGCGGCCGACGCGGCCTCGCACATCTTTGGCTATGCCGTGGGCCTGGACATGACGCGCCGCGACCTGCAAAGCGACATGAAGAAGCAGGGTCGCCCCTGGTGCATAGGCAAGGCCTTCGACCACTCCGCGCCCATCGGCCCCATCACGCCGGCCGCGCAGGCGCCCAACATCACCCACGCCGCCATCTGGCTGCAGGTCAACGGTGCCGACCGTCAGCGCAGCGAGGTCTCCAAGCTGATCTGGAACATTGCGGAAACCATTGAACACCTCTCCGCCGCCTGGGAACTGCAGCCCGGTGACCTGATCTACACCGGCACCCCGGAAGGGGTGGCAGCGGTCGTCTCCGGGGATGTGCTGGAAGGCCATGTCCAGGGCCTGGAAAGCATCCGTCTGCAGGTGGCCTGAGTACTGGGCTGGTGCCGTCCAAATTCACCAAGGGTTAACGGGTTTCCCCTATCGTAATCTTCACCGCCTGGGCCTAGAGTGCTCGGCATTGTCCGTCCGAAGGAGTTTTCACCATGATCCAACGCAGAACCCTGCTCCAGTCCGGCGCCGCCATCGCGCTCGGCGCCCCGGCACTGGTGGGCTTTGCCCAGCAAAGCGTCACGCTCAAGTTCCATACCTTCATGTCGCCGCAGTCCAACGTGTGGCTCAACATGCACAAGGCCTGGATGGACAAGGTGGAAAAGGACTCGGGTGGCCGCATCAAGTTCGAGGCCTACCCCGCCATGCAGCTGGGTGGCTCGCCGGTGCAGCTGTTCGACCAGGCCAAGGACGGTGTGGTCGACATCGTCTGGACCCTGCCGGGCAACACCGCAGGTCGCTTCCCCCGGGTGGAGGTGTTCGAGCTGCCGTTCATGATGAACAACGCCGAAGCCACGTCCCGGGCCTACTGGGAGTACGTTCAGACCATGGCGCCCGAGGAGTTCCGCGACGTGCAGACGCTGGCCCTGCACGTGCACGGCCCCGGCATGTTCCACACCAAGGACAAGCAGATCCGCACTCCGGACGACCTGCGCGGCCTCAAGCTGCGCGGCCCCACGCGCCAGATCACCAAGATGCTGGGCTACCTGGGTGCCACGCCGGTGGGCATGCCGCTGCCGCAGATCCCCGACTCGCTGTCCAAGGGCGTGATCGACGGCTGCGTCATCCCCTGGGAAGTGGTGCCTTCGGTCAAGGTGCACGAGCTCACCAAGTTCCACAGCG
>VFQO010044503.1_pt1 | contig 11763 bp, 10 predicted proteins | sample 3512331 | NCBI WGS metagenome assembly VFQO01 (sample SAMN10412371, study PRJNA504923) | tailings metagenome | isolation source: Replicate 3 from Balatoc abandoned mine | place: Philippines: Itogon, Benguet | collected 2017-08-28 | reverse complement strand
GACGGATCACGCCGCGATGATCCGTCCGGGAGGGCCGAGCTCCGCGAGGCCGCGAACGCCTTTGCAATCAGACGAACGGATTTAACGCGGAGAGCGCAGAGAGCAGAAACCGCTCCTTGCCTTGCTCCGCGTTCTCCGCGACCTCCGCGTTTATTGAGAATTTCCTGAAGAAGTGACGTTGTCGGAGGTAGGGCGGGACCGCTGGGCCCGCCGCAACTCGCTCTCGGCGCGCCCAGCGGTCGCGCCCTACCTCAAGGCATCGCAGCGTCACTTCTTTGGGTAGTTCTCAATAATATCTGGAACGCTGATGAATCGGGTGGAGCTCGATCCGGACCCAATCGCAGTCGCAGCAAGTTCGCCTCAGCTCGCGGCGAGCTTTTCCTCGGCCAGCTCGGAGAGCGTTTTACCGGCGGCGCGGGCGGAACGGCGGAGGGCGCGGAGGGTGGCGGGGGTGAGGCGGAGCAGGACGGGCTTGCGTCCGGTGGATTTGCGTCCGGCCCCGGGACGGGCGCCACCCCACGTGAGCGGTCGTGCCTTCACCTTGCGCAAATCAGGCAACGCCGTCCGGTTGAGGTCGGTGAGGTTCGTTTGGTAACCCTCGGCGTCAAAGGTCGGGCGCTTGGGGTGTTTGGTTGTTCCAGAAGTTTTCATAGTAGTCGCGTCCTTCCCTCCAGTAACCGGCCCCGATGAGCCGGATGACCCCGTTCGGCCGGTGGGTGTAGCGCACGAGAAGGATGCGGGCGCCAACCTTGCCCAGCAACCACCAGCGGAGTTCGCGGTGATCGCTGTGCGCTTCGTCAAAAAGAACCAGGGCCTTGGGATCGGCAAAGGCCTGCTGCGCTGTCGTGAAATCGACGCCGTGGCGCTCCAAGTTGGCGCGCTCTTTGGCCCGATCCCACGCGAACCGCATGACCGATAGCGTGACCAAGCCAACTTGATTAGCAATAGCAGAAATCAACCAAACCGGGCCCTGAGCCCGCCACCCGCCTCACTTCAGGATCAGCCAGCTCGTCAGCGGCTCCTGGAAGAAGCCGAGCACGAGGGTCGCGAGGGCGAAGGTGGCGAGGACCACCGTGCCGAGGAGCGTCGGCACCGGGCGGGCGGCGGCCGGGGCGGCGTCGCCCTCGGGGCGCCAGGTCTCGAACCACGCGGCCTTGATCCAGCCGAAGTAGTAATAGATCGACACCGCGACGCAGACGATGGCGATGGCGAGCAGCGCGTAGAGCTGCGCCTGGAACGCCGCCATGAACACCAGCAGCTTGCCCATGAAGCCGGCCAGCGGCGGAATGCCAGCGAGCGAGCCGACGCCGATCGCCAGCACGGCGCCGAGGAAGGGACGGTCCTTCGCGAGGCGGTCGTAGGCATCGAGCTCGTTGACCGTGTCGTCGTCGCCCGAGAGGTAGGCCATGACGCCGAACACCGCCATCGAGGCGACGAGGTAGGTGAAGAGGTAGAACCACACCGCGCCCGCAGCCCAGGGCACGGTCAGCGCGGCGACGACGCCGACGAGCAGGAAGCCCGCGTGCGACACGCCGGAGAGGCCCATCAGGCGCTTGGCGTTGCGCTGCGTGAGGGCGGAGACGTTGCCGAAGATCAGCGAACCCGCCGCGAGGGTCGACAACAGCGGCACGAGCACGGTCTTCAGCGGGGCGAAGACGTTCAGCACGAGCGTGAGCAGCACGGCGAAGCCCGCGGCCTTGGACGCGACGGCGAGGAAGACGGTGACGGGCGTCGGCGCGCCCTGATAGACGTCGGGGATCCAGATCTGGAACGGGAAGGCGCCGATCTTGAAGGCCACGCCGCTGAGCACGAGCACGGCGCCGACGAGGCCGAGGAGGTTGTCGGGGTTGGCGGCGAGGAAGTCGCGCACGACGTCGAAGGAGAAGCCGGTCAGCACCGCGCCGTTCGCCCCCTCGACGCGGCCGACCGCGCCGTAGAGCAGCACGATGCCGAAGAGCATGATGGCCGAGCTGAGCGCGCCGAGGACGAGGTATTTCAGGCCGGCCTCGAGCGTGAGCGGGTTGTTCCGGAAGTAGGAGACGAGGATGTAGAAACCGATCGTGATCGTCTCGAGCGCGACGAAGAGCATCCCGAAGTGCGCGCTCTGCGCGAGGAGCATCATTGCCGCCGTGACGACGAGGATGACGTGGTAGAACTCCACGCGCGGCATCTTGCTGCGCGGCAGCACCAGCGAAGCGATGAAGCACACGCCGAGGGCGGAGACCACGAAGAACACGCGGGCGATCTGCCCGGCCAGCGTGTGGCGGAGCAGGCCGGAGAAGGTGGCTTCACCGAGCCACGCGGAGTCGAAGTTGATCACCAGCCCGACGAGCACGGCCGCGAGCGCGAGCACGGCGGCGACCGGGATGTGGCGATGCTGGCTCTTCGGGAGCACGATCTCCAGCACGAGGAGGCCGAGCGCGGCGCACGCGAGGATGAGCTCGGGGAAGATGGCGGCCCACTGGTTCGAGGCGGCGGCGGCTTGCAGAAGTTCGGTCGACATGACGGCGGAGAATCAGCGTTGGGCGGTCGCGGCGGGCGGCGGCGTGAGCGCGGCGTTGGCGGCGGTCGAGATGGTCTTCGGCCAGAAGCCGACGACGAGGAGCGCGACCAGCAGCACGAGCGCCGGCAGGCGCTCGCTCCACGCGAGGTCGGCGGCCGGGTGCTTGGCGAGGACGGTGTTCAGTTGCTCGGAATGCGGCCCGAAGAACACGCGCGCCGCGGCGCGCAGACCGTAGATGGCGGAGATGACCACGCCCGCGACCGCGACGGCGGTGACCCAGGGCGAGAACTGCCAGAGCGAGACGAAGACGGTGAGTTCGCCCCAGAAGTTGGCGAAGCCCGGCAGGCCGACGCTGGCCATCGTCGCGGCGACGAAGAATGCGGCGAGCACCGGCGTCTTCTGCGCGAGACCGCCCATTTCGCTCAGATCGAACGTGTGCGTGCGGTGGTGGATGCTTGTCGCGAGCAGGAAGAGGAGCGCCACCGACAGGCCGTGCGCGACCATGAGCAACACGACGCCGCCCGTGCCGATGACGGACAGCGTGGCGATGCCGAGGAAGCAGTAGCCCATGTGCATGACCGAGCTGTAACCGAGCATCTGCTTGAGGTCGCGCTGGGCCAGCGTGACGAAGCCGATGACGAGCACGTTGCCCAGCGCGGCGAGGAGGGCGAGGGTCCAGGCCCAGGACTGCGAGCCGACGGGCAGCAGCGGCAGCGCGATCTGGATGAGGCCGTAGAGGCCGAACTTCTTCAACACGCCCGCGTGCAACATCGCGGCCGACGACGGCGCGGCGCCGTAGCCGAGCGGGGCCCAGGTGTGCAGCGGCCAGATCGACACCAGCGTGCCGAAGCCGAACATGAGGAGGCCGAAGATGTATTTCTGCGCGGTGTCGGCCAGCGGGCGCGCGGCCAGTTCGGCGCGGAGCGTGAGGAGGTCGAAGGATTCCGCGCCGCTCTGCGTATAGATGGCGATGAGGCCGGCGAGTGAGAGCATGGCGCCGACCGTGAGGTAGATCGTCATCTTCATCGCCGCGTAGTTGCGGTCCCGTCCGCCCCAGATGCCGACCATGATGAAGGTCGGGATGAGGGCCAGTTCGTGGAAGAAGTAGAAGAAGAAGATGTCGATCGACGCGAAGGTGCCGAGGAGGCCGCCCTGCATGACGAGCAGGAGGAGCAGGTAAACCTTGAGGCGCTCGGCGCCGGAGCGCAGCGCGTAGAGCCCGGCCGCGAGGCCGACGACGGCCGCGAGGACGAACATCGGGAGCGCCACACCGTTCAGGCCGAGCTTCAGGCTGAGGCCGAAGGCCTGCAGGCCGGTGTTCGTGTTCGACACGAAGTGGTAGGTCGCGCCGTCGGCGGCCGGGAACTGCGACCAGAGCCAGAGCGCGAGGCCCGCGGGCAGGACGAAGGCGGCGGCGGCGAGCTTGGTCGAGAAACGCTTCGGCAGGCCGAGGCCGATCACCAGCGCGGCGACGAGCGGCGTGGCGATGGCGAGCTGCAGGAGAAGGGCGTTGTCAGGCATGAAGGGAGAGGAAGGGAGGGAACCACTAATGAACACTAATGGACACTAATCGTCCGGAGGCGGTGACGATGCTGGTGTCCGTGGTTTTCATTCGTGTGCATTGGTGTCCATTCGTGGTTAGAAAACTCCGGTGGCGAAGGCCCAGAGGAGCACGGCGCCGAGGAGGAACCAGTAGACGTAGACGTGGAGGCTGCCGACGTGCAGCGCGCGGGCGCCGATGCCGAACAGGCCGACGACGCCGGCCAGGCCGCGGATGATCAGCCCGGCGAGGACGATCTGCTCGAGGAAGTTGACCAGCATCGCGAAGCGCTGCTGCACCTTGGCGACGTAGTAGTCGTAAACCTTGTCGAAGGACTCCTTCAGCGCCACGAGGCCGTGGAACGCACCGCCGGCCCTCGCCTCGAGCGCATCCTCGCCGGAGGCGGGATAGAAGAACCAGGCCGCACCGGCGCCGATGACCATCACCGCCACCGAGACGATGAGGATGAAGGTGTGATCCGCGCCATGGGCGACCGGGATGAGACCGGCGACGGAGCCGGCGATCTTGCCGTAGACGCCGGCATAGCCGCCGGCGACGGACAGGACCGCGAGGAGCACGAGCGGCAGCGTCATCACGACGCCGCTCTCATGCGCGTGCCCGGCATTGTCCGAGCGCGCCTCGCCGAAGAAGACGATCTTCCACATGCGGACCATGTAGAACGAGGTCAGCACCGCGGTGAACGCGAGGGCGGCGAAGATCGCGGTGTTGTTCTTCATCGCGAGGTAGAGGATCGCGTCCTTCGAGAAGAAGCCGGCGAGGAACGGGAAACCGATGATGGCGAGCACGCCGATCGTGAACGTGATGAACGTTACCGGCATCCTCTTCCGCAGACCGCCCATCCGGAAGATGTCCTGCTCGTGATGGCACCCATGGATGACGGAGCCGGATCCGAGGAAGAGCAGCGCCTTGAAGAAGGCGTGCGTCGTGAGATGGAACATCGCGGCGCCGACGCCGGCGGCGAGCAGGCCCTCGGTCGTCTGGAGCGCACCGAGCCCGAAGGCCGCGACCATGTAGCCGAGTTGCGAGAGGGTCGAGTAAGCGAGGACCTTCTTGATGTCGCTCTGCACGACGGCGCAGAGCGCGGCGTAGACGGCGGTGATCGTGCCGACGCAGGCGATGGCGTTCAACGCTTCGGGCACCATCAGGAAATTGATCCGGCACAGCATGTAGATGCCGGCCGCCACCATCGTCGCGGCGTGGATGAGCGCGGAGACGGGCGTCGGGCCTTCCATCGCGTCGGGGAGCCACACGTGCAGCGGCATCTGCGCCGACTTGCCCATCGCGCCGCAGAACAGCAGGAGCGGGATCGCCGCGGAGATCGCGCCCGCGGCGGGCGCGGCGGCGGCGAGCTCGGTCAGGTTGGTCGTGCCGAACTGCCAGTAGGTCCAGACGATGCCGAGCAGGAACCCGAAGTCGCCCACGCGGTTGACGATGAACGCCTTCTTCGAGGCGTCGGCGGCCGACTGCTTGTGGTGATAGTGGTTGATCAGCAGCCAGGAGCTGAAGCCGACCAGCTCCCAGAAGATGAAGATCATGAACAGCGAGTCGGCGACGACGATGCCGAGCATCGAGAACATGAAGACCGACAATCCGCCGAAGAACCGCGCCCGCGCCGCGTCGTCATGCATGTAGCCGAGCGAGAAGACGTGGATGAGGAAGCCGACGAAGCCGACGACGAAGAGCATCAGGCGCGCGAGGGCGTCGACCTTGAAGCCGAGCGAGACGGAGAAATCGCCGAAGCGCAGCCACTCGAGCGAGGCGTGGACATCGGTGCCGGTGAACACGAGCTGGAGCGACAGCGCGCAGACGACCGCGGCGGCGCCGACCGAGATCCACGAGGCGAGCGCCCCCTGGCGCCGGAAGAACAGCGCGATCACCGTCGCGGAGGCGAGCGGCGCGAGGAGGAGAAGGAGAGCGGACTGAACGGGAGACATTCGGAAAACCGGAGGGGAACCACTAATGGACACTCATGAACACTGAACCCGGAGAATGATCGGTCTGTTCGTTCATGAGTGCTGATTAGGGTGGATTAGTGGTTGGAAAGCCTGGGCTCAGTTCTTGAGCGCGTTCAGCTCCTCGACCTGGACCGTGTGGCGGCGGCGGAAGAGGGCGACGATGATGGCGAGGCCGACGGCCACCTCGGCCGCGGCGATCGTGAGGATGAAGAAGACGAATACCGCGCCCTCGAGCGTGCCGTGGAAGCGCGAGAACGCCACCAGCGCCAGCGTCGACGCGAGCAGCATGAGCTCGAGGCACATGTAGAGCACGAGCGTGTTCTTGCGCAGCAGCACGCCGGCGAAGCCGATGACGAAGAGCATCGCGCTGATCGCGATGTAGGAGTCGAGGCTCAGGGGATTCATGACGCGTCCTCCACCGGGGCGAATTTTTTGCTCAGCACGATCACGCCGAGCATGGCGATGAGGAGCATGAAGCCCACGACCTGCACGGGCAGGAGGTAGGTCGTGAAGAGCAGCTCCGCGTAATTCTTCAGCGTCGGCACGGCGTGCGTCGGCGCCGAGGTCGGCCCGACGGCGGTGCCGATCGTGTGCGCGCCGAGCATCAGGAGCAGGCCGCCGATCGTCGCGGCGACCATGCTCAGCTTCTTGAACGGCTTCAGGTGCTCCGGCCGCGTGTCGAGCAGCATGATGATGAAGAGGAACAGCGCCACGACCGCGCCGGCGTAGACGAGGATGAGCACGAAGGCCAGGAGCGCGGCGTCGAGCATGACGAACAGCCCCGCCATGCCGACGAGCGACAGCAGGAGGAACATCGCGCCGTTCACCGGATTTTTGTTCACGACCACCAGCACCGCGCTGACGAGCGTGAGGAGGGTGAAGGTGTAGAATAGGACGTTGGTCATCGAAGGGCTGAAGGACTGAAAGGCTGAAGGGCTGACAAAAGAAAGGCTGAAACGCGGCGCGAGGAGGCGTGTCCGCTAACGATACGCGACCTGCGGGTGGACGTTGGTTGTGTGAGGTTCATATCAGCCTTTCAGCTTTTCAGTCTTTCAGCCTTTCGCGCACGTCAGTGCGCGACGTTGCCGTGCTCCTCGGCGGCCTTCTTCTTGTCCCACTTGAAGTGCGCGTCGGGGAGCGTGCCGCCGAGTTCGTAGAGGCGGGCCTTGTCGTTGACCATCTCGGCGCGGGTGTAGCCGGACATCGAGTATTGGTTCTGCAGCCAGATGGCCTCCTCGGGACAGACCTCCTGGCAGAGGCCGCAGTAGATGCAGCGCAGCATGTCGATGTCGAAGGCCTGCGGGCCCTTCTCGACGTGCGCATGGGCCGAGTCGGCCGGCAGCTCGCCGGGCGTGATGCGGATGGCCTTGGGCGGGCAGACGAATTCGCAGAGCTGGCACGAGACGCATTTCTCGCGGCCGTTCGGATCCTTCACGAGCGTGGGCACGCCGCGGTAGCCGGGCGGGATGGGCGGGCGCTGCTCCGGGTATTCCATCGTCACCTTCGGCTGGAACATGTGCCGCAGCGTGATCTTCATGCCCGCGAGGATCTGCGGGAGGTAGAGGCGCTCGGAGAGCGAGAGGGGTTTGCGTTCGACGACGTAAGCCATGGCTCTCAGATCGAGGGTTTCTGTTGCGGGAAGCGGAACACGAGGAAGAGGGTCGCCCCCGTGACGCCGGCGAGCGCGGCCCAGGCGACGGCGCCGTAGCCGAGCTCGAGGATGGCGATGGCCGCGGCGTAGAAGAGCAGGTTGCCGATCGAGAGCGGCAGCAGCTTCTGCCAGCCGAGCTTCATCACCTGGTCGTAGCGGAAGCGCGGGATCGTCCAGCGCACCCACATGAAGACGAAGATGAAGAAGAACACCTTCGCGAGGAACACGAGGATCGACGCCACGCCGAAGACGAAGGGATTCCCCGCGAGCCCGGCCCAGCCGAGCACGTCGGCGAGCGGCAGCCACGGCAGCGGGTTCCAGCCGCCCATGAAGAGCAGCACGAAGACGCCCGAGCCGATGATCATGTGCGCGTATTCGGCGACGAAGAACAGGCCCCACTTGAACGCGCCGTATTCGGTGTGGAAGCCGCCGACGAGGTCCGCCTCGGACTCCGGCATGTCGAACGGCTGGCGGTTCGTCTCGGCGAAGAGCGCCGTGAGGAAGATGAAGGCCGACACCGGCATCAGGAACCCGAACCACATTCCGCCGAGGAAACCCGGCTGCGCCTGGGATTGGACGACGTCGAAGAGGCTGAGCGTGCCGGCCGTGCCGGGCGCGTTGATCCAGAGGAACACCGGCAGCACGGAGAGCGTCATCGAGAGCTCGTAGGAGATGAGCTGCGCCGAGGCGCGGATGCCGCCGAGGAAGGGGTATTTCGAATTCGACGCCCAGCCGGCGATGATGAGCGAGTAGACGCCGAGCGACGAGACGGCGAACACGGCGAGGATGCCGACGTCGACGTTGGCGAGAATGAGCGGCACCATCTGGCCGGCCTCGTTCACGTAGGCGCCGAAGGGCACGGCGCTGACGGTCGTGAGCGCGGGGATCATCGCGACGATCGGCGCGAGGATGAAGTAGACCTTGTTCACGTGGCCCGGGAGCGCGTCCTCCTTGAAGAGCATCTTCAGGCCGTCGGCCATGAGGTGGAAGGCGCCGAGCCGCTGGAGCACGCGGCCGAGGATCGGGATGCGCGCCACGAAGCCGACGAGCGTGAGCACGAGCGGCAGCGGGATCGGTCCGCCGAAGCCGAGCAGCGGCGGCAGCGCGCGGTTCGGGCCGGGGCGCTGCTGGATCCAGGCGGAGATCTTGCGCTCCGCGAGCGAGCCGAGACCGCCGAGCGGGAAAATCACGAGCACCACCGCCAGTCCCTTGAGGAAGAGCTGCAGGGCCGGGTGAAGGTCTTGCCAGAGTTCGATCATGACGCGCAGACGTTACCGAAAATGTAGGGCGGGGTCTCCCGACCCCGCCGGGGAATCACGCCGCGAGGGAGCGGCGGGGTCGGGAGACCCCGCCCTACACCGAAGGGCTGCGGAGAGTGAAGGGCGTGTTTCATTTATTCGCGGCGGCCGGGACGGCGGCGGGCTTGCCCGCCGTAGCTTCGGCGGAGGAGGGTTTGAAGTGGAGCGTCTCGCCCTCGACGAAGGGCAGGCCGGCCCACGGCGTGGCGTCGAGGAGCGCGCCGGTGGACGGAAGCTGCGCGTAACTGAGGCCAGCGAGCGTCTTCACCTCGGCGCTGAGCATCGCCCAGAGGCCGGCGAGGTCGGCGGGCTGCGTCCCGCCGCCGACGGCGGCGACGAGATGCGCGAGCGTCGCCAGATCGTCCGCCACGCCCTCGGGGCCGGGGACGGCCTTGGTGAACTTCTGCAGGCGGAACTGCTGGTTCACGAAGGTGCCGGATTTCTCGAACACCGTGAGCGTCGGGATCACGACCTTGGCCGCGGCGCTGGTGGCGTTGACATGCGTGCCGAGGTAGATGACGGAGACTTTAGCGAGCTGCGCGGCGCTGAGGCCGGCGGCGGTGAGGTCCTCGTTGATCGCGACGACGGTCTTGACCTTGCCCGCGTCGATGTCGGCGGCGAGTTGCTGCAAACCGCCGAGGCGGACGTCGGCTGGAGCCGCGGCGCCCTCGCCGCGGTGGGATGAACGGGGCGAGGGCGCCCCGTCCCCAGCAGCTTTCGGCAATTCTGTGATCAGTCCGGTAACCAAGGCGCCGCGGACGTTCGGGTTGCGGTCGGCGGAGAGGAGGATGCCGTCGCCCTGCCCCACCCGGCTGACGAGCGCGACCGGAGCCTTGAGCGCGGCGGCGAGCTTCTTCGTGAGGAACTGCTCCTCGACGGAGCTGCGGCCCGAGCCGACGATCGCGACGGAACCGGCTTGGAGCAGGTCGGCCGCGGCCTTGAGCGCCATCGCCTGGGCGGTCGCGCTGCCGCCGATCAACGGGGCGAGGAGACGGTTTTCGGCGCGGACCTGCTTGTAGAGCAGGCGGCCGGAGTCGGTCATCCAGGTGTCGTTCACGGCGTCGTTCTGGCGCGGCGTGAGGCGGTAGATGACGCCCTCGCGGGACCAGATGGTCGTGTTGGCGCCGACGGAGGACTCGGTGCAGATGCCCGGGGTTTCCTTGAGGAACCACACGCGCATCTTGAAGCGGAAGTCGGTCGAGGTGAGCGCGCCGACGGGGCAGATGTCGACGGTGTTGAGCGAGTAGTTGTTCTCGAGCTTCTTGCCCGGGTAGCAGGTCAGCGTGCTGTAGCTGCCGCGGTCGATGAAGCCGAGGACGTCGTCCTTCGCGACCTCCTTGGTGAAGCGGATGCAGCGCGAGCAGAGGATGCAGCGCTCGTCGTCGAGCGTGACGCGCGGGCCGAGCTGGGTGCGCTTGGGCTTCACGTTCTTGTTCTCGACGAAGCGCGAGTAGCCGCGGCCGTATTCGGTGGAGTGTTCCTGCAGCTTGCACTCGCCGGCCTGGTCGCAGATCGGGCAGTCGAGCGGGTGGTTGATGAGGAGGAACTCGGTGACGCCCTCGCGGCACTCCTTCACGAGCGGGGAGTTCGTGCGGATGTGGAGGCCGGGCATGGCGTTGGTCGCGCAGCCGATCTGCGCGCGCGGCATCCAGTTGATGCGCTGCTTGCCGGTGGCGGCGTCCATGATCGGCTGCTTCGTCGCCGGATCGACGGCCGGGAGGCCCATCTCGATCAGGCACATGCGGCAGTTGCCCACGACGCTCAGCTTCGGGTGGTAGCAGTAATGCGGGATCTCGATGCCGAGCTGCTTGGCAGCCTCGATGACGTTCGTGCCCTTCGGCACGGCGATGTCCTTGCCGTCGATGTTGACGGTGACGAGGTCGGCGGGTTTGGCGGGAGCGGAAGACATCTCGGGAAGAAAAATTTCTTAACCACAGATGCACACAGATGCACACGGATGAGCGGACGGGCTCATGGCGTGTTCGGAACTGTGTCCATCTGTGTTCATCTGTGGTTGAAAAATGCTCAGACGAGCGGGAGGGCGTCGGCGGGTTGGGATTTCTTGGCGTCGGCGTAGCCCTTGAATTCCTCGGGGAATTTCAGGACGAAGCTCTGCGTCGGCCAGGAGCAGGCCTCGCCCATCGCGCAGATGGTGCGGCCGGCGATCTGGTCGGCGACGTTCTTGAGCAGTTCGCCGTCGTTCGGGCGGGCGTGGCCTTCGACCATGCGCGCGGTGATCTTCTTCATCCAGAGCGAGCCTTCGCGGCAAGGCGTGCACTGGCCGCAGCTCTCGTGGGCGTAGAAGGCGTTCAGGTTGCCGAGGGCCTCGACCATGTTGACGGTGTCGTCCATCACGATGACGCCGCCGGAGCCGCCCATCGTGCCGGCGGCGGCGAGCGTGTCGAAGTCGAGCGGGAGGTCCTCGACGGTCATCTCGACCATCGAGCCGTCCTTCTGCTTGAGCTTAAATTTCTCGCCGAAGCGCAGGACCTTCGCCGACGAGCCGCCGGGGATGACGCCCTTGAACTTCCGGCCGGGCAGCGGGCCGCCGCAGACGTCGTAGAGGAGCTGGCCCATCGTGATCTTGCCGCACTCGAACTCGTAGTAGCCGGGGCGCTGCACGTGGCCGCTGACGCAGTAGATGCGCGTGCCGGTGTTGTTGGGCGTGCCGATCTTGGCGTAGGCGTCGCCGCCCATGTCCACGATGTGCTTCACGTGGCAGAGCGTCTCGACGTTGTTCACGATCGTCGGGCACTGGTAGAGGCCGAGGACGGCGGGGAAATACGGGGGCTTGA
>VFQO010044502.1_pt1 | contig 11764 bp, 6 predicted proteins | sample 3512331 | NCBI WGS metagenome assembly VFQO01 (sample SAMN10412371, study PRJNA504923) | tailings metagenome | isolation source: Replicate 3 from Balatoc abandoned mine | place: Philippines: Itogon, Benguet | collected 2017-08-28 | reverse complement strand
GAGGCTCGGAAAGCCGAGCTTGACCTTGTCGGTCACCGCTCGATCCGCCGCGTCGTCACCCGTCGCCATGCGGATATAATAATAGCTGTTGGTGATCGCGACCTCGCACACGCCCGCAGCCACGGCGCGGATCTGGTCGCGGTCGCCGCCTTCGGGGGGACGCGCCATGTTGGCGACGATACCCTTGACCCATTCGCCCGCGCGGTCGGTGCCCCATGCCTCGATCAGCGCGCCGACCAGCGAAAGATTATAGACGCTGTCGGACGAACGGACGCAAATCTTGCCCTTGAAGCGCGGCCCGGCGAGCTTCGCATAATCGTCGATCTCTTCTGGTTTCACCTTCGCCGCATCATAGGCGACGACCCGCGCGCGGCGCATGAAACCATACCAGTTGCCGCCCGGCTCACGCAGATTGGCAGGGATCCGCGCATTCAGCGTTTCGGATTCGGTCGGCTGGAACAGACCCGCCTGCTGCGCGCGCCACAGCGCGCCCGCGTCGGCGGTGATAAACAGGTCGGCGGGGCTGTTCGCCCCCTCACTCTTCATCCGCGCGACGAGCTCGTCGGCCTTGCCCTCGATGCGGTTGATCTTGATGCCGGTCTCTTTGGTGAACCGGTCGTAAAGCGCCTGGTCGCTGTCATAATGGCGTGCGGTGTACAGATTGACCTCCTGCGAGTCGGCTGCCTTTTCGCTGCCCGAACATCCGCCCACCATCGTTACGCTCACCAGCGCCGCTACCAGTTTCTTTTGCACCATCATCTCCTTGCTCGTCGCGTTCGGATCGCCGCTAGCACTATTGCGAAAGATTCGCAAAACATTGCGCGAATGATACAGCGCCGGCATGTCATCGCCGGTAAAGCATGACGAAGGGCGACGACCAGCCAACTGACACCTGACCGATGACGATGGTCGCACGATGAGCAATCGAGGGTGCATGGGAAAAGGCCTGGCAGGGGCAGCAGGACTCAAATGCCAGACCTAAGTATTTGAAAAATAATGTATCGGAGTTGCAAAAATCGCAATATACCAATACGTTTGCTGCGATATACGTGGGCTGTCGTGGAACTGGTTGGGACGATTCAGCTATTTTCGATGACCGGAAGTTCATTTGCGGCAAGCTGTTCAAAACCTCCTCTGAATAGCGCGCAACTTGCTCGGGCGACGACCTGCACGGGCACACTGAATAAGATTTTCGGAGGGAGAAAGCGAGCGCCGAGATGTACCCTCACACTCCTGACGGGGGCGCTTCCCAATACCGTCACCTTAACGACAGTGAGAGAATAGCTGAAAGACCGTCACGGAGTGGCCGACAGCAGACAGGCAGGTGTCAGGCGCAAGATCTGGGATAGCCGTCATTCATTTGCCTTGCAGCAATCTGGCAGCTCGCGACCGGTTGCGGACATGAAAAGCCCTCTCCCCTTGGGAGAGGGTTGGGTGAGGGTGTCCAAGTTTATTAGTCGCGCTCGACGCCCGCTCCCCTCACCCAACTTCGGCTAGGTTGCTACGCAACCAAGCCTGCGTATCCTTCTCCCCTTGGGAGAGGGACAACGTCCGCTTCCCACCACCCCATTTCGGCCGTTCGTGGTCGATCTGGAAGGAATGACCGGAAACGACCGATTGCGGACGATGATTCCCGGAGCTATTCAAGGGGAATGGCAACAAAATCTGAGCGGTTTTCAACATGCGGTTTGGTCGGCGGGCAGGGTTTTCAGTTAACCGAAAATTCCGATCGAAAGGCGCGTGACCCGCAATACAAGCCCCCCAACGGATAGCTGCCATGGGCATGAACCGATTTCTTGATCCTTATTCAGAAGGTATGGGCGAGCCGCCCGGCCGCTATTACGCCCGCCTCGACCAGCTCACCGAAACGAGCGTCCTGCTCGATGCCGTTGGCGCGGACTGGTTCGATGAAACCATGCGTGAGGGCGCCAGCTTTGCCAGTCTTCGCGAACGCGCGAACGAAGCGCCAGCGTTCGTGATCGCAATATTCTCTACGCTGTTTGCCGTGAGCGATCATTACTGGTTCGGTACGCCCAAATCGAGTGAGCATGCCGACGAGGTCGATGATGCGGGCATCTGGCTCGAACTCCGGCTCGGCGCATCGCGGTTGCCCGCGCTTCTCTATCCCAATCTTTTCAGCGAAGGCCTGTCGGTCGAAATCGCCGCGATCGAACGGCTGTCCGACGGCAAAGCCGGCCAGCTCGAAAGTGTCTTCTCGCTCGATCCTTTCATTTCCGACCAGCCGACGATCGAACGCGCGCTCGGCAATTTGCACGGCACCGTCGAATGGATCGGCGTCTATGATGTCGGTCAGGGCAATGCCAACGGCCTGTGCGACCGGAACGGCATGCCGCTCGCCTATTTCGACCTCGGCGGCGGGGTACTCCAGAACAGTGCGAGCTTTTCGAGCCTGTTGACCAATATCTGTCCGACGTTGCGGCCACCGGTCATCCTCTCGCACTGGGACTGGGATCACTGGTCTTCGGGAAGTCGCTTTCCGGCCGCGCAGCAACTGACATGGGTCGTACCGAACCAGAAGCTCGGCGCCGCGCATGCCGTATTCGCCGCCGCCATCTTGAACAGCGGCGGTCAACTTCTCGTCTGGCCCGACCATCTGGCTCAGCTCTCGCACGGTCAGGCGACGATCCACAAATGCACCGGTGCTGGACGCAATCATTCGGGACTTGCAATCGAAGTCGCGGGACCGAACGGCGAGGATCCCATCCTCCTCACCGGTGATGCGCGCTACTCGGCCATCCCGACGCCAACCAGCTCGTTCACATCGCTCGTGGTCCCGCACCACGGAGCGGACATGCGCAACCGCTTGGTGCCGCCATGCCCCATGCATCCGGTCTCGCGCGCCGCTTATTCGACGGGGGATCCGAACAGTTTCACGCACCCAAGGCCGATCACCGAGCAGGATCATCACGCCCGACACTGGGCGCATCGTTCGCAAGGCGCGCCAGCGCCCGTCGATCTCCATACGGCATCGCTACGGCCGCAGGCGCTCGGCCACATCGGTCTGACTTGGGGATCGCCTCGGGCGCTTCCCGTTCAGCCCTGCCGAAATGGGCAATGCTCACTCCAACTCATACAGAGTTAAACGCGGACCTGCGCGGCGCAGGTAGAGGTTCGATGTTCGCGCGCGCTCGTTGCGGCCCTCTTCTATTCGGGCAGGCATTCCGACGTCAGCTGCGGCGGGATCCGCCCGATTTCAGCCGGTCGATTTGCACTCATCGGAAGCAGACACGCGCGCCGGTCTTTTCGCAACGATCGCTTCGGGCTAATCGCCCTCGTCAAACCAATTGTATCTGCCGCCGGAGAAAAGATCTCTGTGCCGGTGCGCGATCTTGGCATCTTTTGCAAAGGAGAGCTGCCGGGACGCGACTGGAGTCTAGAGCGTCGTGCATTTAATCTGCAACATACCCGGCCTCTTTGAGGTAATTCCAACATTCGTCTGGAGAGTAGAGTTCGCAGATTGATCCGACAGCTTGCCAGAGGGTGTGGATGGATCGCGCTTTGGCTTTTCGCAGGTGCGCCTTGAGCTTGGCGAAGGCCATTTCGATGGGATTGAGGTCGGGGCTGTAGGGCGGCAGGAACAGGAACCATGCGCCGCGTTCCTTGAGGATGGCCTTGGCCTTCTCGCTTTTGTGGCTGGAGAGATTGTCGAGGATGACCATGTCGCCGGGTTTGAGTGTCGGGGCGAGTTGGGTTTCGACATAGGTCTCGAAGAGACGCCGGTTCATCGGCGCATCGATCACCTAGGGTGCAGTGAGCCCGTCATGGCGCAGCGCGGCGATGAAGGTTTGCGTTCCCCAATGGCCGAAGGGCGCCGTCATCCTGAGCCGCTGCCCCCGGCGCGCCCGGCCGCGCAGGCGGGTCATCTTGGTCGTCGTCCCGGTTTCGTCGATGAACACCAGCCGCTGCGGGCGTTTCTTCATCCAGGGCTGACGATGCGTGCGCCACACCCGCCGCGCCCGGGCTATGTCAGCGCGATCGGCTTCGCTCGCCAGCAGCGTTTTTTTTGACGGTAAAGCCGTGACGGATCAGCAGCCGCGATAGCGAAGCCGGATGCGCCTTCACCCCGCGCTCGGCCAGAAGCCGCACTGCCAGCTCGGGCATCGTGATGTCGCCATCGGCTTCCACCCAGCCGATCAGCGCATCGGCGTGCCGGTCGAGAACACCGCTCCCACGGGGACGACCCTGCCGCGCTGGCGCCACCGAACCCGTCCGCGCCTTGCGCTGCGCCAGACGAACCGCCGTCGCCGCGCTCACCCCAAAGCGACGCGCCGACGCTCGGCACGACTGACCCCGCTCGATCTCGCCAACAATCCGAGCCCGAAGATCAAACGAACTGCTCTTGCCCATGATCCACCTCCAATCAGGGTGAATCACAAATCTGACCCAATGGAAATCCCTCTATGATTCAGATTTCATGCTCGACGCTCTAATCGCGCCAATTGTCGAGCAGCTTGATGTCGAGCTGATGCCTCGCAGCCGACCGTGCACCATAGGGTATCTTCTTGAACAATATATAGGCAGGTCCAGCGGGCCCGTCGAGGTGGAAAGCCATGTCGACCGAACCGGCGAGATGCACGAGACGTTTGGGCGTCTGCCAGGCGTCGCGATCTTCGGGGTCTTCATACCAAGCGTCATTGGGACAATAGACCGTGACGCCCCAACGATCGCTGGCTTCGTCTTTGTCCCGGTCGATGGCGCATTTGATTGCATCGTTGAGCCGGGTGACAAGCCCGCGCCGCGAGCGCGGCCCGTACCAGCACAGCTTGAATTCGAGCAGCCACTCGAGCTTCCAGTCCTCGCTGGCAAGCCAAAGATCGCAGCGCCCCGCGCGCACGCGCCCTTCCGGCAGCTTCGCCCTATCTTCGGTGAACTCGGGAAGCGCGAACATCCCTGCCCATCCGGCCGCAGAGACCAGAAATCCTACGGTTGCGGTTTCATTGTAGCGTAGTGGATCGAAGCCGTTGCCGTCCTCGAATAAATGCGTACGCATTTCGTCCGCTGCCGCCAGCCACCGCCGACAATATCTGACATGGGCGCTTCTGGAATCGCCCTGAAGGCATTTAATCGCCATTCTTGCCCTCGGGCCCGTCTAGCATTGCTATTTGATCGCGGCGGATGGCGATGCCACCTTCACAGCTTGAGGTCGGAGAGCGCGTCGATGGCGAGATAGCCGCGCGGCGCATCTTCCTCGACAGCTGTCGCCAGCGGATCAAATTTGCGCAGTTCGCCAAAGTCGATGCCGGTTTCCTTTTCCAAGGTAGCAATTGGTATTTGGAAGGTGCGATATTCGCCAAAGGCAAAACCTTCGACAGCTTCGCTTCGCCCACGATCCTGCATGAGCTTTTGGATCAGCTGCCCTTGGCTAAGCAGATAGGCGGTGGCGTGAGGACGGACGCTTCCATCATCCTGCTCGGCGGGCATGACGACGACTTTCCAATATTCCCGCGGAAGGAAGAGGTCGAGTTCTTCGATGACATCCATATCTTCAGCGAGAATGGGTCCGGTAAAAACACTTGCCTTGAAGCCATGCGTGCGGCTGTTGTCGATGAGATAATCCTCAAGGCCCCGCCACGTAGCGATATTGCGATTGAAGCGGCCGTGCTGGGGCGAGCAGTTGGTAAAGTGGAACGTATCGAAATTGGCGCGGCGCACGACGTCGGGATCGGTGCCCCAATTAGGATCCTCGCGCTTGACCATATGGCCGCGGTCGACACCGGCTTCAGAATAGGCCTCGCTGCCGATCTGATCTTTCTGCTCAATCCGCAGGTCATAAAACCAGCGATCTGACCCGCGCTTGACGCGGGCCGACGTAGCGCCGTCGATATTGACGGCCGTCACGACGGGGCTTTTGAATTTCGTGCAATAGAGGATACCGAAATGTTGGTAGCGCAGTTCGTGCGGCCGACTTGCGGTCGCATCGCTCGGTTTCGCCAGCATCACATTGTCGACGCCGCTTACGTCCGGCCAAGGCACTTCGAAATGATCGAGGAAGGCGACATTATAGCCGGGGCGATCCGCGAGCTCCGCGGGGGTATGCACGCCATCACGGCCTTCGTCGGTGTTTGCTGCGCCGTCTGCTGTGCCCACGCCAACGACCGTGCGCTCGCCTGCCATGAGGGCCTTCAATGTGCTCGCGCGCACGGCACTATTGCCGATGGCGTAGCGGCCTGCGAAATGGAGACCCAGTACCTTTCTGGTGTCCAGGCTGATCACCGGGCTGCCCGAATTTCCGCCGAGCGTGGTCGCGTCATAAGTCAGCCGCTGGGACGCCGAGCTACCATGGACGAAACCCGGCGAGAAGCGCTTCACATCATAGAGACCCTGAAAATAGCGTTCCATATGGGTGATATCATTTCGGCTATCACGGGCGGGATAGCCGATCACGGCGATCAGGTCCTTATCGCGGGCTTCGACGTTGGACAGGACCAGTGGTTCGACATCAAACTCGGTGGGGATCGCGATGCGCGCGATGGCGACGTCCGCCGCGTCGTCCGCCGCCAGATAGGTGAACTTGAGGATCGGCGCGAGCTTGGCCAAATCGGCGGGGGCATCGATTTTCGCATTGAAATTAATCGCGGCGCCATATCGGCCCGCGCCGAAGGGATCGAACAGAAAGGCGCCCGTCCCAAAGGCGGTTCGCCGAGCTACGATCTTTGCGACGTGACGGTTTGTTGCAACCAGAAAATGACCTGCGCCGTCACGTTCGATCACCCATCCCGTGCCGCCCCAGGCGGTATCACAGTTCGTAAACTCGATGCGGCCGATCGAACCGATGAGAGGCTCGGCCGCTTTGATCTTGATGTCGGTCCCCGCCGGAAACGCCGAAAGGGGCAACGGAACCTGTTCGACTGCGCCATTTCTGATGAGCATGGGCGGCCGGTTCACCACCCGGACGATAGCTTCCAGCTGGGCCGCACCGGCCCCCACGCTTTCAAGCTCAGCCTGACTTGCATCCATTCGGTCCGCAATATCCGGCAAATCAAGACCGGCCTCCTTGAGGATAGAATGTCCCTCTTTGAGCGCCGCGGCAGCTGCATCCTTCGCATCCTTCGACATGGAAGAAACGCGGGAGACATTTTCGGCAAAGGGGTTGTACGCCATGGTCAATCTCCCATCAGGATCTGCTCGAAGGTTTCGCCAACGGAGCGCATTAACAGCGACTGGAAGGGCCCTGGCGCTGGATTGGAATTGGCAGCAAGAACCGCGAGGGGCACCGCGATTGATCGACCAATTTGTTCGGACATGATTGGCCTCAACGCCGCTCGCGTCGGGGGCTCTCCCCTGCTCCGGCGTGCGGCAAGGAAGGCTTTTCTGGCCACCGAGGTCAGTCGTGCACGCACGCGCGGAGCGATAGGAAGCGATGTCGGTAGAGGGTCGTCAAGCTTGAAAGGTTTTGCCCAATAGCAAAGCTGCCAAGCCGCCTCTTCGGCGGGATCGTCGGCACCTTGCAATAGTTGGAACCATCCTTCTGCGCCTTCGTCCACACCCGTCTCGGGATCCTGCCACGCGTCGGGCGGCACATCGCCATAAGCCCATTGTCCGGCTGCGGTCCGCCGCCAGGTCTCCGCCCTCCGCGCGATCAACGGTACATTGTGGGGCGAGTGGAAAAAGGCAAAGGCAGAGAGCCAATCTGCTGTGCCCCCCGCTGCCGCCAAATGGGCGACAACCTGGTCCGCAGAACTGAGGAGCATCTCGCAGATATTGACCTCGGTGCCGGGGTAAAGGGGCAGTCCCTTCGCCTGGTCACAGGTGATCGTCAGTGCATGGATGTAGGAGGACAGTATCGAGCGCGGCTTAATTGCCATCAAGGCGGAGATCGGCTGGACATAAGGGTTCAAGATCGCAGCAACCTCATGTTGCGGCAACCGAGCGAGATCTCCGCCCTGCCCTTCACGTTCTCGCAGAGCGACGGCATCACGCATGGCATACTCATGAATAGACGGGTCGCGAAGGCCGGTCGCCGACGCGCCGATGGCCTCGCGCCATCCACCCGAGATCGTATAATCACGGCGCTGGGCCAGCAGGGCGAAAGCCAAGGCGCCATCGGTAAGGCGCATGCGTTGGTTGTCGCGGTAGCTAAGCTGCGCTTGCCGACAAAAACTGTCGTCCGCCGAAATCTCATCCACCAGGCGGTCGAACTGGAACTCCGCGCGCATTTCAAGCGCGACCTGGCGATAGAGCGGGTGGGCGTTTTCGAAGGTCTTCGGGTCAAAGCCTGCCCCGGCCAGACGGTCGAACATCTTCTTCGCCTTGGCCCATTGGCCGCTCATCCAAAAATGGGAGAGCATCATGGTCGCAGCCGGGGTGGCCGGATCATCGATATGAGCGAAGCGCCGCCGATAAAGGAGCTCGGATTCGGCGAAGTCACGCCGTTCGAGCAGCATCTGCATATCCTGAAGCACGACATCGTCGATTGGCGCCGGCGGAGGTATGGCGCCTGCGCCCAGCGCCTTGCCATCGGCTTCAAGGCCGCTCTGCGAGCGTTCGCCGCGGGCTTGCCGGACGGCGTCGGCTGACGCCAAGGGCAGTTCTTCGATCATTTCCTCGGTGAACTGTGCTGCAAGATGCGACGCAACGCCGGGAAGGGCCGTTGCCGGTCCGACAAGCTGCAGCCGGTGGTAAAGGGCTAGGGCCGGATCGGTGCTCGCGTGTGCGGCCGCTGCCTGGTTGATTGCCACCACCGCCGGCCCCATGTCCGCTTGGAGCATTGGCAGAATGATACTGCGGATATCGCTACGATGGGCGACCCATCCGGCTTCCGCGTCGTCGACAAGCCAATGATGCGTGCGCAGTTCGGCGAAGAGCTTCTCCCCCTCATTTGCCGACAAAGAAATACCGAGCGCGGGCGCAATGATCTCGCTGATCGATTGGGCGCTGATCCGCGGCATGATAAGCCCAAGCTGCGCGATATCGGCCAGCGTCTTGTTCTCTATTCGCGAGAGGATGGCGCGATAGAGATATGCGCCGACAATTTCGGGGGCATGCCCATCCTTCCAATCGATTTCTGTCGCGCCTTGTCGAACGAGCTTAGCCGATAGGCGAAGCAGTAGCGGATTGCCGCGCGCATGTTTGAGGATCGACTCGATTGCCGGTGCAGGCGTCTCCAATTGGGCGAGCAGTTGGCGAGCCGCGGCGTCGGGCAGCCCGCGCAGCGGGATGGCTTCCTGAAGCCTGCGCTTGCCCAGAGCACTGACGGCATCGCCCCGACCCGCAGCCAGTATCGCAATTGGCCGCATGCCCGCCTGGATCAGTTGGTCGAGAAACTCGAAGAGGCGAACCGGATGGGTGCGACCGTAGCTTCGCAGCACTTCCAATGTATCGAGAATGAGGAGGATCGTGCGCTTTGAACCGCGAATAGCTTCCCCCATCGCCTCCAGGAGCGGAGTGGGCGCCCCTGCGGAAAATTCGATCGTTCGTCCGCGTTCGCCAGAAAATTTGGCTCGTAAGTCCGCGAGTTTCGGAGCAGCCTCGGGGATTTCGTCGGCAATTTGCCGCGATAATTCCATCGACAGTGCGGCGGGTTCTAGAAGGTTCAGGCCTTTCCGGTCGAAATCCAGGGAAAGCACGACCGGGTTGTGGCGGGCTCGAGCCTCCTGCACCAACTTTGCCAGCAGATAGGATTTGCCGACACCCGGCACGCCGCGAATATATATCGCTTGCGCTGTATCGCTGTCGGGCGGTGTGTCGATCCAATCCGCAAGACGCTGACGCAGTTCCTGATGACCATAAAAACCTTCGGCGAGCAAACGGTCAGCACGTTCAATGGCACGAAGATGGTCAACGGTGCTGCGAAGGGTCGAGAACAGCCTGAAAGAAGGCTCTGCCGCCCTTCCGACCTGGCCGATCGCATTGGCAATCTCTTCGAGTGCCTGGATGTCTCCTTTGTGCGTCGTCAGCAATTGATCCATTTCAAGCGGGCCGCCCAAATAGACGCGCTGGATCATTCTGGACGCGCTGTCTTGGGGAAGATTCTTCAGAGGAAATGGTTCAGGTCGGCTCTTGTCGAGCTCCTTCAAGATTTGCTCGCGGCGTGGCTGCCGCATTGTCCAGCGCGTATCGCCGGCGGCATCGACGCAATCGCTGCGCAAATCAGCCAGGACCAGCGCGGCGCCCGAGGCGTCATAAGGCTGCTCGGCGAAGGCGGCGGCAAGCGCTTCGACGGGATCAAAAGTCGACGAGAGCGCCGCGTAATGACGCGCGCGATCGAGCGGTGCGGCAATGTCGTCTCTCGTCATCATGCGGCGTCGATCCTGGGACGTAGAAGCGTGATAATCGCTTCAGATACCTTCGCCAAATCTTTGCTGGGATAGCGGCCGAATTGCGGGGTGAGGCCCAAGACAGCCTGGTCGGCAATGAAATCGATCTGGTCGTTCGTCAGGCCGAGCCCTATATCATTTTCGATCATCCGAACGGTATCGCGCACGTCATCGATCGCAAAGTCTCCGACATAATCGGCCAGCAGACCGGGCTGTCCGTCGGCCTCCGCCTCGGCCAGCGCCTGATAAAGTCGGATGGGCAAACTATAGCTTTCGAGGCGTGACAATATGATGCGAATTTTCTGCGACCGGGTAATTCGCGTAAGGAGTTGCTCCAGTTGCTGCTGCACGTCGCGAGGTAGGTCGCTTTCCGGGCCATCCAGATAAAGCCATACCGAGCCGGGGGCTTGCTGTTCAATATTCTGCACCAGCTTTTCCGCTCGGTCGCCCTCGAAAGCGACAATCGTCGTTTCATCCTCTCGAACCCCAGCCGACACGTCGGTCTCTTGAAGTCCCGCGTCGAATGCGGCCGCAATCTTGCCGAACAGATCTTCGCTCACGACGGGAAGCTCGACCCGGACAATCAGCGCCATAGGGTCTCGCAAAGCCAGGAAGGCTCGGAGTAGCTGATAGGGAAAGCCCATGCCGACTTCGTTGATCGAAGGATCAAGGCGCCGCATCCAGACGCCGCGGAGCTGCGATGCCCCGGAGATCATTGCGTCGAGCGCGTCGAAGAAAACGCGCCGTCCGATGACCAAATGGCTGTCGATCGACCGATCTATCGACCAGAGATAGGTGGGCATGCGATCGGCACCGAGCGCGGCACGAAAATCATTGTCGTTGGCGAAGCATGCGAGCGGCACCAATCGCTTTCCATCGCCGATCGTGCCTTGATGAAGACCGATAGGGACAAAATTATTCGAGAAGAGGGGCCCGCCGGAGGAGCCTCCTTTTGTCGGCACCGTGTGAAAATAACGACGCGAGGCGCCGCCAAAGGTTGCCTTTCCATGCGTGAAGCCTTGATCCTCGCCTTCGGGATAATGGACCAGAAGGCAATCGGTGGCGGCGGTCCAGGTTAACGGCGCTTTGGGAAGTTCGAGAAAGCCAAGCGAGAAACCGACGGGCTTGAATAAGCGCAGTAGGGCAAAATCAAAATATCCCGACAAGAGGGCATCTTTTGGCAGCTGGCCGTTCCACTCGTCGGGGTGGCAGGGGGAAGCCGGGCCGGCGAGACGAGCAGGCAGTCTTTGCTGGTCTGCGGTCAGCACTTCGAGCTTCGGTGCCGAGCCGTCGGCCGAAGGAATGCCCTTTTGGTTGATGACATGCCAGGCTGTTAGAACGAGGCGATGCGATATCAACGCGCCGCTGCCCTTGACCACGCCATCGACCAATATCCTGCATCGAAATGCCCCCGATGCCAGGGCAAATGTCGCCATCGCTTCATGGTCAAAGCTTTGCGCAGCGAGGATATCGTCGGGCGCTTGGGG
>VFQO010044501.1_pt1 | contig 11765 bp, 9 predicted proteins | sample 3512331 | NCBI WGS metagenome assembly VFQO01 (sample SAMN10412371, study PRJNA504923) | tailings metagenome | isolation source: Replicate 3 from Balatoc abandoned mine | place: Philippines: Itogon, Benguet | collected 2017-08-28 | reverse complement strand
GTTGCTGGCCCGCTCGCTGAGAGAGCCATTGTTGCGCGACGACCTGTGGCAAGCGTTTGAAGTGATCACCGCCCCCCTTGAGGCGCGACGGGGGGACAGTCCCTTGCAGAGTGTGGTGGTGCTCGACGCATCGGGTCAGGTCTTTGTAGCGAGTGAGCCCAGACGCTTGCCCGTTCTTACTCCCGTCGCCGAGCTGCCAGAACCATTGGTAAGCGTGGCAAAGCTATCTCGAGAAGCACCGGGTTTTCAGTTCGTAGCGGGTCGTGGCGCCGACGGGCCAGAGCTCGCTGCTGCCGGCCCCATCCTCTCCGACGATGGCAGCCGTCTGGGAACGGTGATCCTGGACTTTGACAGCGCCATTCACGCTGAACGCCTGCGCTCAGCGGTGCTGAACGTGGCCTTGGTCAGTGTGCCGGGGTTGCTTTTGCTGGTTCCACTGGGTTGGTACGCCGGGAAGCGCCTGGCCGAACCGCTGGCCCAACTCGCTCAAGCCCTTGCGCGCGTCGGCGACGATTCCCCCGAACAGGTAGCAAGGCTGTTGCCTGCCGAGAGTGGCGACGAGCTCGGACGCCTGTCTCACCAGGCACGGCAAATGCTCGACGGTCTGGCACGCAAGGCTGCTCTGGAGGCGGAAGTGATGGCTTCAGACCGCCTGGCTGCAGTTGGCAGAGTGTCTGCTGCCATCGCGCACGAGATTAACAACCCCCTGGGTGGAATGCTCAATGCCATTGATACCGCACTCAGGCATGGGGCACCCGACACGATCACCCGCAAGACTTTGGGACTCCTGGAGCGCGGACTGCAGCAAATCCGCTCCACCGTGAGCGCCTTGCTGGTCGAAGCCAGGTTGGACTCGCCGCGACTGACCGCTCAAGATTGGGACGACCTGTTCATGCTGGTCAAACCCGACGCGCAGTCGCGGGGCCTAGAGTTGCATTGGCGCATTGAACCGATGGCCGATACTGATGCGGCCTTACCTGGACACGAAATTCGCCAGCTTGCATTGAACCTACTGCTCAATGCCGTGACCGCAGCCCGTCCGGTAGACGGTGATCGAGCGCAGGTAGAGCTCACTCTGGCCAGGACGCCCGGCTTGTTGGCTATCGTGGTGGGCAATACAGGAGCCGCGCTGCCACCCGAAAGGCTGGCCCGGATGTTTGAGCCTTTTGTTGCGTCGGCGACCGTTGATGGGACACACCGCCAAGGATTGGGCTTGTGGGTCTGCTGGCAAATCGTGCAGCGCCTGCGGGGTGCCATCGACGTGACCAGCGATGGGGAATGGACTCGAGTCTCGGTGGCTCTGCCGATTCCGGGCGAATCAACTGGAGAGTGAGGCTATGGTTCAACTACTGCTGATCGAAGACGACCTCATCATGGGCGAGTCGTTGGTAGATCGGTTCGAGCTGGAAGGGCTTCGGGTTCAATGGGCACGTACCGTTGGAGAGGCCAGCACCCTTCTGGATACTGTCCGCTTCAACGCCGTGGTCAGCGATGTACGCCTACCAGATGGAAGTGGTGAAACCTTGTTCGCCAACCGTTTGAAAAGCGAGGAGTCGACACCACCCTGGCTTTTCATTACAGCTTTCGCCACGGTGGACCGTGCGGTTGCCATGCTCAGAGCCGGCGCGCGCGACTATGTGACCAAGCCCTTCGACATCGCTGAACTGGTACACAAGGTCCAGACCGCAGTGGGCGCCCTTGCGCCATCTGCCCCGACGACCGATGGTACTACTCTTGGAGTCTCTGCCTTCATGCAACAGTTGGCGACCCAGGCTGAGCGGGTGGCACTCAGAGCAAGAACGGTCCTTATTACCGGGGAAAGCGGTGCGGGCAAGGAGGTTTTGGCCCACCACCTGCACACACTGGCCCACCCACGCGCTGAGGCCCCTTTTGTTGCCGTGAACTGCGGCGCGATTCCTGAATCGCTGATTGAGGCCGCCCTGTTCGGCCATGAACGGGGCGCTTTTACCGGTGCCGACCGTCAGCGTCGCGGCTACGTTGAGCAGGCTGACGGGGGCACCTTGTTCCTGGACGAGATTGCTGAACTGACACCTGCCATGCAGGTGCGCCTGTTGCGGGTGCTGCAAGATCGCAGCGTCCAGCGTCTGGGGGCAGAAGAAGTCATCAAGGTCGACCTGCGTGTGGTGTGCGCCACTCACCGGGACCTCAAGCGAATGGTCGAAGAAGGCCGCTTCCGCGAAGACCTCTACTACCGCATCCATGTGGTCCACCTGCGCGTCCCACCTCTAAGGGAACGTCCGGAGGACGTACTTTGGCTGACCCACCGCTTTCTGGCGGAGCAGGCAACGGACCATGCTGAACCAGCCAGACGGCTTTCGATGAGTGCGCGCGCGGCATTGTTGGCCCATGAGTGGCCAGGCAACGTCCGTGAACTACAGAACCGAATTGAGCGTGCATGTGTCATGGGTGGGGATGGGGACATCTCAGCAGAAGACCTGTTTGAGGAGCGCGCACCGGCTGCCGCTGGCGAAGCATTACCCACGTTGGAATCGTTCGTCAACGATGCCGAACGCGAGTACCTGTCAGCTGTTCTCGCGCGATTTGATGGGCGGGTTGGCAAAACCGCGCAGGCGCTGGGCATCTCCCGCAAGACCCTCTGGGAGAAAACCCGGCGCTACGGATTGCGTACTGAGGAATGAAACTCATGCTCCATCAGCATCGATGGCTGAAGCCACCCGATTGCTGCGCCGGATAGGGAAGTGGCCCCACACAGGAACGCTATTGACGTTCTGGTCGAATAAACAAGAGCGAGAGTGCTCCAGCTACCGCCATTGCGCCGCTGATCCACATGACGTTACTGCCCCAGTGGCTCAGCATCCAGCCAAACAGCCAAGGCGCTCCCGCCTGGGCGATCCGCGCTGGCACCATCAGGACGCCCTGGCGCCCGCCGTAGCCCTTGGACCCGAACAGCGCCAGCGGCAAGGCGCCTTTGGCGATGGTCATGATGCCGTTGCCTGCGCCGTGCAGAACCACGAACACCAGCGACCATGGACCGGCGAACAGCAGCATGAGCACTGCCCCTATCGGGTGGCATGCCATGGCCCAGCGTGCCGCCACCACCGGATGCCAGCGCTGCAACACCACCCACTCGAACACACGGGCCAGAACTTGAGCAGGCCCCAATAGGGCGGCCGCCGCGATGGCCATAGCTGGTGATACCCCCGCCGCCACAATCACTCCGGGCAAGTGAGCGGCCATCGCCGTCGATATGAATGCGGTGATCGCAAAGACCCCCGCAAGCAACACCATCAGGCCACGCTGTTCAGGACCGGAAGTTGCAGACACCTGCATGGCAGCCTCCGTCCCCGGTGATGCTTCGGCAAAGGGCGCAGCACCCGCACGCGGCAACACCGCATTGAGCGGCAACACAATCAGTAAATGCAAGGCCATCCAGACCAGACACACTTCACGCCACCCCCATTGCGTCTCCAGCCAAGCAGAAAGCGGCCATCCCACGGTACTGGCGAATCCCGCAACCAGGGTGATGGTGGTGATGGCACGGCGCGCACCTTGCCCCTGCAGCCGGACCAACGTCGCGAACGCGGCCTCATACAACCCCGCGCCCATCCCAAGGCCAAGCAGCATCCAGGCAGAGAACAAGTGCCATCCCGTTGCCACCTGCGACAACACCAGCAGTCCCATAGCGAACAAAGCGTTGGACGCGATCAGCACGCCTCGTCCCCCGTGCTGGTCAATCAGCCGTCCCGCATACGGTCCGACCAGCGCGGACACCACCAAGGCCAACGAAAACGCGGCAAACACTGTGGGCAGGTTCAGCCCCAAATCCCGCGCAATGGTCGGTCCCAACACCGCGGGAAGGTAGTAGCTTGAGGCCCAGGCCAGGGTCTGGGTCACCCCCAGAATGCCAACCTGAACCCGCGAAACCGCTACCGTCATTTCACCCACAGCAGGCCACCACCTGCTGCCTCGACAGGGCCATCGCGCGAGGGCCACATCCGCACCCGGCTTTTCCTTCGGTCTTTGCCGATTCATCCGTCACGCAGCAGGCGCTGGTGTCAGACTTCGGCGGACCACCACAGCAGGCCGCACCGGCCTCGGGCGCCTGGCCAGCCAAATCCACCGAACACACACCGGTCTCGGGCAACACGAGCCGCACGTCATCCGCCGCGGCCCAGTCGCCCGCCAGCGCTGCCGCGACCGAACGCGCCTGCTCATACCCTGTCGCGAGCAGGAAGTTGGGAGCACGGCCATAGCTCTTGGCGCCTATGGCAAAAAAGCCCGGCTCCTGAGGGTGTGCCAGCTCCCGATGGCCGTGGGGCCGAACGGTGCCGCAGCTGTGCTCATTCGGATCAATCAAGGGAGCCAGTGCTTCGGTGCTTTCGAGCCAGGGATCGAAACGGGCGCGCAGTTCTCGCGCCAGCGACAGGTCGGGACGCGAACCAGTGGCCGAGACAATTTCGTCTACGTCGGTGATGGGCGCACGTTGCGAGTCGATGGCGTGCACGGTCAGCTTGTCGCCTGCGCGCTCAATCGCCCGAACCGCGAAACCAGTGCGCAACTCCAGACGGCCCTCGCGCACCAGCGCCTGCAGTCGTGTACCCAGCTCGCCGCGTGCGGGCAAACCGTCGCGCGAGCCGCCTCCAAACAGGCGCCGCAAATCGTCGCCACGGACAGCCCACACGATACGCGTGTGGGTGTCCTGCTGCGCTAGTTCGGCAAGCGCCAGAAGGTTGCCGGCCGCCGAATGACCGGCTCCCACCACCAGCACCTGGCGCCCCGCAAAGCGTGTGCGCTCTGCCCCGAGAATGTCCGGCATGCCAAACGACAGCTGGGCACGCGCCTGTGGCTCACCCACGGCGGGCAGGCCATGTGCACCCACCGGGTTGGGTTGCGACCAGGTACCACTGGCGTCGATGACGGCGCGGGCGCGTTGCTCGATCAACTCCTCTGCGGTGGACACACGCACCAGGAAGTCGACTTGTTCGCGCCCTGCCGTCTTGGCCTTGTCAATGCCGTAGCGGGAGATGGCAATCACCCGGGCGTTGAAACGGATCAAGTGCGACAAGGCCGGATGCTTCGACAGAGGCCGCAGGTAGTGATCAATGAGTTCACCTGCCGTTGGCATGGTCTCATCATCGGGTGGTGTCCAACCCGTGGCCGTCAACAGCTCGCGTGCAGAGGCGTCGATGTTGTAGCGCCAGGGCGAAAACAGCCGAACGTGGCGCACCTGCTCCAGATGTGAGGCTACCGACGCACCGGCTTCATACACCTGCACCGCAAGGCCCCTCGCGATCAGCTGAGCAGCGGCGGCCAGACCGACCGGCCCTGCCCCGATGATCACCACGGGACGAATTGTGTCTTGTTGGGATGACATGGTTTTACTCCTTCGTTCTTCGTCTAATAACGAACACTAAGACAAAAAAATAGGTCCTCAGCAATCAGAGCGCCTTCACCAGACGTTTGAGCACCGCCAGCCGGTCGGGGTTGACGCAGTAGCAGGTGCGCTGTTCTTCCGCCGAGCCCAGCAGCAGACCCGCCTCCTTTAGCACCCTGACATGCTGCGAAGTGGTCGAAGGCGCCAAGCCGACGACCTCGGACAGGCTGCCGAAGTAGCAGGTGCCTTCCTGAGCGAGGTAGCGCAGTAGCTGGACGCGGGCAGGGTGAGCCAGCGCCTTGCACAACACGGCCAACTCCTCGGCGGCCAATACGTCGTCAGGTTCTGCGGGTGCACAGCCAACACGGCTACAGGCAGTGGCGGAGGACATGGATTGCTTCGTATTTCGTAGTTTTACGAAATATATCGACGGTGCCTTTTCTTGTCAACAACCAAATTCCTGTCAAGCGGCTGCGTTCACCTCGCCTCTGCGCAAGACACCACTCAGTTAGGTGCCGAGCGCTACCGTGTTGAACGCCGTTCCGTATTTCTTCACGTTTTCGTGCAGCAGCTTCAGTCGCCGGTCGGACTCGTCGGTGTTCACCACGATTTCGTACTGGATCGACTGCGTGATCGGAGGGACTTCGCGTCGAACCTCAAACACCCGAACGGAAACACCACGGAGCTGGAATTTCAGAATAGGCGTCACTCGCTCTATTCCTTTGATCAAGCAAGCAGCGAGCCCGGCGAGGAACAGATGCGCCAGCTTGAATGCCTGCTGGTCACGTTTTACGGGCCTCGGTAGCAACGTTTAGATTTCGGTCTGTTCCGAGATTTCGAGGGCGTCATCGACCTCAATGCCGAGGTATCGGACGGTGGACTCCAACTTCGAGTGACCGAGCAGCAGTTGTACCGCTCGTAGGTTTTTGGTTCGACGGTAGATCAGTGTTGCCTTCGTTCGTCGCATCGAATGCGTACCGTAGTCGGTCCGATCCAAGCCCAAGTCATCCACCCATCGCCCCAGGATTCGAGCGTACTGCCTGGTGCCGAGGTGTGGCGAGTCGTGGAGACGACTGGGAAAGAGAAAATCATCTCCTTTCAGGCCCGCGTGTTTGATCCACACATGGAGGGCATCGCGGGTCGCAGCCGTGATTTCGAACTGAACAGGCCGCTGAGTTTTGTGCTGCATCACAATGGCACGAGTGGCCATCTGGTCCCCATGACAGACGTCGCGGACCTTCAATGCGACCAGGTCGCATCCGCGCAACTTGCTGTCAATGCCGAGGTTGAAGAGCGCCAGTTCACGAATACGACCGTCCAGTTGTAGGCGCACGCGAAGGGCCCAAATGTCCTTGAGCTTGAATGGTGCCTTCTGGCCAACGATCTTGCCCTTGTTCCACGGTTCGCGATGCGTTGTGGTTACTGTCGTTTCCACGATCATCTCCTATCGAGTTGAGGGAACGACAGGATGCTCCGCGATTTGGACAACTGCGACATTTGCCCACTTCGTTGACCGGTATATTCTTAATAGCTACCAGCTTTCAAAGAATTCCGCGAATGTCAGAAAACGGACACCTGAGACATTCATATCCCACAGTAGGTAGGTCAGCTTTCAGCCTTTGGCTGACCACCGGGTGGCGCCAAGCAACGGTTCGGTGGGATGGGATGGGATGGGATGAGAGCCGATCCGATGCTTGCATTGCGCTGCACAGTCCCTACACTACGGTAACGCCACCCCACCTGACATGCCGTCGATCGAGGCGCGGTGCCGACACCATGCGTGATCGCCCAACCGCCGCCTCCAAATTCGAACTGCTCGCTCGCGAGCTGGAACAGCAGATTGCGGCCGGCGTGCTGCGTCCCGGGGATCGACTGCCTTCCGTGCGCCAGACCTGTGCGAGCCGGGGCGTGAGCCCCAGCACGGTGTTTCAGGCCTACTACCTGCTCGAATCGCGCGGCCTGGTCCGCGCGGCGCCTAGGTCTGGCTATTTTGTCGCCGCACGCGCGGGCGGTGTGCTGCTCGCGGAGCCCAAGACCTCCGAGCCCAAGTCCGGGTCACAGTCCGTCGAGGTCAATGATCTGGTCCATGCGATCCTGGGGTCGGCGCGCGCACGCAACATCGTCCCCTTTGGTTCGGCTTTCCCCAGCCCTACACTGTTCCCGCTGGATCGCCTGCGTCGGGCGCTGGTCTCGAGCACCCGGCGACTCCAACCCTGGAACATGGTCGAGGACTTGCCGCCGGGCAATCTGCGGCTCAAGCGCGAGATCGCGAAACGCTACCTGCTTCAGGGCATGGCCATCGCCACCGACGAGATCGTGCTGACCCACGGCGCGATGGAGGCGCTGAACCTGTGCCTGAGCGCGGTCGCGCGCCCGGGCGATGCGGTGGTGGTCGAGTCCCCCACCTTCTATGTGGCGCTGCAGGCGCTGCAACGCCTGGGCTTGCGCGCCATCGAGGTGCCGACCCATGTGCGTGAGGGCATAGACCTCGGCCGGCTTGCCCAGGTGATCGAGCTCTACCGCCCCAAGGCGTGCTGGCTGATGACCAGCTTCCAGAACCCGCTCGGGAGTCTGATGCCCGAGGCGAAGAAACGCGACCTCGTCGAACTGCTCGCCCGCCACGACATGCCGCTGATCGAAGACGACGTCTATGGCGAGCTCTACGAGGGACAGATGGCGCCGCTGCCGGCCAAGGCCTTTGACCGTCGCGGTCTGGTGCTGCACTGTTCGTCGTTCTCCAAGTGCCTGGCGCCAGGCTACCGGGTCGGCTGGGCCGCGCCTGGCCGGCTGGCACGCGAAGTCGAACGGCTGAAGCTGATGACCAGCCTGTCGGGATCGGTCCCGGTGCAGGCGGCACTGGCCGAGTACCTCCAGGAAGGTGGCTACGATCGCCACCTGCGCAGCCTGCGCCAGTCCTTGAAGGCGCAGCGCGACAGCCTGTTTGACGCCGTGAGCCGGCACTTTCCGGAGGGAACGCGGGTGGCGCGGCCCGCCGGTGGCTATTTCGTGTGGGTCGAATTGCCCGTCGGGATCGACGCGATGGCGCTGCACCACACGGCGCTCGCGCAACACATCAGCGTGGCCCCCGGGCCCATGTTCTCGGCGCGGGCCGAGTTCCAGCACCACATCCGGCTGACCTGCGGCCAGCTCTGGGACGAGACGCTCGAACGCGCGACGCGCACGCTGGCGCGGCTGGTCAATGACGCCCCGCGCGAAACGGTCGCGTCCCGCCAACCATTCTGATCTGGTCGCTGAGGTCGACAACTGATCACGCCGGCGGCGCAGGCTGCTCGGCAGACTGGCGGCATGTCGAACCACCCTGCCGTCCCGACCATGCCGCATAGCGATACCGCGCCAACGCGCGTGGTGGCCAGCCCCACACCACCACGCCCGGACATGACCCTGCAGGAGGTGCTGGACGGACTGGGGCCATCCATCTTCGCCGGAGTCCTCGACACCGACGGTGTGCTGCGTTATGCCAATCAGGCGGCGTTGCAAGCGATCGGCTGCACGCCGGAGCAGGTGATCGGGCGGCGCTTCGACGCCACCCCCTGGTGGCGGGGCTGTGAACTCTCGCGGCGACGGCTGCAGAAGGCACTGGGCGGCGCCATGCGCGGCGAGGCTGCCCGCTTTGACGTGCGTATCACCACCAGCAACGACACCGCCCTGTCGATGGACTTCTCGCTGCTGCCGCTTTACGGGCCGGACGGGCGGGTGGTCTGGCTGATTCCATCCGCACGCGACGTGAGCGAACGAGAGCAGGCACGGCACCAGCTTCTGCTGACCCGTCATGCCGTCGAGCAGGCCAACGACGCCCTGCTCCAGGTCGGCTCCGACGGCGCCGTTCTCGATGCCAATGCAGCGGCCTGCCGGCTGCTGGGCGTGGATCGAGCGGACCTTCTGCGTCTGCGCGTGTCCGACATCGACACCCGGGTCGATGAGGCACAGTGGCCGCAGCGCTGGCGCGAACTGTGCGAACGCGGCGCCCTGCGCTTCGAGACCAGCCTGCGCCACCACGAGGGCCATGAGATTCCGGCCGACGTCTCCGTCAGCCTGGTGACGAGCGGCGACACCTCATTCGCCCACGTCTGTATCGACGACCTGCGCGAACGCCGCGCGGCCGAACGCCGCATCCAGCAACTGCTGCAGTTCGACGAGCTGACCGGGCTGCCGAACCGCCAACTGCTGCTCGAGCGGCTGGGCACCAGCCTGCAGATCGGCGACCCCACCGCGGTGCTGGTGCTGGAACTCGACCGTTTCAAGCGCATCAACGCCGGTCTCGGCGCCCGTGTGGGTGACGCGGTGCTTCGCGAGGTGGCGCAGCGCATCGCCGCCACCGTGCGCGGCATCGACATGGTGGCGCGCCGCAGCGGTGACGAGTTCGTGGTCGTGATGCCCGGCGATGCGGAGGCGGCATCGCACACGGCACTGGCGCTGCTCGAGGTCATCGCCCAACCGATGACGATCGAGAGCCATGAGATCCATCTCACCTGCAGCATCGGCATGGCCACGGCGCCTGCCGACGGCGACGACGCCGACACCCTGCTGCGCCGCGCCAACGCCGCGCTGCACCAGGCCAAGCTGCTGGGCCGAAACCAGCTCAGCGCCTACGCCGGCGCACCACACGACGACGACCCCGAACGGCTGGCGCTGGAGGCCGCCCTGCGCCATGCGCTGCGCGACGAGCAGCTGGAACTTCACTACCAGCCGCAGGTTGACCTGGTCCATGGCCGCATGGTCGGCGTCGAAGCCTTGCTGCGCTGGACGCACCCGACGCTGGGGCGGGTCGGGCCAGACCGTTTCATCCCGATTGCCGAAGAAACCGGCCTGATCGTGGCCCTCGGCGACTGGGTGCTGCGCCGCGCCATCGAGCAAGCGGCTGCCTGGCAGCGCGCCGGGCTGCCGCCGGTGCGCATGTCGGTCAACCTGTCGGCGCGCCAGCTGCTGCTGCCCGATCTGGCGCGGCGCATCGAAGGCCTGCTCGCCGCCACCGGCCTCGATCCTCGGCTGTTCGGTGTCGAGGTCACCGAGAGCATGCTGATCGCCAACCTCGACCAGGCAGTGCAACACCTGCAGGCGCTGCGCGCGTTGGGCGTCGAGGTTTCGCTCGACGATTTCGGCACGGGCTACTCCAGTCTGAGCTACCTGCGCCGGCTGCCGGTGGACGTGGTCAAGATCGACCGATCGCTGGTGCCCGATGTCAGCGCGCCGGCGGAAGACGTGTCGCTCACGCGCTCCATCATCACGATGGCCCACCAGCTGCACATGAAGGTGATCGCCGAAGGCGTCGAAAGCGCAGGCCAGGCCCACCTGCTGTCGGCCAACCAGTGCGACCAGATGCAGGGTCACTGGTTCAGCGCGGCGCAGCCGGCAGCGACGGTGGAGGCCATGCTGCGCGACGACCGCCGCGTCGACCTGACGCTCCTGGGTCGGCGCTCGCAGCAGCGCACCTTGCTGATCGTCGACGACGAGGCGAATGTGGTTGCCGCGCTGCGTCGCTTGCTGCGCACCGAGGGCTGGCTGGTGCTGGGCGCCACCAGCGCCGAGCAGGCGCTGGAGCTGATGGCGCGCCAGGAGATCGACGTCATCCTGTCCGACCAGCGCATGCCGAGCATGACCGGCGTCGAACTGCTGCGCCGGACCCGCCAGCTGTACCCGGACACGATACGGCTGGTGCTGTCGGGCTACACCGAGCTGCAGTCGATCACCGATGCGATCAACGAGGGGGCCATCTACAAGTTCCTCGCCAAACCCTGGGACGACGAGGAGCTGCGTGCCCATCTGCACGAGGCCTTCGCATTGAAGGAAATGGCCGACCAGAACCGCCGCCTGGACCAGGAGGTGAAAGCCGCCAACCGGGAGCTGGCTGAGCTGAACGGTCGCCTGCAGACGCTGGTGAGTGTTCAGCGCGAGCAGAACCTGCGCGAGATCGACAGCCGCGAAGCGGCGCAGGACCTGCTGGACGCCGTGCCGGTGCCGGTGTTGGGCATCGACGACGAAGACCTGCTGGTGTTCGCCAACGTGCCCGCCCGGGCGTTGTGTGGACTGGATGGCAACGCGCTGGGCCAGCCAGCCATTGAACAGCTGCCGCCATCCCTGCAGGCGGCACTGAGCGGCAGCGCCATGCTGGTCACGCTGGCGGGGCGCCGCTGGTGGGCGATGAGCCGGTTGCTCAGCGGCCACGCCAGCGGGCGCCTGCTGGTGCTGCTGCCGCAAGCGGAGGTATTGAAATGAGTGCCCCAACCGCTCCCGAGATGACGTCGGTGGCTCCGGCGGCGCTGGCTCACCTGTTCCGCCACAGCCTGCGCGACGGGCGGGTGCATCCGCTGCTGCACCTGGTGTGGCGCTACCGTCAGGAGTCGGCGCAATGAACACGGCCATGCAACCCATCTCCCAGGACGAGCTGCTC
>VFQO010044496.1_pt1 | contig 11769 bp, 18 predicted proteins | sample 3512331 | NCBI WGS metagenome assembly VFQO01 (sample SAMN10412371, study PRJNA504923) | tailings metagenome | isolation source: Replicate 3 from Balatoc abandoned mine | place: Philippines: Itogon, Benguet | collected 2017-08-28 | reverse complement strand
TCAGCGCTGCCGCGCTTGTTGTGGCTGCTCACGCACACTGCACCTGCTGCCGCCACTTCCTGCCCGCAGAAGGACAAGGAGGAGGAAGAGAAGAAGAAGCAGCAGCAAGAGGAGGAGGAGGAACAGAAGAGGAGGGAAGAGCAGGACAAGGTGGGTGGGCCGCCCGGCAGGGCTGGGCGGGCGGAGCAGGCACAGCAGCCACAGCGTGTGTTGGTTGCTGCAGCAAGCCGCCCGATGCTGTGCACCAGGCATGCTTGCACAGCGCAGCCGGCTGCTCAGCTGCACCTCAGCGCTGCCGCGCTTGTTGTGGCTGCTCACGCACACTGCACCTGCTGCCGCCATTTCCTGCCCGGCAGAAGGACAAGGAGGAGGAAGACAAGAAGGACAAGGCCCCCAGTGGTGAGTTGTGGCTTGGCTGGTTTGGCTGATTCTCACATGCGCGACTGCATTGCCGAGTTGTTCTGTGCAGCCAAGAGCAGCCGGCACGGTGGCAGCATGTCTGGGGGCCTGGTGCATGAGGCGGGCAGTTTGCCCAGCCCAGTTCATTGTGTGCTCGAGGTGTGAGTCTCGCGTGGCTCATGTTGTGAACCATGCACACATGCCTGTTAGCCAGCAGCCGCTTTGCTGCAACTTGGTTTGCTGGTGGGCATTTGACACGCAGCATGTCTGGTTGCATTTGGTTGGCTTGGAGCGCCCGTGTTGCAAGTGCTTTTGGAGAAGGTCAACAGATGACACCGACACTTTACGCCCCCAATGCCCATACTGCATTGCCAGATCTTGGCCGCGGCAATAATGAGGGCAACCAGGAGGACAGCGACGACAGGGAGAACCCAAGCCTCAACAATCAGGGGCCCGACTCCACCCCTGCAAGCACCGGCAGCCGTGGCCGTACTGGCCGATCTCGGATGCTCCTGTCACAAAGGTGCGGTACCGCGTCAAGCGTTCACCGTCCTGCTGCAGCAATGCTCTGATTGATAGCAGTGTTTTTGAACACTGGCCAGCATGCTCTCCTGCAAGTGAGTGTTCAGAGTGTTTACATTACATGTGCCGTGCGTCTGTCTTGGCTGCTGCAGCTGGCAGCAACTGGCTACCAACCCTTCTTCTCGTTCCCGCAGGAACTAGAATGTGATGCACTCGGTGGCGCATTCAGGGCGATGCGGCATTCAAGCCATTGCCACAGAGCCCTGAATGCTACGGAATGTGCAGGTCACACCATGTTACACGAATAGCATCGTGCCTACAAGAGGCAGGCGGCTGCGCAGCCGCCTGCTCCCCAGGTGTCTGCCATCTCCCCCAGCTGCACCTTTGCTGCACTGATAGTCCATCGCCTTGCTGGCCGGTCTTGCATGCTGGTGTTTCTGCCAGCTGCGGACCCCATGCCTCTCCCCACATTTGTCTGTGTGTGTGTTTCTGCTCATCCATATGAGCCGCAGCCATGCGCAGCCGCAGAGGGAGCACAGCCGCTGCGAAGCGCTAGGTGCATCTTCGCTCCGCTCCCACCTGCCACCTCTGCAATCAATGAAGTATGTGTGTTCGGACGGCTTGCTGCTCTTCACATACGAGGGCACAGCTGTAAGCCCTTCACGAGCCATGCTGTTGCCTTAAAAGCTGCTCCGTGCTGGGCTCCCCTGATCGGTCTACTACCTTCGCTTTAGCACTGCACGCACTCAGTTGCCCTCTGTGTATCTCTCTCGCAACCAAATTCTTCCGCTTGGTTTGATTTGAACCACTCCCAGCAACCCTCTGCCCCTTCAACTGCTGAAACCCCTGCTGTGCCACACAAGATAATAAGCTGTGTAACACCATTTGGCCGGAAGGTGCCAATGAAAGACAGGCGGCTGGCAGCGACATCGACAGGGTGGGCAGCATGGAGGAGGGCAGCATGCACAGCCCAACGTAGGCAAACACATGAGCGGACCTGTGCTCCAACACGAGGCATTCCCTGCCGTGCCAACGCCCTGCTGTTCCTCATCTGCCTCAGGGATGCACCGCCGCAACGTACAGCAGCATCTGCGGGCAGAGATGGACCACTTGCTTGGCGGCGGCAGACTTGCAGCAGCAGCACAGAGAGCTGTGCGAGCCTTGGACGCAGCCGCTAAACCATGCATTGCCAAGGACTGGACACATCCATCAATGCCGCCAGCCACCGCTCGCACACAACCACCTGCCCTGCGCACCTGTGTATCGCTGCATGCCCTGTGCACACGGAGCTCCCGCCGCCTGCCACGCCGCCCTGCCGCCTGCTGCGGCGGAAACACTGGCCCCAGCTGCTCAGGCCTCCAGCCCTGCCCGTGCCAGCCACGCCACATGTGCCGGCGTGCGCTGCTGCGAAATGAACCAGCTGTTGCGCCACGCAAACTCGGCTAGCGCCATGTCCCGGCTGGGGACTGCTGCGGGTATGCTCAAGGAATAGCTCGCCATGGAGGCGGCTACCCGATCTGCTGTCAGCGCCTCCACCTGTGAATGAATGGGAGGGTGAGGAAACCAGCTGGGTTTGCTCAGGGAGTGGCTGGCCATGGAGGCAGCTCAATGACTACCCAATTCTGCTGTAAGCGCCTCAACCTGTGGGCGGTAGGCAAAAGGATGAGATGCAGTTGATCATTGGAGCGGCGTCATTGAGGCCATGTGGCGCCCGGCTCACCAGCAGCTGCTGCCACTGTGACCAACGGCGTGTCGCCCGTGCAAGCATGTGCATGGCAAGACCAGCCTGTGCCCCACCCAACAGCTCAGTTCGCGGCACTGCATGGCAACTGATCCCTCACCTGCTGCAACTCTCCAAGCCCCTGCCGCCGCCCGCTGTCCAGCACGTAGCGCTGTGCCAGTGGCAGCAGCTCAGCTGCCAGCTCAGCTGCATCGTCGCCATGCTGCTGCGCTATGGCCCCCACAGGCAGCCCGTTGAGCCCAGCGCTGAGCAGCCAGTAAATGGAGGCCCCTGCATGGTATGGAAGTGGGTAGCAGCAGCTTTCATCAAACCGCTGATCAGGCTGCCTCCAAGACTTCCACGACATCAGTGCCTGGCCCTCACAGAAAGTGCCTGCCCCTCACAGAAGCGCAGCTTGTCCAGCGATGGAGACCCGCCCACCGGCAGCCCGCCTGCCCGGCCACCCACATGCAGACAGAAGAGCGTGCAGCAGGAGCAGCATGCCGCAGCATGCACCGCTCCACGATCGCAGCTGCACTCACACAGCAGCTTCTCGATCATGCCATGGAACTGCTGATTGTGCAGGCACCATCAACCTCCACTCACACAGCAACTTCTCAATCATCAAGGCTTGGAACTCTCCTCGCTCCACCACTCGGCACTGCACGCAGCCTCGGTGCAGCAGCGCTGCTACTGAGCCTGCCCACCTGCACATGCGCAGCAAGCCGTTTCAGCACACGTGCAGCACAGCAGCAGCCCCAAGCATGCGGCAGCATACCTCACAGCAGTGCAGCATCGCAACAGCCCCAAGCAGCAGCCCGCACCTGCCGCACACGACCGTCTGGCGCCCATCTGTGTAGCTGCCATCGGCTGCTGCGCTGAGGTACAGCAGGGCGGCGGTGTTGCTGGCCAGGCCGTGCTGGTCTAGCAGCGGCAGCAGCATGCCGTTTTGGCAGAAGACGAGGTCGGGGCGGCGTGCGGGTGGGCACTCGGCAATGACCTGCAGTGGCGGCGCATGGGCGGGCACGGGAGGCGTGCTTACAAAGGCGAGGCAAGGAATTGTGGTAGACAATCAAAACAGGACACTCTGACCAAGCCAGTGATGGCACTGCCGCCAAGCAGCTTGCCTTCGGCAGGGCATCATTCGTCGTGGCGACCAGGATGGGAACGGCGGCGTCGGCAAGGCCGGCGGCGGTCAGGGCGTCCCCAACATGCTGGCTGCGGCTCTGGATCGCAACTTGCGGCAGCCCTGCGCCCATACGGGACAGTGCCAGGCCCACACGGCCTCCACCCACGACAACCAGAGGCGAGGGAGGCGCGACGGCTGCCATCATGGCTTGCCGGTGCTCTTGAAAGCTTGCAAATGACCGCCTATCACGTCGGAATCGTCCGATCGGCTGCAGAAAGACAAGCGCAGAATGTCTGCATGGGGCGCAGCTTGGCAAGCACTTGACGCCGCTCACGCCCCTGCTGCACACTTCTGTGTGCTCCGGCAGCACCTCAGACGCTGCCGGGACCTGCAACTCCACGGCGCCTGCCCAACTCTCTCGCCCTGCCCGCGAAATGACCAGCCCGCGCCTCACACGCAGCAGGGCGCAGGCCCGAGCCTCGCAGCAGGCCGGAGCAGCGGCGGCAGCGGCAGGGGAGGCAGCAGGGGTGCACCTGGCTCCAGCGCCGTCTGCCGCCGCCGCCGCCGCTAGCGCTGCCGCGGCCTCCGAACCGGGGCCCAGCCGCCGCAAGCGGCCTCTGGAGAGCCGGGAGAGCCAGCTGTCCGAGGATGACTACTCCTGCCCCATCTGCCTCAACCTGCTGCTGGTGAGCGCGTTGCGTTCCGCCGCTCCAGCCTCGCCGCCAGTTACGCCCCACCGCCCTTTCGACTTCCAATGCTTGCGGCTTGCGTTGGCACGTGCCGTGCTCCCACCGTCCTCTTTCGCTGCTTCCTGGGAACAAGGAAGCTGTTTGCGCCAGTGCAGCAGCTGGGACGCAGGCTTCCGTGCCCGCCTGCGCGTCGTTGCTAGTACCTTCCTCCCGCAACACCCTGTCCGCACGCTTCCCTCCTTGCTTACTTCTCACAGGACCCAGTGGTCGGTGCCTGCGGCCATGATTGCTGTGAGCTCTGCTTCCGCCGCTGGACGGTGGACCAGGGCAAGCGGTCGTGCCCCGTGTGCCGCGCCGCGCTGGCGGGCGGCCCCGCCGCGCCGCTGCCGGGCGTCTGCCTTCGCCTGCAGCGCACGCTGGAGCAGCTCTTTCCCGAGGTGGGTGCTGGGATGGGCATTGAAAGGCCTCATGCGGTGGTAAACAGCTACCCCTTCCTTTGCTCAACCGACAACGCTGCAGTGTGTACTGCGACAGCCGTTCGCTCGTCGGCCTCATCGGCTGCCCCCTCATCGGCCGCTGCTCCCTTCCTCCATGCCACACCTCTGCAGCGCATCAAGGAGCGCCAGGCGGAGGTGGCCGAGCAGAAGGCCCAGCTGGCGGCTGAGCGGCGGCGGCGGGAGGAGGACCAGCGGCGGGCTGCTGCTTCGCGCGAGGCCGCCAACGCCGAGAACGACCGCATCATGCACGTGAGCACTGCTGCCTGCAGGGTTGAGGGATCCGAGGGAGCGGTGAATCTGTTGACCAGCGCATGCGTATGCACAGCTGCTGGGCTGATGTGCCGAGTATCGGTGCAGACCCTGGCATTGCTGTGTGGGCAGGAGTGCGGTCCATTTGAGTTCACCTCAGCCCTGCATACTTACGTGTCTGCCATTCGGACTGGCATGTCCAGGGAACAGCGCAACCCCTTGCTTGACTCCTTGGCGCTGCCGCCATGTCCGCCGCAGGCCCTGCTAGACCATCTGCTGCGTGAGCACTCACTCGGCCTGGGCTCAATGCTGCTCCGCAATGGCGGCCCTGCCGGCCCTGCCGGCCCTGGCGCCCAGCGTGCACAGCAGGCACAGCAGCAGGCGGCGCAGCAGGCACAGCGCGCCCAACAGCCCGCCCAGGCAGCGCAGCAGGCAGCGCAGCAGGCGCAGCAGCAGCAGCAGGCGGGCCGGCAGCCCATTGAGTCGACCCTCACAAGGCTGGAAGCAGAGGTTCAGCAGCTGCAGCAGCAGGCGCAGCAGCTGCAGCGCGTCATGCTGCCCCTGCAGGCCGTGGTGCAGCAGGCGCAGCGCGCCCAGCAGCCCGGTCAGCCAGCACAGCAGGCACAGCGCGCCCAGCAGGCCGCTCAAGCATCCCTCCTGCAAGCGCAGGCACAGCAGCTGCGGGCGCTGCAGGCGCGCACACAGCAGCTCCTGCAATCACAGCAGGCTCAGCAGGTTCAGCAGGCGGCCGCAGGCCCAGCATCTGTGAGTGCCCAGGCGCTGCAAGCCCAGGCGCAGGCGGCTGCTGCAGCAGCACAGCAGGGCCCTGTCATGCGGCGGCAGGCCGCACGCTCCGCAAGCATGCCTGCTGCTGACGGTGGTGCCGCCGCTGCCGCTGCTGGCGCCACTGCTTCCAGCGGCCAGCAGGCGCAGCAGCAGGCGCAGCAGGAGCAGCAGGCACAACAGGCGCAGCAGCAGCCGGGCCCCATGGGCCGCCTGCTCAACAACATTCAAGGGCTGTTTGGTGGGCGCGGCCGCGGCGCCCCCGGAGCAGCACCCACCCAGCAGCTCTCTGCTGGCCAGCAGGCCGCGGGGCAGGCTGCTGCCGCTCAGCCCGCTGCTGGACAGTCCGTGCGCCCGAGCATCGAGGTGCAGTTTGTGCACCTGCTGACGCGCCAGGGGCAGGAGGGCCCGCCGCAGCTGCAGGCTCAGGTCACACATTTGGTGAGTTGGTTGGCAGGCAATGGCTGAGTTGGGCCTAGCGTTTCATTGGAGTGTTGCTGCTGGTGCCGGGTGCCGCTGTTATGTGGCGGTAGGCTGCAATGCGCTTCCATGGCAGCAGCCTTTGCCCGTGGCTGTTGTCACGCGAATGGCATGGTTGTGGGGCTGGGCAGGCTGATCAATGCTGCAGCCAATCAATGCCTTGCTGCCCTTTTCTGCCATGCAGGAGATCCCGGTAGACGCGCTGGGGCTGCCGCCTGGCGTTGCTCTGGTCCCTGCTGCTCTGGGCGCTGTCCCTGGTGCGCCAGTACCAGCGGCAGCAGGGCCAGCAGCGGCGAGTGCTGGCAGGCGCGCTGGTGCCCCCGCCGACGGCCGCGGAAGTGCCGCAGCCGGCGGCTCGGGCAGCGCTGCCTGGCCAGAAGGCCCGCCGCTGGAGGACATGCGATTTGAGATGGGCCGGTGAGCATGCAGGGGTAGCAGGGAGCTGCTGCTCAGTGTCTTAGCCTGCATGCACAGCTTGTCTGCATAGCAGTCCAGCGTTGCTGCTGCGACTGGTGTGCAATTTGTTGTTGCTATCTTGCCCATAACTCGATGCACTGTGAAATTTGTCCACTTTGCAGGAGCGAGCAAACCCGGCGGCGTGGTGGCGGCCGCAGCTCACGCAATAGCGGCGGCGGCAGCCACAGCGGCGCGCGCTGAAGGCACGATGTTGCAAAGCTTTCTGTACATGCGACTGTTCAGCACGCTCTGCCAGGCAGCCGCCAATTGGCGGCTCCTAGCCGGGCATGACCTGTTCAGTAATATTGGCGTTTGCATTGCATTCTTGTGCCACTGTTGAATGCCTTGCGTCCAGCCTCTGGTACGTTTCTTTAGCGCCTAAACTCTGCACCAACACATTGATTGCACATCCTGCATTCTGCCTACGCATGACACTCTCAATTCTCTCCGTTACATTGCCGCTTGTATAGATTTGCGGCTTGCACAGCTCAAGGCGCCACCCTGCATGTAACCCCAGCGCCTTCAGCAGTCAGTCCCAGCAGCAACCCATTTCAGTCGGTCCGTCGTTCATTTTGTTTGTCGGTCCCCCAGTTGGCCCAGCAAGCTGCCCCACGCCCATCCCTGCGCCCCCAGTGGCGTCATCAAAAATGCAGCACTGCTGCTGCGGCTGCCTGTCCGCTGCTGCCTGTCCACCATCTGCTGCCCGTGCCAGCAGCTGCTTCACTTCTTGCTCAGCAGCGAGTTGACGTCCACATCGCCGTTGAGGAAGGTCTTGGTGGCCTGCAGCCGCTCCATCGCCTGGGCAGCGGGTGATGCGAAAGTGGCATAGGTTTCAGCTTGCACCACACTGCTCTACTACGCTATTTGTTGCAAAACATCTGGATGGCCTGCTGAGCACTGGGAATGCTTGGCGATGGTGGGCAGTTGCAGGCACTGTTATCGCACATTCCCCCAGCCACCCTACCAGCCCGCCCCTCACCTCCACAATCTGCTGGCGCTGCATGGAGGCCTGCATGTTGGCCAGCCGCCGCTGATCCTGCAGCCCGGGAAGGCGGGCAGAGCACGGTGCAATTCAGGGGTGGTTGCGACGCCTGAGATCCATGGAAGCAGCAGGATGGCTGTCCGTATCCAACACGCTGCCTCACCACCCTGCCGCCGCCTGAACCAAGCAGCAGCCCCCTCCCACCTGCAGCTGCTTGCGCTGCTCCAGCAGCTGGCGCGAGCGCTCTGTCTCCTCCTGGATGCGCTTCACCGCCTGGCTGCGCTCGTAGGCATCGCGCCGCTTCATCTCCTCCACCGTCATCACCTGGGGTGGTACGGCAAAAGTGAATGCCGTATCACACCTCACAATCCGCAAGCACGACTCAGACCTGACTCGCTGCCGAGCCGCTTCTGTAAAGGTGCATGCACACACATGCTGCGTCTTGGCCACGCATTCCTTCTGCCTGCCCATCCCCCTGCCTGCCCTAGCCAAACTCCCGTCCCTCCTCCCCCCCTCCTCCCCAAGCGCACCTTGTCCTGCAGCTGCAGCTTGCGCTCCAGCGCGCGGCGTGCCGCCTCGGCGTCCCGCTCCGCCTTGACGCGTGCCAGCCCCTCGTCCTTCTCCCGCTGCTTGCGCAGCACCTGCAGCCGGAGTGCAGCACACCGACAGGGTACGCACACGCCGTTGCTGTTGCTGCTGGAAGAAAGAGCAGGAAGAAAGAAATTGCGTTGCAATACCTGTGCCACCTGCTGCAACTAACTGCCTGTGGATCTGCTGCAAACCCACCCTGCCCGACATGCGCTGTTCCTCCCACTGCTGCCCACCTCAGCGATGCGTGCCGCCTCGCGGCGCTGCGCCTCCTCATACGCCGCCTGCCGCTGCTGCTCCTTGCGCGCCTCCTCCGCCCGCTTCTCCTCCTCCTCACGCTCGCGTGCCTGCTCACGCGCCCGCCGCCGCTCCTCGTTCTGGCGCTGGCGCTCCTCGTACTCGTCGCGCTTCTTCTGCGGGACATGGCGGGCGGGCGGGGCAAGCAGCAGGCTGCATGAGCGGAAAGGCAGGTGATGTCCCAGGTGCACCACATGGTACCGTCACCCCTGCTGGCTCTCATGCAAGCACGGCTTCGAACCACACCTCCTTGCCTCCGCTAGACCGCTACTCACGCTCCCAGCACCCACTATCACCACAGCACCTGGATGATGGTGGCGTTGGCCTGTTGCGCCGCCTGGATGCGCGCCTGCGCCAGGCGCTGCGCCTCGGCATTGGCCGCCGCCCGCTCAACCGCCTGAGCGGCCTTCACCTTCTCCCGCTCCTCGTCGCGCTTGGCCATCTCGGCCTTGCGGCGCTCCACAGCCTCCTGCATGGCAGCGAGGCGCAATGTGGTGGAAGGGCAGTGGCCCACAGCTGCTGCTACTGATCATTTGGCATGTAACAGTTGGCCTGCTAGCTGCCACACTTTGCACCGTGCCTCATGCCTGCTCAACCTGGCATGCTCAACATGGCCTGCACAGCTGCTGAAACTGGCCTGCACAACTGGCGAGCACAGCACGTGCAGCGCGCACCCACCTGCTGCTCGCGCAGGATGCGCTCCGTCTCCAGGCGAGCCGCCTCCGCCTTCTGCATGCGCTCCTGCTCCCTGCAGAGCGGGAGCGGCAACGAGGAGTTGCATGACGGTCATGCCAGCCGACCGCACTTCAGCGCTGTGCAGTGGCAGCCTTGCAAGAATGATAGTGTCCCACCTGGCGTACGCCTCCCGCCGCCGCTGCTTCTCCTCCTCCTGCTCCTTCCTCAGCTGCTCCTGCTCCCGCTTGTACCGCTCCGCGTCTTGAAGCTGTTGGGAGGGAGCAGAGAGTGACGCTTCCCTTCACAGCTTGGCTTCACAAGCATGCTGTTAGGCCGTGGCACACGTTGCAAGCCACTCCCTGCTCTTGCGTGTCTGGCGCTTGTCACATCTGTGCAAACTCCGCAGCGGGGGGCGTCAGCACCCTCCTCAACCCTGCCCTCCCACCTTGGCCTCCCGCTCCAGCGCCTCCTCAGCCGCCTTGCGCTGCAGCTCCCGCTCGTGCTGCGCGCGCCGCCACTCCTCGTCCGCCGCCTGCTTGGCGCGGCGCAGCTCCTCGGCGCGGCGCTCCTGCTCCCGCACCTGCAACGATTAGGGCAGGGTGTTGTGCCGTGCAGTCAGTAGCATTGCAAGAACAGCTCAGAGAAGCAGCTGCACCGTCGTGCTCTCGGTTGCTGGGCGGTTCACCTGTCCGCCCCACAGCGAGCCTCACCTTGGCCTCCGCCTTCTCGGCCATCTCCTTGCGGGCCAGCTCATACTGCGATGGACAGCAGTGGTAGGGCAAAGGAGCCGCTCAGATAAATCCACATTGGACAGCAGGGGAGCTAGGCGCACATCACATGCACAGCTCCATCTGCACACCTGGATCAGCTGCGCAAGCTCGCGCTCTTGGCGCCGCTTCATCACCTCCAGCCGCCGCTGCAGGGGCAGGGGAGAAGCAGAGTGAGGCTGCAGCAGAACGCAGCAGCAGGTAGGGTAAGGTGATGTTGCGCATAGCAATCCCTTGATCTGGATATATGGGCTCAGCCGCCACGCAGTTGCTGGCCCCCATCCACCCACCGCCTCCTTTTCCACCAGGTCCTCTGCACCAGCTACCGCGCTGCTGGAGGCGGGCTTGGCACCGCCCGCCTGCGGCAGGGGCACGAGAGTGGAGGTTGCTTGACGGACAGTGACGCTGCCTGTAACTGCCAGCAACTTGAAGTTTGCAGCAAGCAGCTCCACAGCCTTCCAAAGCTTGCAACAAGTGCCATGCAAGGCGGCGCTGCACACCTTGGCGCTGCGGCCAGCGCCGTCCTCCAGGCGCCGCCGCTCCTCGATCAGCGCCTTGAGGCGCTCCTGGCGCTTGCTCTCCTCAAAGCCAAAGGCCAACTGTGCCAGCTCCACATTGCCGTGCTCCTGCAGTTGGAGAGCGGCAGCGCAGCATGAGAGTATGGGCGCGACGCCTGCTGCCGCGGCCTGCTGCATGTTGCATGCAGCAGCCCCGCTGCCCGCTCCTGTCCGGCGCCCTCTGCCGCACCTGGCGCACAAAGAAGTCCAGCGGGCGGTGCACCAGCGTGGCAGGGTCGATGCCCAGGCGCAGGCACGCCTCCACGGAGCGCGGCGAGGTGGGCTGGCAGGCGGCAGCCGAGGCGCCCGCCTCCATGGCGCGGTCAGCCACATCCAGGATGGTCACCTTGGGGCGCCCGCTGGCGGCGGCCGCATCGCGCAGACGCTCCAGGTCCGCCAGCCAGCTGTTCAGGGGTGAAGGGAGAGAGGAGCAGGGATGAACGCATGCGGCAGTGGGAGCGCTGTTTGGTGTTGGTTGCGACGGCGGCAGGAGCGGTTCCCAGCACCCAGCCAGCGGCAGCAGCTGCAGGCTGCCTCCTTCAGCGGCTGCGTACCTGTACACGGGGCGCCCGCTGCTGGGCACTGGCAGGGGCGCAGGGCCGGGGCTGCCAGTGCGGGTCGGCGAGCTGGACGCGGGCCCTGCGGGTTAGAGGGAGAGGAAGGCCAGCGGTGACGGGTGGCGGTGGCGACGGAACGGCGGCACAGCGGCGGTGCAGTGGAGCGCCTCATTCGGGCCGCAGCGCTCGCTCCGTGACTTCTGCGCCTCGCTGTGAGGCCCCTGGCCAGCGCAGCGGTCCGCGCGCAACCAGACTCACGGTGGCCCGCCATGGCGCGTGGCTGGGGACTAGGGGCTGGCTGTATCGGTGGCAGCTCCCGAAAAGGCCGGGCTGGTAGCTGGCCACACGGGCGAGCAACAAGCTGTGGGCGGCCTCAAACGGCCCGGCGATCTCGTGTAAGCGATTGCAACTCAGCTCCAAGG
>VFQO010002347.1_pt1 | contig 11772 bp, 10 predicted proteins | sample 3512331 | NCBI WGS metagenome assembly VFQO01 (sample SAMN10412371, study PRJNA504923) | tailings metagenome | isolation source: Replicate 3 from Balatoc abandoned mine | place: Philippines: Itogon, Benguet | collected 2017-08-28 | reverse complement strand
AGGTATTGCAGGCTGAGGTCATCGCCCCCGCCCGCCCCGGTCTCGAACTTGACCGAGACCAGCCCCAGCAGGCGCGGCAGGGGCTTGGCCTCCAGACTGACGTCCTGAATGCGCTCGAACGGCACCGAGCGCGCCGCACGGCTGAACAGCCCGCTGTCCACCCGGATGTCGGTCTCGCCGATGGTGTAGGTGAGGCGGCGCCAGCCGAAAAAGCTGAACGCGGTACCGATCAGGGTCGCGGCCAGCCCCACGCCGAGCGCGAGCCACAGCCGGTCGCTCCCGCCGATCCCCGAAAAGGCGATCGCGATGGCCGGAAAAATCCCGCTGCGAATGCTGCCGAGCGCGCCGAGGGCGACGCTCAGCGGGGCGGTGCGCCGGGTGTCGCTCACACGCTTTCCCGGCGGATATGGGCGCGGATCTCCTCGCGCATCTCGCGCGCCAGCTCCTCGCCGAGCCCGGGCAGCGACACGCTGGCATTGTGGTTGCCCGCGGTATGCAGCGTCAGCGTCGCGATGCCGAAGAAGCGTTCCAGCGGGCCCTGATCGACGTCGATATGCTGCACCCGTCCGAAGGGCACGACCGTGTCCGAACGCAGCAACAACCCGCGCACGACCCGCAGACGATCCGCCGACATCTGGTAACCGCGCGCGTTGTAGCGGCGGGTGGGCACGCGGATGATACAGGCCAGCGCGATCACCAGCACCAGCCCGGCAATCACGCCCGGCGGCAAGAGCGCCTGATCGGATAGCCACCCCTCGATCACCAATGCGCCGACCAGAAAGGGGATCGCGACGAGCGTGGTGCGCACCCGCAGCGCACGGGTGTAGCCGGGGTGGAGCCGGCTCAGTTCGCCATCGTCATCGAGCGGCGCGGCGGAGGCGGTTGCTTGGGGGGTGTGATCCATGGTGCCTTAGTGGCGCAATACAGCACCCCTCGCAAGCCCCAGGGTGCAGCCTAGCGGCGCTGGTCGAACCTGCGGCCTACCAGCGCAGCGGCGATGTTGGTCTTCTGCACGTCGATGCTGCCGCCCGCGATCCCCCAGGCATAGGCATCGCGCAGGCGCTGCTCCATGCCGTAGTCCTTGTGATAGCCGTAGCCGCCCATCACCTGCATGCCCATCGCCGCGACCTCGCGCACGATCTCGTTGGCAAAGCACTTGGCGACCGAGCTTTCGTAGACCGTCGGCAGGCCATCGGGCTGGGCGGCAGCATTGGCCGCGGCGCGGTGGATCAGCAGGCGCGCGGCTTCGACCTTCATCGCCATCTCGGCGATCTTGAGCTGCACCGCCTGAAACTCGATGATCGGCTTGCCGAAGGCGACGCGCTCCTGAACGTAAGCGGTGGCCGCTTCCAGCGCGGCGGCCGCCACGCCGAGCGACTGGGTCGCATTGCCGCAGCGTTCGAGCCCGAAGGCGCTCATCAGCCTGGCAAAGCCGCCCGCGCCGATGATCACGTTCTCGGCCGGCACGCGCACATCCTCGATCGCGTAGTCGGCGGTGGCGATGCCGCGGAAGCCCATCAGCTCCTCGCGCTTGCCGAACTGCATTCCGGCTGCGTCCTTCTCCAGCAGGATCGCGCCGATGCCCTTGGCGCCGGGTTCGTCGGTGAAGCGGCAATAGGTGACGTAGTAGTCCGAATGGCCCCCGCCGCTGGTCCAGCGCTTGTAGCCGTTGACGACATAGTGGTTGCCGTCGAGCACCGCGCGGGTGGTGAGATCGGTCAGCGCGGTGCCCGCGTCAGGCTCGGACATCGAGACCGCGACGACCTTCTCGCCCCGGATGACTTGCGGAAGGATCTTCGCCTTCATCTCCGCCGAGCCGAAGCGTTCGATGGTGCGCACCGGCCCGGCCAGCGCCTCGAACACCGGAAAGGCGACCGCGTTGGAGATCTTGGCGAATTCCTCCAGCACGATCAGCGCTTCGAGATGCCCCAGCCCGAGCCCGCCATACTCCACTGGAAGGTTGACCCCGAGGAAGCCCATCTCGCCATAGGTGCGCAGCATGTCGTGCGGGACGGGATAGTCCTTCGCCTCCATGTCGCGCGCCAGCGCCGGCAGTTCCTTCTGCGCGAACTTGCGCGCGGTCTCCTGCAGCTCGCGCTGCTCGTCGGTCAGGTTGAAGTCCATGGCCGTCTCAATCCCTTGTGTGCTTGTGCAAGTCCCCTAGCGCATTTGCGAGGCGGGCGTGCAAGCCCGTGCCGACTAAGCTAGCAAAAACGCACATCGGGAGAGCGACAGATGACCATCCTCCATTCCAGCCTCGGCCCCAACCCGCGCCTCGTGCGGATGTTCATGGTCGAAAAGGGCCTTGAGGAAGGCCGGGACTTCGAGCGGGTCCATTACGACATCATCTCCGGACAGAACCGGCAGGATGCGGGCTACATGGCGAAGAACCCGCAGGGCACCACCCCGACGCTGGAGCTGGATGATGGCACCTGCCTCACCGAAAGCTGGCCGATCTGCGAATATATCGAGGAGATGCACCCGGCCCATAACCTGTTCGGCGAAACCCCGCTGGAGCGCGCCGAGGTGCGCAAGTGGGTGCGGCTGTTCGATCAGGAAGTGGTCGTGCCGATGACGATGGGCTTCCGCGCCGGGGCGGGCCGCCCGATGTTCGAACCGCGCATGAGCGTCGTGTCGCCTGAGGCCGGGGCGGAGCTTTCGGCGCTGGCAGACGAGAAGTGGCGGATGTTCGATGCCATTCTGGGCGGCAGCAACCACATCGCGCTGGGCCGCTTCACCTTTGCCGACCTGATCATCTTCGCCTTCGCCAATTTCGGCTTCACCGTGGGCTGGAAGATTCCCGAAGGCGCAGACAACCTCGTGCGCTTCGTGGACACCCACAACCAGCGCCCCTGCGCCGCGATCTGGCAGCAGGCCGAATAATGCCCGACCTCGCTGGCAAGGTCGCGATCGTCACCGGCTGCGCCAGCGGGATCGGCGCGGCGACGGTGCGGCGGTTCGTGGCCGACGGCGCGCAGGTGCTCGGCACCGATGTCAACGCCGAGGCCGGCGCGGCGCTGTGCGCCGAAGCGGGCGCGGCGTTTGCGGTGCAGGATGTCTCGGATTTCGCGCTGTGGCCGCAGATCGTCGCCCGCGCGGTGGAAGCCTTCGGACGGCTCGATATCCTCGTCAACAATGCCGGCACCGTCTCGGCGCTCAGCATCGAGGATGTGACCGACGAAGCGTGGGACCGCATCTTCGACATCAACATCAAGGGCACAATGGCCGGCTGCCGCGCCGCGATTGCCGCGATGAAGGCCAATCCGGGCGGCTCGAAAGGCGCGATCGTCAACATCGCCTCGACCACCGCGATGGCCGCGCTGCCGACCGATGTGGCCTATTCGTCAAGCAAAGGCGCGGTCAGGGTGCTGACCCGCTCGGTCGCGGTGCATTGCGCCCAGCAAGGCTACAACATCCGCTGCAACACCGTGATCCCGGGCGCGACCGATACGGGCATCCTGGCCCATGCCGAGGGCGTCACCCCCGGCCTGAAGGCAGCGGTGGCGAAGACCTCGCCGCTGAACCGGCTGGCCGATCCGGCGGAGACGGCGGCAGCGATCGCCTTCCTCGCCTCGGACGAATGCCCCTACATGACCGGGGCGGAGCTGCTGGTGGATGGCGGGATGATGGCGATCCACCCGGGGTTCTAGGCCGGGGGTCTAACCCCCCCGCATCTTCTCCAGATAGCCGCTCGGCCCCATCTGCGCGGCGGTCCAGGCGAAGATCGCGAGGCTGCCGGCGCCCGAGACAAGGCACACGCCGAACACCGCTTGCCCCAGCGCGCTGGCCCCCTGCGTCGGGGTCAGCGCATCGCTCAGCGCGCCGATCACACCAAGTCCCAGCGTCTGGCCGATGAGGTTGTTGAAGAACAGCGCAATGGCCACCGCAAAGCCCCGGCTGGCCGGTTCGACCGCGGCCTGGATGCCCGACAGGATCCCCGCCTGACTGGCGACATAGATCGCATAGGCCACCCCGAACCAGCCGAGGAAGCCCGCAAAGCTGCCCGAGGTCAGGCTCAGCGCCAGCGGCGCCACGCAGCCGAGACTGACGAGGCCCGGCAGCCACGCCCGCCAGCGCTCGTCGCGCAGGGTCAGCCAGTGGGTGACATAACCCCCGAGGATCGGCCCCGGGATTCCGCCGAGGAAGAAGGTGAAGCCGAGATAGAGCCCGACATCGCCGGTCGAGATCGGGAAGGCGCGCAGCATCACCGCCGCCATCCAGAAGGCGAGGCCGTAGCCGATCATGATCTGCACCGCCCAGCCCAGCGCCAGCCCCATGAACACGCGGTTGGTGACGAGGCTGCGGATCGTCTGCCCCAGCGGCAACTGCGCCATGTCGGTGCCCGCCGGGGCATAGCGCCCGCGCGGGGCCTCGCGCACGGTGAGATAGATAACGCCGCCCAGCAGCAAGCCCGGCAGGCCCATCAGCATGAAGGCCCAGCGCCAGTCGAAGATTTCGGCCAGCTGCCCGCCGATGATGAGGCCGCCCGCCGTCCCCATGCTCGCCCCGATGGTGAGATAGCCCATCGCCTTGGCGAGTTCGCCGCGCGAGAAATAGTCGGCCACCAGGCTCTGCGAGGAAGGGCCGGAACAGCCCTCGCCCACGCCGACGCCGGTGCGCGCGAGGAACAGCGTCCAGAACCCGGTCGCCAGCCCGCAGGCGGCGGTCATCAGGCTCCAGAACCCGATGGCTGCGGCGACGATGTTCTTTCGGGTCGAACGGTCGGCCAGCCGCGCGGCTGGAAAGCCGGCGAGCACATAGACAAGGCTGAAGGCCAGCCCGCCGAGCAGACCGAGCTCGAAGTCCGACAGCGCGAACTCGGCCTTGATGTCCTCGACCAGAATGCCGAACACCAGCCGGTCGGCAACGCTGAACGCGCTGGTGAGCGTCAGCAGCCCGAGCACATACCAGCGGTATGCGCCGGGCTTCTCAGCCTCAGTGATGGGGACGGGCGTAGAGGCCATTGTCCACCGGGATCGTCAGGCCGTTGAGGAAGCGCGCTTCGTCGGACGCGAGGAACAGCACGCAGCCCGCGACATCGCGGGGGTGGCCCAGCGCATCGGCGGCGAGCGGGCCGTCGGGAATCTCCATCGGGGTCTGCCCGCCACGCCCGGAAATGCCCATCACCATCGGGGTCTCGATCCCGCCGGGCGCGAGCGCATTGACGCGGATGCCGTAACCCTTGTCCTGGAAATCGACCGCAAGGCTGCGGGTCATGCCCGCAATCCCGGCCTTGCACGCGGCATAGGCGGGAATGTTGCCGTAGCCCATCAGCGCTGCGGTGGAGGCCATGTTGATGATCGAGGAGCCGCCCCCGCCGATCTTGAGGTGGCGGTGCTTCATCAGCGGCACGGCGTATTTGCACCCCAAGAAGGTGCCGACCACGTGAATGTCGAGATGCAGCTTGAAATGGGCGAGGCTGCACTCCTCGATGCTCTCGAAGATCACGTTGCCGGCATTGTTGACGAGGATGTCGAGCCCGCCGTGGCGTTCCTCGACCGCGCGCATCACCTCGATCCACTGATCTTCATTGGTGACGTCGAGCGCCATGGCATCGCCGCCGATGGAGTCGGCGACCTTGTGCGCCAGTTCCACCTCGCGGTCGGTCACGATCACCGTCGCACCCTCGCGCGCCAGCGCCTCGCAATCGGCCTTGCCCAGCCCCATCGCCCCGCCTGTCACGAGCGCAACCTTGCCCGCTACCCTTCCCGCCATTTCGCTCTCTCCCAAAAGCTTTTTTCTTGCGCGCAGCCTATCGGGCGGGCGGTGCGGTGCCACTGTCGAAAGCGCGAGGGCGCGCGCGGGCTGCGGCGATGTATCTTCTGTCCCCGAGGGAGAGGCGAGAATGATGGACGAAGCCGAAGTCGCGCGGTTGAAGGCGCTGATGGAATGGGAGGGCACCCGCACCGCCCCGCCGGAAGGCTTCCCGGTGCTGCCCGACATGCCCGCCGGGCGCTACACCAGCCCCGAATACTTCGCGCTCGAACAGAGCCACGTGTTCCGCAAGAGCTGGCTGTTCGCAGGGCACCTCGACGAAATCCCTGAACCCGGATGCTACATGCGCTGGCACAATGCCGGCGATCCGATCGTCATCGTGCATGGCATGGACGGAGTGGTGCGCGCCTTCCACAACACCTGCCGCCACCGCGGCGCCCCGGTGGTGACCGAGGACCGCGGCAAATCCTCGCGCCTGATGTGCGGCTATCACAACTGGACCTACAAGACCGACGGGAGCCTTGTCGGCGTGCCCGAGCGGCGCGATTTTCCGAAGGATTTCGACCTGTCCTGCCGCGGGCTGCTGCCGGTGCGCTGCGAGCTGTTCGGCAAGGTGATCTTCGTCAATTTCGACATGGAGGCGATGCCGCTGATCGACTGGATGGGGCCGGTCGCGCGCGAGTGGGAGGAATTCGCCTTCGATCGCATCCGCCTCGCCGCGCGCCATTCCTTCGATCTGAAGTGCAACTGGAAGGTGGCGATGGAGGCCAACATGGAGGTCTACCATGTGCCCTTCATCCACCCCGACACGGTCGCTCCGCTGGTGGATTCGACCCGCAACTACAACACCATGTATCCCAATGGCCACGCCCGGATGCTGGCCCCGCCGCCGCGCCAGACCAACCGCGAGCACGTGCGCGCGATCGACTCGCCCCCCGGCTGGCAGCAGATCGAGAGCGTGGGCGAGCTGGGCCGCACCTGCACCCAGAGCTACACCCTGTTTCCCAACTGGGTCAGCCCGCTCTCCAACTACTTCGTGCCGCCGCTGCTGTTCTGGCCGACCTCGCTCAATACCTGCCGGCTCGAACTGGTGACGATGGCGCTGGATTGGGGCGATGCCCCCGCGCCCGACCTGTGGACCGTGCCTGACGCGAGCCAGCCCAATGGTCGGCAGATGAGCCCGATCATCCTCGAGGACACCCAGTTCGGCGAGGCGATCCAGAAGTCGGTCGAAGGCTCGGCCTTCCGCTCGGTGCCCCTGTCCTATCAGGAGGCGCGGATCTATTCCTTCCACCAGAGCCTCGATGCGATGATCGGGATCGCCAACGTGCCCGAGCACCTCAGGGTCGAACAGGTGATCGGGCCGGAGTGGGTGTGGCCCAACGATCCGCGCCATGCGCAGATGGAGCGCGAGCGGACGGCCGCACATGAGGCAGCCGAATGACGTTACGGCATGGCGCTTTCACGGGCCAATGTTGCGTTTTTGTCGCACTTTGCCGGAGCGCCTATCGCTTTTGCTGATAGCGTGATTGCGCGCGCTCCATACACCTTCACCCCATACCGATAGGCGCGAAAAAAGCGTCACGGCATTGGGGAACCATGGGCGCGCAAGGCTTGCGGCCCGCAGGGGAGAGAGAGCGATGAACACACTTCGTGCCCGAATTGCATCCGGCGCCCGCGTTCGCGGCGTGCGGTCTGCGTTGTTGTGCGGTGCCGCCCTGGGCGGCGCTGCGGCGATGCCGGGCGTCGCCCACGCGCAGGATGCGGAAACCGCGGAAACCGCGCCGGAAGAGCGCGTGATCATCGTTCAGGCCCGCCGCCAGAACGAAAGCCTGCAGGAAGTGCCCGTCACCGTCACCGCGATCGGCGGCGAGACGCTGCAGCGCTACAACATCGACCAGGTCGCCGACGTCACCAGCCGCGTGCCGACCCTCAACGTGCAGGTCGGCGGTTCGGGTTCGGGCGGCCAGCTTTCGCTTCGCGGTGTCGGGTCGTCGAACATTTCGGCGGCGTTCGATTCGGCGGTGGCATTCGAATATGACGGCGTGGTCGTCTCCTCGATGCGTCTGGTGCAGGCCGGGTTCTTCGACGTCGAGCAGATCGACGTGCTGCGCGGCCCGCAATCGCTGTTCTTCGGCAAGTCGGCCACCGCCGGCGTGCTCTCGCTGCGTTCGGCCAACCCGACCTCCGACTGGGAAGTCGGGATGCGCGCGAACTACGAGTTCGAGGAAAAGGGCTACCTGCTGTCGGGCTACATCTCCGGCCCGATCACCGACACGCTGGGCATCCGCGTCGCGGCGCAGTTCAACGACATCGACGAGTTCCAGATCCTTCAGGACAACACCCCGGCCGTCAATCAGGAGCGCGGGCTGACCGACTTCATCGGCCGCCTGACTCTCGACTGGCAGCCTTCGGACATGTTCCGCGCCAACTTCAAGCTGCAATACACCAAGAACGAGAACGACGGCGCGATCGGCACCGCGGAAATCGGCTGCGGCGCCAACGGCGTGGCGGATTCGATCTTCCTGCTGGGCGGCGCGGTGCAGATCCCGGCGGGCTATGACTGCAATGTCTTCGACCAGCGCTATTATCTGACCGACGCGGCCGGCCCGCTCGCCGGCCCGGTGCCGGGCGATTCGCCTGCCAACGGCCGGAACGGTGTGCCTTTCGGCGAAACCGAAATCTGGTTCGGCCGGTTGCAGTTCGAACTCGATCTGTCCGATACGCTGACCCTGACCTCGGTCACCGGCCTGCTCAACATGGATGCGATCGACTACGACGCCTATTCCTACGGCGGCTTCTTCCCCGGCCCGAACGGCACCCGCCTGCCGGGCGGCGCGGGCTCGTCCGACCCGATCAACAAGCTGGAGCAGTACAGCCAGGAACTGCGCCTGGCCTCGGACTTCGACGGCGCATTCAACTTCATGCTCGGCGCGTTCTACGAAGACCGCACCTTCATCTTCGACACCTCGCAGCAGGGCGTGAACATCTCGTTCCTCGGGCCCGACCCGGTGACCGGCTTCACCTATGACTGGGACAAGACCCACACCACCAAGACCGAGGCCCTGTCGTTCTTCGGCAGCGTGATGATCAACCTGACCGACAAGCTGGAGCTGTCGGGCGGGGTTCGCTGGACCGACGAATCCAAGGTCCAGACCATTGCGGTGCCTTACGTCCACACCTTCCTGCAAGGACCGGTGTTCGTGGCTCCGGGCTTCTTCTCTGGCCCGATCAACTTCAAGGACGACAACCTCTCGCCCGAAGTCACGCTGCGTTACCAGGCGAACGATGATCTCAACTTCTTCGCCTCGTACAAGACCGGCTTCAAGTCGGGCGGGATCGACAACTCGGCGCTGCCGTCGAACAGCCTCAGCCAGGCGGCGGCAAGCGGCGACTTCAGCTCGCTGATCTTCCGTTCGGAAGAAGCCGAGGGCGGCGAAATCGGCTTCAAGTCGCAGTGGGCCGATCGCAGCTTCACCCTCAACGCCACCGCGTTCTACTACGTGTTCACCGATCTGCAGGTGCAGAACTTCAACGCGGTGACCGTGCAGTTCGCGACCAGCAACGCGGGCGAGCTGACCACCAAGGGTGTCGATCTCGAAACCCGCTGGATCACGCCGGTGGACGGCCTGAGCCTGTCGGCCAACCTGTCCTATCTCGATGCGCAATACACCGACACCTTCATCCAGCCGCTCGGCATTTCCACGGTCGACCTCGATGGTCGCCGCGGCAGCCAGGCGCCGGAATGGGCCGGCAACGTCGCGGTCGACTGGGCGATCCCGCTGTCGGACAGCCTCGAGTTGTTCCTGTCGGGCAATGCGGCCTACAACGATGGCTACATCACCGACGAGGCGACGCTGAACGACTATGTCCAGCCGAGCTTCTGGCTGCTCGATGCCAACGTCTCGATCGGCCATCCCGACGGCAACTGGAAGCTGTCGCTGATCGCGCAGAACCTCACCGACGAGATCTTCGTGATCACTTCGGGCGGGCGTCCGTTCCTGCAGCCGGGCGTGGGCGACGATCTGGTGCTGACCCAGAACCGCGGCCGTCAGGTGTTTGCCGAGATCAGCTTCAAGTTCTGATCCTCCCCACAGGGGGCAAGCGGGGGCGGGCCAGCGATGGCCTGCCCCTTTGCTTTTGGTCAAAGGCACGGGCCGCCGTTTCCCGCCAAAAGTGAGGATTGCCGCAGGGCATGGGAAGGCGGATGCTCCTGGCCCATGACGCAGGCCGGGAGAGGAACGCCATGTCACGCGAAGAACTGATCGCCATGACCCGCAATCTGGTGGCGCATGGCGCGGCCGACACGATGGAATATGCCGACGATGTCGTGCGCGTGCCTGCCAGCGCCTACACCGACCCGGAGGTGTTCGAGACCGAGAAGGCCCGCATCTTCCGCCGCCTGCCGCTGATGGTCGCGCCCTCCTGCGAACTGCCCAACCCGGGCGACTTCAAGGCGATGGACATCTGCGGCGTGCCGCTGCTGCTCTCCCGCCAGAAGGACGGGAGCATGGGCGCCTTTCTCAATATGTGCACCCACCGCGGCAACCCCGTGGCGAGCGGCACCGGCAATGCCAGCCGCTTCACCTGCGGCTATCACGGCTGGACCTTCAAGGCCGATGGCGACCTGATCGGCGTCGCCTCCCCGAAGGATTTCGGCGCGATCGACAAGGCCGCGCATTGCCTGACGAAGTTCCCGGTCTACGAAAGTGCCGGGCTGATCTGGGTGACGCTCGATCCGCACTCGAAGCTTTCCATCGCCGATTACCTGTGCGGCTATGACGAACTGCTCAAGGCCTTCGAGTTCGAGGGCTGGACGCTGTTCTCGCAGCGCACGCTGGCGGGGCCGAACTGGAAGACGGCCTATGACGGCTATCTCGATTTCTACCACCTGCCGGTGCTGCACAAGGACACCTTCGGGGCGGATTTCTACAACCGTGCCAACTACTTCGCCTTCGGCCCGCACCAGCGCCTCAGCACCCCGTCGAAATTCGCGATCAAGGTGCAGGGCGATGACGACCAGGCGCTCGATCTGGAAGCGATGAGCGATGACGAGCTGCCGCAGGAAGTGCTGGTGCAGGGCGTGTGGACGATCTTCCCGCACATCTCGATCGCCAGCTTCTACGGCGGCGGCCAGCGCGGGGCGATGATCAGCCAGCTGTTCCCTGGCGAGAAGGTGGGAGAGAGCTTCACCACCCAGTTCTACGTCATGGAAAACCAGCCCGAGACCCCCGAACAGGTGCAGGCCGCGCACGACCAGTTCAACTTCCTCGAAATCGTTGTGCGCGACGAGGACTACGCGACCGGCAAGCGCCAGCAGCAGGCCCTCGCCTCAGGCCTGATGAAAGAGGTGCTGTTCGGCCGCAACGAGAAGGGCGGACAGGTGTTCCACCAGTGGGTCGAGCGGCTGGTGAACGCCAGCGACGATGATCTGGTGGCAATCTTTGCGGGCGAGCAGCGGCAGGCGGCGGAGTAAGGGTTCGCCGCCGCGTGCGGGGCGGCTGCCTTCGGGATCGCTGGCGCTTGGCGTGAACGTTGGCTTGTGGGTGGTTTCCGGCCACTATTCCAAGACAAGGCGAACACAGTCGGCAGCTTGTCTGCCACCGGTATCGTGGTCGCGGATTATCTTTACCAGCCAATCAAAGACTGTTGCTCCCTTGCCCTGCTGCGCTTGAGATAGTTCGGCGCGGACACGGTCTCGATTGGCTGGATGGCATCGTTCCAGCCGCTTCTCCAGCTGCCTTACGGTTTCAGTATACCCAAGACAGACTCGCGACGCTTCTGAATGAGTCCACCGAAAGATGAACCCCTCATTGGGCGTGCCAAAGCCTCCACGCCGTATGTCGTTGAAGGCGTCTAGATTGCGGCCCCAATATGCACCAGGGATCAGGGTATCGCTCACCTCGTCGAAGAAGGCTTCTAGCGATGTGACCTTCGAGCCATCCAAAATGTATTCTTTGAGCATTGGTCGATCCTATCTCGGCTGAGCAAGGGTCTGCAATTGATGTCGTGGACGGCTCTCCACCCCGCGGGGTAATTTCTGCGGATGAGTCGGAG
>VFQO010044495.1_pt1 | contig 11774 bp, 10 predicted proteins | sample 3512331 | NCBI WGS metagenome assembly VFQO01 (sample SAMN10412371, study PRJNA504923) | tailings metagenome | isolation source: Replicate 3 from Balatoc abandoned mine | place: Philippines: Itogon, Benguet | collected 2017-08-28 | reverse complement strand
CCTCGCGCACACGTTTCCCGACGCTGTTCGACCGGTTCAGCACCCGCTTCGGCGACGCGCTGCCGAACCCGGATCTCAGCCCCGAGCGCGCCGTGAACTACGAGCTTGGCTGGGCCGGAAAACCGACCGAAACGCTGAAGATCGGTGGTTCGGTGTTCTACAGCGACGTCTCCGACGTGATCCAGTCGGTGAGCGTTGGTGGCGGAAAGGTCCAGAGCCAGAACATCGGCGACGGCCGTTACTACGGCGCCGAAGTCTACGGCGAATGGGATGTGCTTTCCAACCTGACCTTGGGCGCGAGCTACACCTATCTCAAGCGCAACATCTCCGACCCGGTCAGGCCGGGGCTCAAGCCCATCGGCACGCCGGAACACAGCGCCTACATCTACGCCGACTGGGTGCCGTACGAGAATTTCACCGTCTCGCCCAACGTCGCCATCTACAGCGCTCGCTGGTCGACGGACCGCCTGGAGACCACGTTCTTTGAAACCAAGGGCTTTGCGCTGGTCAATCTCAACATGAACTACAAGCTGAACGACAATTTCGAGTTCGACTTCGGCGTGAGGAACATCTTCGACAAGAACTACCAGCTCGCCTACGGCTTCCCGGAACAGGGCCGCACCTTCTACCTGAATTCGGCCATGCGATTCTAGGCATGGCCAGGCCGGCGAGATCGCGCGCGCGGAAGTCCGCGCGCAGCGCCGGCCCTGATTCGCCCGTCCCTGCGACCGACGACAGGACGCTGCCGGAAATTCCGGCGCCGCGGCCCGATGCCGACGACGCCCTACCGACCACTGCAGCGCCGGAACCAGAGCCTGGCGAGGAACCGGCAAGCAACCACAGCGCTGCGCAACGCTGGCTGCTGGGTGGCGTGGTCTCCATCGTGGCTCATATCGGCGCCGGGCTCTATCTCGCCGCGATAACCCTGCCTCCCGCCGCGGATCCAGGTATCGTTGACGCCATCTCCGTGGAGTGGGTGCCTCCGGATGTATCAGAGGCTGCCGCGAAGACCGAGCAGCCCGCGGATGCGGCCGGCAAACCGGCAGGCTCCGTTCCTGAGCCCGACATCGAAAAAGCGCCAGAAGGGCCTTCGCAAGACGAACCGGCGCAGACCGATCCGCTCCCCGAACAGGACGAGCCTCCGACGATCGAACCCGCGCCGCAGCCGCAACAGGAAACAGCGGAAACCAGGACCGAAACACCTGAGCCGAAGCAGGAAGTCACTCCGGCACCAGAAATTCTCCGTTCTGTGCAGGAAAACGCGTTAGCGGTTCCGGCCACTACGAAGGCACCGGAAAACAAACTTGCCCACCCGGTCGATAAGTCCGACGCTGGGCGGCAGCAACCCCGGAAGGCCGCGGGCAAAAGCCGCCCTCGCAAGCCCGCACAGGCCGAGCCCGCCAGGCCGATTCACCAGCAACGCCAAAGCGCGCCGAAGAAGGCCGTAGCAGCCGACACGTCCAGCCCATCCGAAAAGGCCGGCCGGCCAGCAGCGGCTTCGCCGAAGCAGACGGCCTCAACGGGATCCGCGAAGCCAGCTGGACGCAGCACGGTATCGCCGGCGCAATGGCAGGCCGAGGTCATCGCCCATATTCGCCGGTTCAGGCAATATCCTCCAGGCGCCAGCGGCTCTGCGTCGGTTCGCGTGCAGTTGCGTATCAATGCCCAGGGCGTCGTCAGATCGGCTTCGGTCGCAGGCTCCTCCGGCAATGCGGCCCTCGATCGCGCGGCGGTCGAGACCGTGAGGCGGGCCTCTCCGGTGCCTGTTCCGCCGCCTGAAATAGCCCGCGCCTCGATGACACTGGCGATCACGATCAGTTTCAAGCGGTGAGCCGCTGAAAATGCGCTGTCGGCAAATTCGCCATCATACACACCAGTCGTTGACATCGAGTCGGCGTTCTATACTAGATATCGAAGTCGAGGTTCTCCCGAGTCGTCTGGGCCCGGGAGCTAAGAGGGAAGCCGGTGCAAAGCCGGTGCTGCCCCCGCAACTGTAAGCAGTGAGCCCGCGTCGAAGAATGCCACTGGTGCCGTAACGCACCGGGAAGGCCGACAAGGGCGATGACCTGTGAGCCAGGAGACCTGCCGCGACGAACGAGAACGAACCTCGGGCGGGGTGTCCCGGCGGTGCGCGTGGCCGGGCGTCGCTGCGTCCCGAATGGCCCATGCGTTCCCCTAGAATCCCCGCCCACAACGCCACGGGGATGATATGGCAACGACTGCAGCACTCACCACGAACGGGGCTCCCAAAGCTCCCTTTATCGCCGAAAGCCACACCTCACCTCAGGCCGAGCCAAGCTATAAGGTGATACGCCGCAACGGCTCGGTGACACCGTTCGACGCAACGAAGATCGTGGTGGCGCTGACCAAGGCGTTCCTCGCCGTCGAAGGCTCGACTGCGGCAGGCTCGCGGCGTGTGCATGACGTTGTCGAGGATCTGGCTGAACAGGTGGTTGCCGCCCTCACGCGCCGCTTCGAGGCCGGGCGCACTTTCCACATCGAGGAGATCCAGGATCAGGTTGAACTGGCATTGATGCGCGGCGAACACCACAAGGTGGCCCGCGCCTATGTGCTTTATCGCGCGGAGCGGGCGCGCGAACGCCTGGCCGACAAGGCAGATGCGGTCGCGCCGGGCGGATTGCTCAATGTGAAGGGCGAAGACGGCGCGCTTGCGCCACTCGACGAAGCCCGCTTCTCGCGTGTGGTCGAGGAGGCCTGTGCCGGGCTCGACGCGGTTTCACCCGACGCCATCCTCACCGAGGCACGCCGCAATCTTTATGATGGCATCACACTGGATGAACTGTCGCTCGCGCCGATCCTGGCCGCGCGCACCCTGGTCGAGACCGAGCCGAACTATGCCTTCGTTTCGGCCCGCCTGCTGCTCGACCGCCTGCGCCGCGAGGCGCTCAGCTTTGTAACCAGCCGTCCCGAGCAGGCAACGCAGGCTGAGATGGCGGGCCGCTATGCTTCCTATTTCCCCGAATTCATAACAACCGGTATCAAGGCCGATCTGATCGATCCGGAACTCGGCCGCTTCGATCTCGCCCGGCTCGGTGCCGCGCTGAAGCCCGAACGCGACCTGCAGTTCCAGTATCTCGGCCTGCAGACACTGTACGACCGCTACTTCCTGCACACCAGGGGCAAGCGTTTCGAGTTGCCACAGTCCTTCTTCATGCGTGTCGCCATGGGACTGGCGGTGCGCGAGATCGACCGCGAGGCACGGGCCGTCGAGTTCTACGACCTCCTGTCCTCCTTCGATTTCATGGCCTCGACGCCGACGCTGTTCAATTCCGGCACGCTGCGGCCGCAGCTGTCATCGTGCTTCCTGACCACCGTCGCCGACGATCTCGACGGCATCTTCAAGGCGGTCAAGGACAATGCGCTGCTCGCCAAATATTCCGGCGGCCTCGGCAATGACTGGACGCCGGTTCGCGGCCTCGGTGCTCATATCAAGGGTACCAATGGCGAGAGCCAGGGTGTGGTGCCGTTCCTGAAGGTGGCGAACGACACCGCGATCGCCGTCAATCAGGGCGGCAAGCGCAAGGGCGCCGTGTGCGCCTATCTGGAAACCTGGCATGTCGACATCGAGGAATTCCTCGACCTGCGCAAGAACACCGGCGACGACCGCCGCCGAACGCATGACATGAACACCGCCAACTGGGTGCCGGACCTGTTCATGGAACGGGTCGAGGGCAACGGTGAATGGACGCTGTTCTCTCCCGACGAGACGACGGACCTGCATGACCTTTACGGCTCCGCCTTCCGGCAAGCCTACGAGGCCTATGAAGCGAAGGCCGCCGCCGGCGGGCTCAAGGTGTTCCGCAAGGTCCGCGCCGTCGACCTCTGGCGCAAGATGCTGACCATGCTGTTTGAGACGGGACATCCCTGGATCACCTTCAAGGACCCCTGCAACATCCGCTCACCGCAAGGGCATGTCGGCGTCGTGCATTCGTCCAACCTGTGCACCGAAATCACGCTGAACACGTCGAAGGACGAGGTCGCCGTCTGCAATCTCGGCTCCATCAACCTGGTCAACCACGTTGCGGAAAAGGGGCTGGACCTCGATCACCTCGCAAGGACCGTCAGCGTCGCCATGCGCATGCTCGACAACGTCGTCGACATCAATTTCTACACCATCCCCGAGGCGCGCCGTTCCAACCTGCGCCACCGGCCGGTGGGGCTGGGGCTGATGGGTTTCCAGGATGCGCTGCAGCTTCTGCACATCCCCTATGCTTCGGATGAGGCGGTCGCTTTCGCCGACGCCAGCATGGAGGCGATCAGCTACCATGCCATCTCCGCCTCGGTCGATCTTGCCGCCGAACGCGGCCGTTATCCGAGCTACGATGGATCGCTGTGGTCGAAGGGCATCCTGCCGATCGATTCCATTGCCCTTTTGGAAAAGGCACGGCCCGGCGTTGAGATGGATGCGTCTTCGACGCTCGACTGGGACGCGCTGCGCAAGCGGGTCAGGAAATCCGGCATACGCAACTCGAACTGCATGGCGATCGCGCCGACCGCCACCATCTCCAACATCTGCGGCGTGTCGCAGTCGATCGAACCGGGCTACCAGAACCTCTTCGTCAAATCGAACATGTCCGGCGACTTCACCGTGGTGAACGCGCAGCTCGTGCATGATCTCAAGGCGCGCGGCCTGTGGGACGAAGTGATGATTTCCGACCTCAAATATTTCGACGGCTCGCTTGGCCAGATCGACCGGGTCCCGGACGACATCAAGGCGCTCTATGCGACCGCTTTCGAGATCGATTCTTCTTGGCTGATCGACGCCGCCTCCCGCCGCCAGAAATGGATCGATCAGGCGCAGTCGCTCAACCTCTACATCGCCAATCCATCGGGCAAGAAGCTCGACGAACTCTATCGCCTAGCCTGGCGCAAGGGTCTGAAGACGACCTACTACCTGCGCTCGCGCTCGGCGACGCATGTCGAGAAGTCGACGCTGAAGGGCACCGACGGCAAGCTCAATGCCGTCTCCGCGGTGGTGGCCGCGGCACCGGCCGCGCAAGCCATCGTCATCCATGCCGATGCGACGTGGGGCAAGGCCTGTGCCATCGATGATCCCGAATGCGAAGCCTGCCAGTAAGCAGCAGAGAAAAAGAAGGAGACAACAAGATGCTCGACTGGTCAGAACCGAAAGCCCAGCCCAAAGCCATCATAGATCTCGCGGCGGATATGCCACCCGTTGCCATTGCCACCGGCCTCGGCGAGATCGATCGCAGCGGTGCCCGCGTTTCCGTCGACGAAAAACGCATGATCAATGCGCGTGCTGACGTGAACCAGCTGCTGCCGCTGAAATACCGCTGGGCGTGGGAGAAATATCTCTCCGGCTGCAACAACCACTGGATGCCGACCGAAGTGTCGATGCAGGCCGACATCGCGCTGTGGAAGTCGAAGAACGGCCTCACCGACGACGAGCGGCGTATGATCAAGCGCAATCTCGGCTTCTTCGCCGCCTCGGAATCGCTTGTCGCCAACAATATCGTGCTGGCCATCTACCGGCATCTCACCAATCCGGAATGCCGGCAGTATCTGCTGCGCCAGGCCTTCGAGGAGGCTATCCACACCCATACCTTCCAGTACATCGTCGAAAGCCTGTCGCTGGACGAAGGCGAGCTGTTCAACATGTATCGCGAGGTGCCGTCGATCACCGACAAGGCGGCGTGGGCGCTGCAGCACACGCAGCATCTCGACGATCCGGACTTCCGCACGGGCACGCTGGAAGCGGACCAGGCCTTCCTGCGCGACCTCGTCGCCTTCTATGTCATATTTGAAGGCATGTGGTTTTACACCGGCTTCGCACAGATCCTGTCGCTCGGCCGGCGCAACAAGATGGTCGGCATTGCCGAGCAGTACCAGTACATCCTGCGCGACGAGTCCATCCATCTCAATTTCGGCATCGACGTCATCAACCAGATCAAGATCGAAAACCCGCATCTGTGGACGAAGGCATTCCAGGAAGAGGTGCGCGGCATGATCGCGGATGCCGCGGAACTGGAGGCCTCGTACGGCCGCGATACCATGCCGAGAGGATTCCTCGGGCTCAACGCGGCGCTGTGCGAGCAGTACATGCATTTCATCGCCAACCGGCGCTGCGCCCAGCTCGGTCTTCACCCCGTGTTTGCGGAAGCCGACAACCCGTTTCCATGGATGTCGGAAGCGATGGACCTGAAGAAGGAAAAGAACTTCTTCGAGACCCGCGTCATCGAGTACCAGAACGGCGGAGCGCTGGCATGGGACTGAACGTCGAGCCACGGCAAATCGCCGGACAGTCGGCAGCGCTGCAGCAGCCGGAAGACGTGTTCCTGTCGTGGCTGCTTGCGCAACCCGTCGGCGCGGACCTTGCTGCGGCGGCGAACATCGAGATCGCCAGACTGCAGCGATACCAAGGAGACCATCCCGGACCGCGCCGGCTCGTCGAGCTTTTCGAGGCCCTGCAGGGGTCGATCGCCCCAGGATCCGCGATCCGACAATGAGGCGCAAGGTCCTCATCGTCGGGATCGGTGCCGGCAATCCGGATTTCGTGACGGTGCAAGCGGTCAATGTCCGCGGCCACGTGACCCTCTTCTTCATTCCGCATGGGGCCGGCAGAGGCCCCGGCAGGAGAATGAACGACCCGGCCCGTCTTCGTGCGGAGATCATCGAACTCTATGTGCGGAACCGGCCGTTCCGCACCACCTCCTACAAGGAACCGCTGAACAAGGGCGGCGGCGCAGAACCTGTGGGCGAGCTTCGGCATGCCGGTCTCTCCTTCGAGGAACTGGATGCTTCCGAATGCGGCGCATTCCTGGTCCGAAGCGGATTTTCGCTGATCGAAACGGTGGGACGCGTCGTGCAGCGACTGCGATCGTCGGGAGATTTCGAGCTCGACTATGAGGTGATCCCCGGCAACAGCGGCATCCAGGTGCTGACGACGGCGCACAAGGTGGCGCTCTGCAATGTCGGCAGATCGATCCTGACGGCGACCGGGCGTTCCCTCGCCGGAGGTTTCCCCAACAACGCCGACAGCATCGTGTTCATGCAGCCTGCCGCCCCGGCGGCGGACACCGTCAGCGGCCACAACGACGTGCATTGGACCCTTTATGCCGGCATGCCGGACGACATGCTCGTCTCCGGCCGACTGCGGGAGATCGTCGGCGGGCTCGAACAGGTTCGCAACGCAGCGCTCGATGGCAAAGGCTGGATTGTCGAAGCCATGCTCCGGCAGAAAGGCGCGCACGGCAGCTAGGACAAGACTGCCACCCACCAACATATTCCCGCAGATTCTTATTGCAAACAATTCTCATTTGCATCAAAGGTCGGATGCAAATGAGAATTAGTCGCAACTAGGAGGCATTCATGCATGATGGGATGAGACGGTCGATCCTGGCCGCAGCGATGGGAATGGCCGTCAGTGCCGTCCTGGCGATCGCACCGGCGGCCGCGCAGGAGAAATTCAAGGCCGTTACCACCTTCACGGTCATCGCCGACATGGCGAAGAATGTCGCCGGCGATGCCGCCATCGTGGAATCGATCACCAGACCAGGCGCCGAGATCCACAACTATGCGCCGACGCCGGGCGACATCCAGCGCGCGCAGGGCGCGAAGCTGATCCTTTGGAACGGCCTCAATCTCGAATTGTGGTTCGAGAAGTTCTTCCAGAACCTGCATGACGTGCCGAGCGCTGTCGTTTCTCAAGGTGTCGAGCCGATGGGCATCACTGAAGGGCCCTACACCGGCAAGCCCAATCCGCACGCCTGGATGTCGCCCAAGAACGCGCTGATCTACGTCGACAACATCCGCGACGCCTTCATCAAGAACGATCCGGCCAATGCCGATACCTATCGGGCCAATGCCGAGGCCTACAAGCAGAAGATCGAGGCGACGATTGCGCCGATCCGCCAGAAGCTCGAGGAGATCCCGCAGGACAAGCGCTGGCTGGTGTCGAGCGAGGGCGCCTTCAGCTACCTGGCCCGCGACTTCGGCATGCAGGAGCTTTATCTGTGGCCGATCAATGCCGACCAGCAGGGAACGCCGCAGCAGGTCCGCAAGGTGATCGATGCCGTCAAGGCGAACGGGATCGTCGCGGTCTTTTCCGAGAGTACTGTTTCCGACAAGCCCGCACGGCAGGTGGCCCGCGAGACCGGCGCGCATTATGGCGGCGTGCTCTATGTCGATTCGCTCAGCGAAGCGGACGGTCCGGTGCCGACCTATATCGACCTGCTGCGCGTCACCTCAGACACCTTGCGGCAGGGTCTGGCCGAAGGCCTCTCGCAATGACGGCTGCCTTCAAGATCATCGCCCAGCCGGCCTCGCCGGCTGGCATCTCCGTCAAGGACGCGACCGTCACCTATCGCAACGGCCAGACCGCGATGCGTGATGCCAGCTTCGAGGTCCCGACCGGCACGATCACGGCGCTGGTCGGCGTCAACGGCTCGGGCAAGTCGACTCTGTTCAAGGCGATCATGGGCTTCGTGCGGCTGGCCAAAGGCAGCATCCAGGTGCTCGGCATGCCCGTCGCCGAGGCACTGCGCAGCAACCTGGTCGCCTATGTGCCGCAGGCCGAGGAGGTCGACTGGAACTTTCCGGTCCTGGTCGAGGATGTCGTCATGATGGGCCGCTACGGCCACATGAACATGATGCGCATTCCGAAGGCTGCCGACCGTGAGGCGGTCTCTGCGGCATTGGCCCGTGTCGGCATGTCGGAGTTCCGCAAACGCCAGATCGGCGAACTGTCGGGCGGGCAGAAGAAGCGCGTATTCCTGGCGCGTGCGCTGGCGCAGGACGGGCGCGTCATCCTGCTCGACGAACCGTTCACCGGCGTCGACGTCAAGACCGAGGACGCCATCATCGACCTGTTGCGCGCCTTGCGCGACGAGGGTCGCGTCATGCTGGTGTCGACGCACAATCTCGGCAGCGTGCCGGAATTCTGCGACCGCACCGTGCTTTTGAAAAACACCGTGCTTGCCTCCGGCCCGACCGCCGAGACCTTCACCCAGGCCAATCTGGAGAAGGCCTTCGGCGGTGTGCTGCGCCATTTCGTTCTCGGTGGCGCCGGACTGCATGAGGACAAAGACCGACGCCGTCTGGCCGTCATCACCGATGACGAGCGGCCGCTGGTCTTCTACGGCGAACCCGGGGCCATGCAGCAGCAGTTCAGGGAGGACAGCGAATGAGCGCGCTGCTCCTCGAGCCCTTCGGCTACCAGTACATGCTCAACGCGATGTGGGTTTCGGCGCTCGTCGGCGGCGTGTGCGCCTTCCTCTCCTGCTATCTCATGCTGAAAGGCTGGTCGCTGATCGGCGACGCGCTCTCGCATTCGATCGTGCCGGGTGTCGCGGGTGCCTACATGCTGGGGCTGCCCTTCTCGATCGGTGCCTTCTTCTCCGGCGGTCTCGCCGCCGCTGCGATGCTTTTCCTCAACCAGCGCACCAAGCTGAAGGAAGATGCCATCATCGGCCTGATCTTCTCCTCTTTCTTCGGGCTCGGCCTGTTCATGGTCTCGCTGTCGCCGACCTCTGTGAACATTCAGACCATCGTGCTTGGCAACATCCTTGCCATCACGCCTGAAGACACGCTGCAGCTGGCCATCATCGGTTTCGTCTCGCTGGCCATCCTGCTGCTGAAATGGAAGGACCTGATGATCGTCTTCTTCGACGAAAGCCATGCGCGCTCGATCGGCCTCAACCCGGCGGCGCTCAAGATCATGTTCTTCACTCTGCTGTCGGCATCGACGGTTGCCGCGCTGCAGACGGTCGGCGCCTTCCTGGTGATCTGCATGGTGGTGACGCCGGGTGCCACGGCCTATCTGTTGACCGATCGCTTCCCCCGCCTGCTTGTGATCGCCGTAGTCATCGGGGCTGCCACCAGCTTCATCGGCGCCTATGCCAGCTACTTCCTCGATGGGGCGACCGGCGGCATCATCGTGGTTCTGCAGACGCTGATCTTTCTGACCGCCTTCGTCTTCGCACCCAAGCACGGCATGCTGGCAGCGCGCCGGCGCGCCGCCCAGGCGCTGGAAAGGACAGCCTGACCATGTTGGATACCTTGCTCGCTCCCTTTCAGTTCGATTTCATGATCAATGCGATGGTCATCGCGGTTCTGGTTGCGGTTCCCACCGCCCTGCTCTCCTGCTTCCTCGTGCTCAAGGGCTGGTCGCTGATGGGCGACGCCATCAGCCACGCCGTCTTTCCCGGCGTGGTGCTCGCCTACATTGTCGGCCTGCCCTACGCGGTCGGCGCCTTCGCGGCCGGCATGATCTGTGCGCTCGCCACCGGCTTCCTCAAGGACAACAGCCGCATCAAGCAGGACACGGTGATGGGCATCGTGTTTTCCGGCATGTTCGGGCTTGGACTGGTGCTCTACGTCAAGATCCAGTCCGAGGTTCATCTCGACCACATCCTGTTCGGTGACATCCTCGGCATCGGCCTGCGCGACATCGTCGAAACAGCCGTCGTCGCGGCGATAACCGCCGGCATCATCGGCCTCAAATGGCGCGACTTCCTGCTGCATGCCTTCGACCCGGCGCAGGCGAGAGCCGTCGGGCTGCGGGTACAGCTGCTGCACTACGGCCTGCTGTGCCTGATCTCGCTGACCATTGTCGGCGCACTGAAAGCGGTCGGCATCATCCTCGCCATCGCCATGCTGATCGCACCCGGCGCCATCGCCTTCCTGCTGACCACACGCTTCAGCACCATGCTCTGGCTGTCGGTGGTGATCGCGGTCGGTGCGTCTCTGCTGGGGGTCTATCTGTCGTTCTTCATCGACAGTGCACCCGCGCCGACCATCGTGTTGCTGTTGACGGTCCTGTTCATCATGGCGTTCCTCGTCACCAGCCTGCGGGCCGCACGGGCAGAGACCAGCCATATCGCAGGCTGACGAGGCCTACGATCCTCGGCCGGAGCAAAAGTGAGAGCCAATTGCCGTTCGCGCCAAACCGCAAACCGATCTAGGCTTTTGTTTTCAAAGCATTTTCGTAACGCCAAGTGATTCCACTTGGCTACAAAATGCTCTAGCTTCTGTTCCGGCCCCGCTTCAGGGGCCGCACATAGATTTCGAGCTTGTGGCTGACGATGGTGAAACCGTGCTTGCGGGCGATCTCTTCCTGCAGGCGCTCGATCTCCTCGGACTGGAACTCGATCACGCTGCCGGTTTCCACATTGATGAAATGGTCATGGTGTTCGCGCGGCGTGGTCTCGTAGCGCGCGCGGCCATCGCCAAAGGTGTGGCGCTCCAGGACACCCTTCTCGCGCAGCAGGTTGACCGTACGGTAGACGGTGGCGAGCGAAATCGTCGGTTCGAGCGTGGTGACGCGGCGGTGCAATTCGACGACGTCGGGATGATCGCTCGACTCGAACAGGACCTGCATGATGATCCGGCGCGGACCGGTCAGCCTCAGTCCGAACTCCCTGCAAATATCCGTGATGTTTCGTTCCAACCTGCCGGTCTCCCGCTTGCTCGGTATTCGACGGGGGCTTCGCCGATGGGGCTTTTCCTATCTCAGATGCGTCGCATTCGCAAAAATATCGTCGAGTTTGAGAGCCACAAAAGCAACAACGCGAAGCCGCGGCCGCCCATTCGCATATTGACATAAAGATGTCTTTATGTGATTAGTTTTGGCGACGTCGTTCCTGGAATGAAGAGTGTCGCAATATGTCTTCGGTCGATGAGCTCTTCGGCCCGCTGTCGTCGCGTCCCGACGGCTCGGAAATTCTCGCAGCGCTGCAGGCTGCCGCGCGCGAGCGCATCCTCGTGCTCGACGGCGCGATGGGCACGCAGATCCA
>VFQO010002346.1_pt1 | contig 11774 bp, 10 predicted proteins | sample 3512331 | NCBI WGS metagenome assembly VFQO01 (sample SAMN10412371, study PRJNA504923) | tailings metagenome | isolation source: Replicate 3 from Balatoc abandoned mine | place: Philippines: Itogon, Benguet | collected 2017-08-28 | reverse complement strand
AGGTCGACCAGCGCGGTCTGGCCGAGGATGTCGTGGCAGACCACGCGCGCCGGGAACCACGGGAAGTCGCGCTCGCGCTTGCGCTCGACGAGCTGGGTCAGGCACTCGGTGACGATGGCCGGATCAGCCTTGCGCACGATGTTCTCGGCGTGGATGCGCGCGGTGTACGGCAGGCCGTCCCAGGCACCCGGCTTGATGGCGTTGACCGCGGCACGGGCGTCGAAGTAGTCGAGCGACGTGCCCGGCAGGTTCTTGCGGAATTCGTTGTTCATGATGTCTCTCTGGGTCAAAGGCCCCGCCTCCGTCAGGAGGCAGGGCCGGTCACGGGCTGACTGCGGTCAGGCCTCGCGGGCAACGGCTTACTTGCGATCCTGGATCGGCACGAACGTCTGGTCTTCCGGACCCGTGTAGTTGGCGCTCGGACGGATGATCTTGCCGTCGATGCGCTGCTCGATCACGTGCGCCGACCAGCCGCTGGTGCGGGCGATCACGAACAGCGGGGTGAACATGTCGGTGGGAACACCCATCATGTGGTAGCTGACGGCCGAGAACCAGTCCAGGTTCGGGAACATCTTCTTGATTTCCCACATGGTGGCTTCCAGACGCTCGGCGATGTCGTACATCTTCATGTTCGACTGCTCGGCCGACAGGTCCTTGGCAACCTGCTTGATGACCTTGTTGCGCGGGTCGGACACGGTGTAGACCGGGTGTCCGAAGCCGATCACAACTTCCTTGCGCTCGACGCGGGCGCGGATGTCGGCTTCAGCCTCATCCGGATTGTCGTAGCGCTTCTGGATCTCGAAGGCGACTTCGTTGGCGCCGCCGTGCTTCGGACCACGCAGCGCGCCGATGCCGCCGCAGATGGCCGAGAACATGTCGGAGCCGGTGCCGGCGACCACGCGCGAGGTGAAGGTCGAGGCGTTGAACTCGTGCTCGGCGTACAGGATCAGCGAGGTGTGCATGGCGCGCACCCAGCTGTCGCGCGGCTTCTCGCCGTGCAGCAGGTGCAGGAAGTGGCCGCCGATGGAGTCATCGTCGGTTTCCACGTCGATGCGCTTGCCGTTGTAGGCGAAGTGGTACCAGTACAGCAGCATGGAACCCAGCGAGGCCATCAGCTTGTCGGCGATGTCGCGCGCGCCCGGGTGGTTGTGGTCATCCTTCTCGGGCTTGACGCAGCCGAGCACGGACACGCCGGTGCGCATCACGTCCATCGGGTGCGACGACGGCGGCAGCTGTTCGAGCGCGACCTTGACCGCGGCCGGCAGGCCGCGCAGGGCCTTGAGCTTGGCCTTGTAACCGGCCAGTTCGGCAGCGTTGGGCAGCTTGCCATGCACCAGCAGGTGGGCGATTTCCTCGAACTCGCTGGTGGTGGCCAGGTCGAGGATGTCATAGCCACGGTAGGCCAGGTCGTTGCCCGTACGGCCGACAGTGCAGAGCGCGGTGTTGCCAGCGGCGGTGCCGGACAGGGCGACGGACTTCTTGGCCTTCGGAAGGACTTGCTGGGGTTCACTCATTGTCATTCTCCTGATCGAATTCTTCTGCTTTTCAAGCAGTTGCGTTGCTTACTTGTTCTTGGAAAAAAGCTGGTCAATCTTGTCTTCGTAGCTGTGGTAGTCGAGGAACTCGTAGAGCTCCTTGCGCTTCTGCATGAGGTCGAGCACGTTGACCTGGGTACCATCGCGACGCACGGCTTCGTACACGGCCAGCGCCGCCTTCTGCATGGCGCGGGTACCGGACAGCGGGTACAGGACCATGGCGATGCCCTGCTCGCCCAGCTCCTGGGTCGTGTAGTACGGGGTGTCGCCGAACTCGGTGATGTTGGCCAGCACCGGCACGTTCACCGCGTCGCAGACCTTGCGGTACATGGTGATGTCGGTCATGGCCTCGGCGAAGATGGCATCGGCGCCGGCCTCGACATAGGCGCTGATGCGGTCGATGACGCCGTTCAGGCCTTCCTTCTGCAGCGAGTCGGTACGTGCCATGACCACGAAATCGCTGTCGGTCTTGGCGTCGACGGCGGCCTTGACGCGGTCGACCATCTCGTCGATGGCGACGATTTCCTTGTTCGGACGATGGCCGCAGCGCTTCTGCGCCACCTGGTCCTCGATGTGCACGGCGCCAGCGCCGGCCTTGATCATTTCCTTGATGGTACGGCCGATGTTGAACGCCCCGCCCCAGCCGGTGTCGATGTCGACCAGCAGCGGCGTGTCGACGGCGGCGGTGATGCGGCGCACGTCGGTGAGCACGTCATCCAGCGAGGTGATGCCCAGGTCGGGCAGACCGTAGGAGTAGTTGGCGCAGCCGGCGCCGGACAGGTAGATGGCCTTGTAGCCGACCTTGGTCGCCATCATGGCGGCGTAGGCGTTGACGGTGCCCATGACCTGCAGCGGCTTCTCGGCGGCGATGGCGTCACGGAAGCGCCGACCGGCGCTGTGGCTGTGGGGATGGTCGTTGCAGGACATCAGGCACTCCTGGCCGGGATCGCCGGCGTTTCACGGGATGGTTCACGGGATGGATTGACGCGCGCCTCGATGTTGGCGCGCGCGACGGCGATGTGACGCCGCATGAGAAACTCGGCAAGCTCGCCGTCGCGGGCCTCGATGGCCTCGACGATGCGCTGATGCTCACCCAGGGCGCGGGCCGGGCGTCCTTCGGTGAGCGAGAACTGGCCGCGGTAGATGCGCACGCGGTGATACAGCTCGCCGCACAGCATCTGGATCAGCACGGCATTGTGGCTGCCGTGGATGATGCGGTAATGAAAGTCGACGTTGCCCTCTTCCTGGATATAGGCACGGCCATCCTGCTCGGCAATCTGGCGCTCGTGCGACGCCAGCAGCGCCTTGAGCTCGCGGATCTCGGCATCGGTCATGTGCTGGGCCGCCAGGCGACACGCCAGACCCTCGAGGGTTTCGCGCACCTGGTAGATCTGCAGCAGCTCGTCCAGCGAGAGCGCCATGATGCGCACGCCGACATGGGGAATGCGGGTGATGAGCTGACGGCCTTCAAGCCGGCGCAGTGCCTCGCGCAGCGGTCCGCGGGACACGCCGTATCGTGACACCAGCTCGGCCTCGGAAACGCGGGAACCGGCCTCCAGCTCGCCCTTGACGATGGCGTCCTGGAGCTGGGCGAAGACCTTGTCGGCGAGGGTGAGACGCGGCTCCGATGACACGCCGGCCACGACCGCCAGCACGGGTGGCAGTTCGGCATCTGGGCGGGGCGTCCGATCGGTCATTGCAGGCGTCCGAATTGTCGACAATCCATGGAATGCAGCGACGATACGCCCGCACTCCCCCGGGGTCAACCAACGGCATGGCCATTTTGTCGACAAACAGGCTGCCTGATAAACAGAAAGCGCACCCTGACGCACAAAAGGCGGCAGCCAACGACCAGATTGTCGACAAACCGTCGGTCAGCCGATGTGCACGTCACCCGAGGGATAGCGGATGCGCTGCAGCTGCGGTCGTGCCAGCAGGAACACCAACGTCAGCGGTCCGATGCGACCAATGAACATGGCCACCATCAGAACCTGCTGACCGGCGTCGGACAGATCAGAAGTGATGCCACGGGACAGGCCGACGGTGGCACAAGCCGACACGGTCTCGAAGAACAGATCGAGAAACTCCTGCTCGGGATCGGTAATGGTCAGTGCAAACAGCGACAGCATGACGATCATCATGGCGATGAAGACCATCGCAAGTGCCTTCAGGACCAGTTCCTGACCTATGGTGCGACCAAACACGACCGGCTCGCTGCGACCACGAAGAAAAGCGCGTGTCGCGAGGACCAGCGTCATGAAAGTGGTTACCTTGATGCCACCGCCCGTCGAGTTGGTACCGGCGCCAATGAACATGAGGATGATGCAGAACATGGTTGCCGCCATGGTCATGCCGCCGACATCAATCATGTTGAATCCACTCGAGCGCGGCACCACGGAATGAAAGAAGCTGATGGCCAGCTTTTCATCAGCACTGTATGGCGCCAGCGTATCGGGGTTGTTCCACTCGCAAAGCGCGAAAACCAGAAAACCCAGCAGAAGCAGCGTGGCCGTACCCGACAGCATCAGACGTGAATGCAGTGACAATGTCTTCCAGCTCGCGCTGAGCCGTACTTCCGACAGCACGGTAAATCCCAGACCGCCAACGATCGACAAGGAACCCAGCACCAGCGCCAGCGGCCAGTGGCCGGCCTGTCCCGCCATGCCTTCGGATGTCAGTGCAAAACCCGCGTTGTTGAACGCGGAAACACTGTAGAAGATCGACTGGTAGACACCGTGAATCCAGCCATCAACGGGAACCATGATGTTCATCAGCAGGAACACGCCGAACAGTTCGATGGTCAGCACCAGCAGAAAGATGCGCTTGACCAGCCAGCCCAGATCCATGACCCGGGTATGGTTCATGGCCTCGCGCACCACCCGCTGTTCGCCGATGCCCAGCTGGTGACCGAGCAACAGCATCATCAGAGCGGCGAATGTCATGATGCCGATGCCGCCGAGCTGGATCAGCAGCAGCAGCACCAGCTGACCAGGCAACGTCAGCGACTGCTGCACATCAATCACGGAAAGACCGGTAACGGTCACCGCCGAGGTGGCCGTGAACAGGGCCTGATGCCAGCTCAGGTGCTCTCGCGTGGCCCAGTCCGACTGCAGTGCGGCCGCCCCCAGCAGAATCATCAGCAGAAAGCTGCCGGCGACCAGGCTGGCCGGGTTGAATCCGGTGGGCTTGCGGTCATGCCGGCGCGATCGCAGCCAGGTCGGACGCCACATGATCAGAAGATCTGCTTGGCAAACTTGAGCAGGTTGTCGAGCTCGCCGGCAAGCACGATCTGGTCACCCGGCTGCAGCACCAGCTCGCGGTACGGTGGCGGCAGCACCGACCGGCCACGCTTAACCAGCGTCAGCTGGATGTCGTTGAACTGCATGTCCTGGGCGTAGTTGCGATGCGCGGCGATGCGCTCGTTGACCTGTATCTCGACCACGAACCAGCCGTTGCCCAGCGAGATGTAATCAAGCATCTGCGGGTGCGTCAGGCTCTGCGCCACGCGCACGCCGATCTCGTGCTCGGGATGGATGATGCGGTCGGCCTGCAGCCGCGACAGGATGCGGTGGTGAGTATCGGTGATGGCCTTGACCCAGACCTGGGCACAGCCGGCATTCTTCAGGGCCATGGTGCTGAGAATGCTGGCTTCGAGGTTCTCGCCGATGGCAACGACAATGCCGTCGTAGTGCTTAAGTCCCAGTTCCTCGATGACCTTCTCGTCGGTGGCATCGGCAATCAGGCTTTGCGTCAGCTGTTCGGCATGCTTGTTGACCATGGCATCGCGAATGTCGATGCCCAGCACCTCGTGGCCCAGGCGGATCAGCTCCAGTGCCACGGTGCTGCCGAAGCTGCCCAGACCGATGACGGCAAATTTCAGTTTCATGTGCGAGTTCCCGTTTCCTGCCACGCCATGGCAGCGGCAATGCCCCGCTGCTCATCCATGCGCAGAATGGTGACGATGGCCACAACGAACAGGGCCAGACAGAAGAGGATGGCATCCGCCAGCCCGAAGGCGGCCTGCAGAACACCCAGACCGATCATGCCGAACACGGCGGCCAGCTTGGCGGCCATGCCCCAGAAGCCGAAGAACTCGGCGGCCTTGCTGGCCGGGGTCAGTGCCCCCACCAGGGCACGTCCGGCCGATTGCGCGGAGCCCAGGCTGAGGCCGGCCAGAGTGCCGGCGAAGAGAAACACGTACTGTGGCTCCCACTGCTTGCCAAGCAGGGCATTGCTCGCCTCGGTGAGCTCGGGCGTCAGCCAGATGGCAAGAATGGCCAGCACCCACAGGCCCTGCGACAGGGCATAGGTGAGGCGTGCGCCAATGCGGCTCTGCAGCAGGCCGAAACCGATGGCACCGACGGCAGCCGTGAACTGCACGATGACGAACATCAGCGTGCGCACCGACTCGTCCCAGCCGATGACCTGGGCACCGTAGATGAAGGCGAAGCTGATGATGATGGCGATGCCGGCCATGGAGAAGAACACCGAGATCAGCAGCTGACGCAGATCACGGAAGTGCTGGATGTCCTGCCAGGTCAGGCGCAGCCGCTCAAGTCCGAACGTGAGCAGTCCCTGCCCGACCGGCAGCGCGCGACGCTGACCGCGCTCGCGCAGCCAGAGAAAGGTCGGGATGCAGCCGAGCAGCACGAACAGCGCCGTGAACGGGCCGACCCAGCGCACCGTGTCGTAGTTCTCGAGGCTGACCTCACCGAGAAACTGCAAGGCGAACGCGGTCGCCACCAGACCGCCGATGTAGCCCAGTCCCCAGCCCAGACCGGAGATCCAGCCCAGCGACTCGCGCGGGCCGAGATCCGGCAGGAAGCTGGCAATCAGGCCCTCCCCCAGCGAGAACGCGAAATGCGTGATGATGACCAGCAGCATGGCGAGCGTGATCCAGCCCGGCTCCACCACGTAGAGCAGGGCCGAGCCGACCACGGTCAGCACGTAGGTGGCGAACAGCCAGGCCTTGCGGGTGGCGGTGTAGTCGCTGATGGCGCCACAGAGCGGATTGACCACGGCCACCGCGAGACAGCTGATGGCGATGCACAGGCTCCATAGCAGGTTGCCGAGGGCGTAGTCGGGAGCGTCGCCGACGATCACGCGGGTGAACAGGTCACCGAAAATGACCGTGACAATGAGCAGGGTGTAGGCCTGGTTGGCGAAGTCGTACAGGGCCCAGCCGACAATTTCGCGTTTGGGCGCCAGCGGCGTGGCAGCGGAAGCAGCAGGTGCGGTCATGGACTATCCACGGAACGGGCCGGATGCCGGCAAGTCTACTGTAAAAGCCGGGGTGCCATGCTAGGGTTGCCGGATGTCCTGCTGCTGCCCGTCCTGTTCATGTCCGCTGCCCGTCCTCTGACCATCCGCCTGCCCGTGGCCGCTGCCGCCCTGTTGTTGTCGGCCTGTGCCGCACAGCGGCCACAGCCGCCTGCATCCGCCATCGCGCCGGCACAACCCGCGCTGGTGGCAACGCCTCCCGGTGCCCCGCTGGCGGAGTGCGTCGAGCGCCTGCGCCCGGCCGCGCTTGCCGCAGGTGTCCAGGCCCTGACCCTGGAGCGCCATCTGGCCGACCTCAGCGTCGATGCCGAGGTGCTGTCGCGTCTCGACAAGCAACCGGAGTTCAGCCTGCCGATCTGGGATTACCTGGCCGGCCTGGTCGACGAGGAACGCATCGAGGCCGGTCGCGAGAAACTCCAGCAGCATCAGGATGTGCTGGCGCAGATCAGCAGCCGCTATGGCGTGCCGGCCGAGGCCGTGGTGGCGGTCTGGGGTATTGAAAGCAATTTCGGCCAGACCACCGGCAGCTATCCCCTGCTGCGCTCGCTGACCACGCTGAGCTGTCTGGGTCGGCGCCAGGCCTTCTTTCGCGGCGAGCTGTTCGCCACCCTGCGTATCCTGCAGTCAGGCGATGTGGCTTCCGGCCAGCTCATCGGCTCCTGGGCCGGCGCCTTCGGCCAGACCCAGTTCATGCCCACCACCTACGAACGCCTGGCCGTGGATCATGACGGTGACGGTCGCCGCGACCTCATTGCCAGCGTGCCCGATGCCCTCGCCTCAACGGCGCGCTTCCTGCGTGATGCCGGCTGGCGCAGCGGCCAGCCCTGGGGGCTTGAGGTGCGCCTTCCTGCCGGCTTCGATGCCCGTGGCGAAAGCCGGCGCAACACGCGTCCGCTGTCGGCATGGATGACGCGCGGCCTGACCCGGGTCGACGGCAGCCCGCTGCTCTCCCCAGCCAGCCAGCAGCCGCAGCCTCCGGAACGTGGCAGCCAGGAAGCGCTGTCCGCGGCAACGCCCGCCGGCCTGATGCTGCCTGCAGGCGTCAACGGCCCGGCCTTTCTGGTGCTGCGCAACTTCAATGCCTTCTACCGCTACAACGCGGCTGAAAGCTACGGCCTGGCCATCGCGCATCTGTCCGATCGCCTGCGCGGCGAGCCCGCCTTTGCCACGCCCTGGCCTACCGACGATCCCGGGCTGTCACGCGCACAGCGTCGTCAGCTGCAGGAGCTGCTGGTGCGACGCGGGCATGACATCGGCGAGATTGACGGCCGCCTTGGCGAGCGCAGTCGCGCCGCCATCCGTGCCGAGCAGCAGCGTCTGGGACAACCGGCTACCGGCCGTGGCGGACAGAAACTGCTGCTGGCATTGCGCGAGGACTGAGCGCCGCCCGATCACGGCGTGCCGGCGAGACGCAGGATGTCGAGCAGCGAAAACGGCCAGCCCAGCTCGCGACCCTCTGCGTTGAGCAGCACCGGAATGCGCTCGCCGTAGCGCTGCACCAGCGTCTCGTCGAGCGCGATGTCACGGTATTGCCAGACCAGTCGGCGTGCCGCGCCGGCGCGGCGCAGCAGCGACTCGGCCTCATCGCAGAGATGACAGCCGCGCGTGCCCAGCAGCGTGAGCTGGCGCTCGCTCATGGCAGCGGACGGTGACGCAGACGCCAGCAGCGATGAATCCGGGCATTGCGCTGGAAGTCGAAGCCGATGGTGTCGGCACTGATGTCCTCCACCACGTACTGCTCGCCCAGCCAGTCATCGAGCTGGAACTTGCGGAAGTTGTTGGAGAAGTAGAGCGTGCCGTCCTGGGTCAGCAGATTCATGCTCATGCGCAGCAGCTGCACATGGTCACGCTGCACGTCGAAGACATCGTCCATGCGCTTGGAGTTAGAGAACGTCGGCGGATCGACGAAGATCAGCTCGTAGAGCTCGCGCGACACCGCCGCCTGCTCGTCACGCAACCAGCTCATGACATCGGCCTGGATCAGCCGGTGCCGGGCTTCCGGCAAGCCGTTCAGCGCCAGGTTGCGATCTGCCCAGTGCAGATAGGTCGCCGACATGTCCACCGTGGTGGTGGAGAGCGCACCGCCGTTGCCGCCGTCACCCAGCGCGGCCTGGACACTGGCGCTGCCGGTGTAGGCGAAGAGGTTGAGGAAATGCTTGCCGCCAGCCTCTGCCGCCAGACGCAGACGCATGGGACGGTGATCCAGGAACAGGCCGGTATCCAGATAGTCGGTGAAATTCACCAGCAGCCGGGCACGACCCTCGCGGACCTCGAAGAACTTGCCGCCCTTGCCCTTCTTCTCGTACTGCTGCTTGCCGGTCTGGCGCTCGCGCACCTTGATGAAGACCTTGTCACGGTGCAGGCCCATGACCTTGCGAATGACCAGCAACGCCAGCTTGAAGCGCGCAGCGGCCTTGTCGGGGTCGACCGACTTCGGCGGCGCGTATTCCTGCACATGCAGGCGGCCGTCGTAGACGTCGATGGCCAGGTTGAACTCGGGCAGATCGGCATCGTAGAGACGGAAGCAGCGCACGTCCTCGCGCTCGGCATCCTTGAGCGCCGCCTTCAGGTTCTTGACCAGACGGTTGGCGAAATCCATGCCCTCGGGCGGGATGTCTTCCAGCGAACCCGGGAACTGCAGCGGCAACTCGGGCTCGAACGCCAGCACCCGGCCATGGCGGGCAAAGATGGGCAGCGCCCCGTTGAACAGGCGCAAGGTCGCCAGATGGCCGAGCCCCAAGGCATCGGCATGCTGGATGTCGGCTGCCAGCACCACGGCGTCCCAGTGCGGCAGCTGCTCGCGCAGGCGGCGACCGATGGCGCGGTAGAGATCGCGGATGGTGCTCTCCTCGCCCAGGCGCTCGCCATAGGGCGGATTGCTGGCAATCAGCCCCAGCGGGGCATCCGGCACGCGCTCCTGCGCCTGCGCCTCCCCGGTCCAGCTCGCCGGCAAGGCCCATTCGGAGATCGCCTGGCAATCCAGCGTGATCCACGCCGCCACGCCGGCCGACTGCGCGTTGCGCCGTGCGCAGGCCAGCGCCTGCTCGTCGGCATCACAGCCGACCAGCATCGGCGTGCCACGCTGCAGACCGGCACGCTTGCGGGCTGCCGCTTCCTCGCGCAGGCTGCGCCACAGATTCAGGTCATGGCCTGCCCAGCCTTCAAAGCCGAAGAACACGCGTGACAGACCCGGCGCGGCATCGGCCCACATCAGCGCGGCCTCGATCAGCACCGTGCCCGAGCCGCACAGCGGATCAAACAGCTGGCCACGGCCGCGCGCCGGCCAGCCCGCCTGCATCAGCATGGCGGCGGCAAGATTTTCCTTCAGCGGGGCATCGGTCTGCGCCACCCGGTAACCGCGCTTGTGCAGGCTGTCCCCGGAGAAATCCAGGCTCACGGTGAGACGGTCCGCCTCGATGAACAGGTGCAGGGCCAGATCAGGCTGATCCGTGTCGATGGCAGGACGCTCACCCGTGCGCTCGCGGTAGCGGTCGACAATCGCGTCCTTGAGACGCAGGGAGGCAAAACGCGTGTGCGTGTTGACGCCCTTGGCAGCGGCAGCGCGGATGGCCAGGGTGGCCTGTTCACGCAGCACCTTTTCCCAGGGATGCGCGAGGGCGGCCTGGTAAAGCGCATCCGGATCGCCGGAAGGCACCGTGAACAGCGGCATCAGCACCCGCGACGCCAGCCGTGACCAGAGACAGAAGCGATACCCCGCCGCCAGATCGCCACGTACCGCGATGGCACCCTTGAGGCGCCGCGGCTCGCTGCCGCCCAGCGCCGTCAGCTCCTCGGCCAGCAGATCATCGAGGCCGTCGGCGCCAGTGATGACCCAGTCGCGCAGACGTTCCGGAGCCAGACTCACGAAGCCACCTGCAGCGCGCGACGAGCCTCGGCAATGCCGGCATTGGCCCGTGCGATCACGCCCGGGCCCTGATAGATGAAGCCGGTATAGATCTGCACCAGCGAGGCGCCGGCAGTGATCTTCTCGCCCGCCGAGTCGGCATCGTCAATGCCGCCGACACCGATCAGCGGCAGACGGCCATCCAGCGCCTGATGCAGTTCGCGCAGCACGCGGGTGGCACCCTCGCGCACCGGACGACCGCTGAGACCGCCGGTTTCGGCAGCATGCGGCAGGCCGGCCACGGCCTCACGCGCCAGGGTGGTGTTGGTGGCGATCACGCCATCGATCTCCTGCGCCAGGAACACGCCGGCCATGCCCTCGACTTCCTCGCGCGTCAGATCCGGGGCGATTTTCACCAGCAGCGGCACGTAGCGGCCATGCTCGCCGGAAAGCTGCGCCTGACGCTCCTTGAGGGCAGCGAGCAGACGCGTCAGCGCCTCCTCGCCCTGCAGGCTGCGCAAGCCCTGGGTGTTGGGCGAGGAGATGTTCACGGTCACGTAGTCGGCATGCGCATAGACACGCTCGAGGCAATGCAGGTAGTCATCGGCGGCGTTCTCCACCGGCGTGCTGGCGTTCTTGCCGATGTTGATGCCGAGCACCCCGTCATAGCGCGCGCGTTCGACATTGCGCACTAGATTGTCGACGCCGCCGTTGTTGAATCCGAGACGATTGATCAGGGCACCGGCCTCGGGCAGACGGAACATGCGCGGCTGCGGATTGCCCGGCTGCGGTCGCGGCGTCACGGTACCGATCTCGATGAAGCCGAAACCCAGCGCCGCCAGCGCATCGATGTAGTCACCGTTCTTGTCGAGGCCTGCCGACAACCCGACCGGATTGCGGAAGGTCAGGCCCAGCAGCTCCACCGGCTGATCCGGCACCGACGGCCACAGCGACAGCAGGCCGAGACGCTCGGCCTGGCTGAGCAGATTGAGCGTGAGGTGGTGGGCTTTCTCGGGCGGCAACTGGAACAGGGCGGCGCGTACCAGGGGGTACCACATGGGGCAGGGTCTCGAGGCGTAAAACGCCGATTATAACGCGGATTGCGGAGCAGCGAG
>VFQO010044494.1_pt1 | contig 11775 bp, 13 predicted proteins | sample 3512331 | NCBI WGS metagenome assembly VFQO01 (sample SAMN10412371, study PRJNA504923) | tailings metagenome | isolation source: Replicate 3 from Balatoc abandoned mine | place: Philippines: Itogon, Benguet | collected 2017-08-28 | reverse complement strand
GGTGATTTCGATGGTGCGGTTGGTGATATTGTCCACAAAAGCCCGGTCGTGGGAGATAACAATCACCGACTTGGCGGTATTGACCAAAAACTCTTCAAGCCACTGAATCGATTCGATATCGAGGTGGTTGGTAGGCTCATCAAGCAAAATCAAGTCTGGAGTTTTCAGGAGAATCTTGGCTAGCTCAATCCGCATCCGCCAGCCTCCGCTAAACTCGCTGGTTTTGCGGGCGAAATCGGTTCGCAAAAAGCCCAATCCCAAAAGGGTTTTTTCTACCTCCGCGTCGTAGTTGACTTCTTCGTTGGAATAAAATTTTTCGCTTAGTTCTGATACCCGCTCGATAATCGCCATGTATTCGTCCGATTCGTAATCGGTACGGGTTTCGAGCTGATGATTGAGGGCATCGAGTTCGGTTTTCATCTCCTGGGCCTCGGCAAAAGCCTTGGATGTTTCCTCAAACACCGTCGAATCATCTTTGGTCAGCAAATGCTGAGGTAAATACGCAATGACAGCGTCGTTGGGAGCGGAGATTTTGCCACGGGTGGGCTTGTCGGCACCGGCGATGATTTTGAGCAAGGTGGATTTTCCTGCGCCATTTTTGCCCATAAGGGCGATTCTATCTTTTTCGTTGATGTTGAAAGTGACATCGCTAAACAGCGCCCTTCCCCCAAACTCTACGGTTACGTTATCTACAGAAATCATTAAGCAAGGTTATAATGAGCTGCAAAGATAAGGGGAAGGAGGGGTGTTATCAAAGAAGTGGTGTTGGGTAAAGGAGTGAGCTAGTAGAATATATTTTTAGTAATGATTCAATGCTACCATATTTCCATTTTGCTGTTTCCAAAATTTTCGATAGTGGCCAATCGCTGCCCCTGTCTAGCTGATAAATTTGCACCTCGTTCGCCAAGCATGGTTTGGAAACCGTCAAAAAGGTCTATTTGTTGGGGAACTACGCTCACTATTGGCGCAAACTACCGTTGTCAATGTATTGTATATCATAATCGCCAATGTACAATGTCGTTTAGTTAAACTTTAAGTGTCTGATTTATAGTATTTTGCGGTTTGTGTAATATCTTCATAGGCGGTTTATGTTTTCGATTATTAGACCGATTTGGTCTGTAATCCCTCTTGTTTTCGAGACTAAATCATCAAAGGCTGCTAAACTTGTTTATTGAAAATTAGTGTACTACTACAATAAAATTGTATTTGGTTTTTTTTTGTAAAAAATTTACAAGAAATAAACTGTCTTGGCTGCTGATTTCTTGATTGAATTGAAAACGGTTAGAATTATCTCTGAAAAAAATAGATTTTTTTCTGTCGCCTAATTGCTTCTTAAAAGAATCGGGGAGATAAGTGTATACCTTTTTATCTATAAAAAAAATGCACTTATCTCCTTTTTGTTTATAAATAGATGATTCTGAGCTAGAAATATTGATAAATTGGTGTAACCAAGACGTATCAATATATGTTTGCTTTTTTTGACAATATAAAATATGAAAACTGAGGACTAATAGTTTTGTAAAAATTATTGAAATGAAATTTCTCATATTTAAAAATATTTAACAAGGAAAATGCCTTAAATCTACTTGTCGCTTATCGTTAGTTTTGTGATAATACAAATATAAAATCAATCACTGAAATAAAATTTCAGTGAGGAAACTATTTTTACATCTTCCCAAAAACACAGCTTACCTCCTTCGGTTTTGTTGAGTTCTGATCCCGTAAGCGGAAGAACTCCGAAAAAGAATTTAAAATGTACTGGTTTTTCGTAATAATAAGTAGAATGAATGGTATCGTAATACTTAATAGGGATGTCTAAGTCGCGTAGTTCTTGTATATAATTATATACCTGCCGCTCAGTTATGCCCATTTTATATGCTAATTCTTTTGCATTACCCGTTGCCTCTTTTTTAATCAGAGAATGTAACTGTTTATATTTTTCGATATTTTTGAGTAGTGGCATACTAAAACATATTTTTCGACAAATAACTACTGAAATCTTATAAAGTCAACTTATTTGATGACTTTAATTTTGAAGTTGATATTTTGGTATATATTATTTTTTTGTGGAATAAATACCCACTATACCTTTCATAAAAATGAACAAAATAGTACTACAAAAAAATCGGTGGTGAGTCATAAGCCTTCGCTCTGCCCGAAAGCTGAGCGATGTGGACGGTGATTGGTTAATGCAAAACGCGTTTTTGGGAAGGGGGCTTTCAACAACCAATAGTTGTTTTTTTGAGACAGCCTCATAGTTTAACTTATTGACCCTATTTTGCCGCTTTTGAGTAATAGATGCGCCTAAATGTATAGAATCTGGTTTTATACTAAGGTAATAGACTTGGACTACTATGTCGGATTTACAAAATTGTGGTCATGCACTACGCAAAATGCGGCTTGAAAAGAGCCTAAGTCTCGATACTATCGCCGATGATTTGGGCATACGCAGAGAAGGGTAGAAAGGGAAATAGGTGAATTAGTATTTTTTACTCAGTTGCTTTCCGTGAAAAATAGGGGAAATTTCCCATTACAATACTGTGTTTTTTCCCGTGATAAAATACAATACCTCTAAATAATTTTGTAATCGTATTAGAAGCAAGTATTTTTATATATTATCTCATTTAAGCGATGACTGTTATAGTAACTTCAAATTCAAAAGAAAAACTAAGACAATCGCAAGTGATAGAGAGTTTTATCGGCCGGAGGATGTTTAATGCTGAGCGTTAGGAAGTTATGGAAAATGGCGTTATGAATGTTGATAAAAAAATGATCATATGACTATTCCTTGTACAAATGCTAATGTGTACCTATGGGGTTTAGAGGATAATTTGTGAGATATGATCAAGGCACGGGATGTTGTCTTTCTCTTTAAAATATTAACTCTGAACTTTAGTTGACTACCGATAATTGAGTAGGACTATTATGTAATTATAATATTGAGTTGTGGAAATCAATATTGTAAAGTTGTATTTTTTTTATAAATTTCTCAACTATTTAAACCCTAAAAAAACATGGCACTTTTAATGGATAAATCTCAAAGACAGAAAGAGTCAGCACTTTCGGAGGTAAGGTCATTTCCTGTAGAAACATTTAAAGAGTGGTGGCTTGCTCAATTGCTTCGCTCATATAATCACCGAAATAATGAGCATGTAGATTTTGACTCAGATCCATTGTTGGTGGTTTTTAGTCTGGAGCATGCAAATGAGCTAATACATAGCCCGGGAAGTGAAGGAAATTATATAGGTTTTTTTTTCGGAAGTGAAATAAGAACAGAAGCTAAACCATATGTAAATTTAACTTGTTTTATGGCACTTACAAAGAAGATCGAAGAAGATAAGTTTGTTATTGTAAGCAAAGGTAGCGTATATGAAGGAGGAGTTGACGGCTCAAAAATTAGTGAAGATTATATTGATAAAATATGCAATTATAAGTCTAGAATTGTAAAACTAAGAGATGATACTAATCATTATAAAGATGAATTTAATCATAAAGAGAAAAATGGGGTTCATTATCCAATTAATACATTTAACGCTTTTGTAGAATACATAAAAGGAGCGGGAAACCACACAAAAGATAAATTCAAATCAATTTTTGTAAAAAGAACAGATGATGAGACTACTGCTCTGGTTCATTCGGTTTATGATTTTTCTTTAAAAAAAATAGGAAATTTGAAAGATGACGAATTGTTTGATGCAGGGAATGGATGTTGTCCGATTATTTAGATGCTATTTTAGAGTAAATATGAGAGATTACCCTTTGAATTATCTGTACACATTTGTTTTATGGATAAGTAGTTTTGTAGTTTTTTTTATAAAAGACAAATTGACCATTAGGTATTTATATCTAATGGTGCTACTTTTTATAACAACTATTGTAGAATCGATAGGTTTGTATTGTTTAGTTAATAAGATTAGTACTAGAGTTGTCTACCATATTTTTTTGCCTATTGAATATTTGCTCTTCTCTCTGTATTTTCATAAAACAATATGTTTAATTAACATAAAGAAAGTGATTCTGGTTAGTATACCAATAATGTTGATTTGGAGTGTGATTAATTCATGGTATTTTCAGTCTTTTAAGGAGCTAAATACTTATTTTTATTTAATTGTAGCGTTAATGATAACATTTTGGTGTATTTGCTATTTTTTTGAATTACTAAATAAAGATGATTATAGTGGTGATATTTATATTAAGCCAGATTTTTGGATAAGTACTGGTGCTTTGTTTTTTTATGCCGGGTCTTTTTTTATTATAAGCTTTAATAACTTCTTTTTGAAGAACGACAGAGATGTGGCAAAAGCATTTTGGAATGTTCTTCTTTTATTAAATATTTTAATGTATGGATTAATAACCTATGGGTTCATATGTCAGGCCAAGTATCAGGAGAAATGATTTTTGTAATAGCAGGTACTATTCTCGTACTATTGCTATTATTGTTTATTGTATCTTTTTTTTATATTTTCCAACGCCGCCAAACCCAAAACCGTCAAGAAAAACTAGCTCTTCATGCCCAGTACCAGCAAGAAATCCTTCAAGCGCAGATTGAAATCCAGAATCAGACCCTAGCCCATGTGGGTAAAGAACTTCATGACAATATCGGTCAACTCCTCTCGGTGGCGCGGCTCCAACTCAATATCCTAGAATCAGAAGAAACACCTACACTTACTCAAGTAAAAGAAGTAAATGATGTAATAGCGCAGACTATTGATGAGCTACGCGCTCTCAGCAAAAGCCTTGACGGCGATTTTGTCAAAGATTTTGGCTTGGTCGAAAGCCTTTCGCATGAACTAGGGAGGATTCGGCAAACCGGCAAATACCTCACCGAAATCATCCAACAAGGCGAACCTTATCGCTTAGAAGGTAAAAAAGAAATGGTGGTCTTTAGGGTAGTGCAAGAAATACTGAATAATATCCTCAAACACGCCGCCGCCAAAAATATCAAAATACTGCTCCAATATCAGCCCGAAACGTTTGTGCTGATTGTACAGGACGACGGTCGGGGATTTGACAAAGCCCAAGTGCTAGACAAAACCTTGGAGGTATCAGGGGCGGGGCTACGCAATATCCAACGCCGTACGGAGCTGCTAGGGGGCAATTGTCTGATTGAGTCTACGCCGGGACTCGGTACCAAAGTACAGCTGTTGCTGCCTTCTCCCAAACCAATACCGTAAAAATCCCCTACTAAAACGGGAAATTTCCCCTTGGGATTCAAGCCTCTCCCTTCTACTTTCGCTGTATCTGAAAAAGCTAGCTACTTTCACCTTTCTAGGGGCATTGTTTTGGCCACACCATTTTTGGCATTTTACAAATTTTGCTAGTTTTTGAGTGTTTTGAAGTGCCCACTATCCGTTCATAATTTTAATTGCTTTTTTCGTTATCAACACCCCCCACAAGAAAAAGCAGTGGCTGATGCTACTTGGCTTTATTGTAGTATTTTATTAATATTGAAATACATTGTGAGACAGCAACTAAATCGTCGGCCGAAGAATATTATTCTGATGAACAATTTCCAGCAGGAAGTACTAGAGGCGCAAGTGGAAATACAAAAACAGGCCTTTGAGCGTGTAGGCGCAGAACTCTACGACAATATCGGGCAGATGCTGTCGGTGGCTAAGTTGTATTTATACGCACTTGAAGATAGTCCACTTGATGACCAACAGCAAACCTATGTAAAACAAACCAACGACATTGTAGGACAGTCGATTACGGATTTGAGGGCCTTGATTAGAAATTTGGAGTCTTACTTGGTTCAGGATTTTGATTTAAGTAGTAGTCTTGCCCTAGAAATACAGCGCATCCGTAAAATAGACCAAAAAGAAATAGAATTGGTAGTGAAAGGGGGCGTTTATTCTTTAGGGTATGACAAAGAAATTGTGCTTTTTAGGAGCATTCAGCAATTGCTGTTTGTGGTTTGTGCCGCTTGTGAGCGTGCTCCATTGGCGATTTTATTACATTATAAGCCAGCCAAACTTGAGATTAGTATACAGGCTGAGTTTTGTGCGGATGCGCAAATAGAAAATTCAAAAGAGTGGAGTCACATCCGACAACGTTTGGGATTGATTGAGGGGGTATGTAAGTTCGAAAATGTTGACGGTAAATCAGCCCTATTAGAGATGAAGATCTCACTAGATGTTCTGTAAATTCAACGAAGAAACAACTCATAACCATAAAAAAGCTATACTACACCCTTTACTCCTTATGAAAACCACTCTTGCTATTGTAGACGACCACGAACTAATGGCCAAAGCGCTATCGGGATTGATACAAAAATATGAGGATTATGACGTAATGTATGAAGTGACCAACGGTCGCGAATTGCTCAATCGTATCAAACTCAAAATGATACCAGAAATAGTGCTCTTGGATATTAGTATGCCCGAAATGGACGGTTTTGAAACGGCTCTTTGGCTCAAAAACAATCACCCCGAAGTGCGGGTATTGGCACTATCTATGAACGATAAAGAAGAATCAATCGTGGGGATGCTGCGCAATGGAGCACGGGGCTATCTTCTGAAAGGCTGCAAACCTTTCGAACTCAAACAAGCATTGGATGCTATAGTTCAAAAAGGGTATTACTATACCGAATTTGTGACGGGACAATTAATTAAAAACTTAAATCCCGAACAAAACAGTAGCCCCGCCGCTAGCTTGGGCCTCAACGACCGTGAGATGGAGTTTATTAAATGGGCCTGTAGCGAACTTACTTACCAAGAAATTGCGGATAAGATGTGCGTAAGTCCCCGCACGGTAGATGGCTATCGGGAGGCGGTATTTCAAAAAATGGGTGTGAAAAGTAGGGTAGGAATGGTGATAGTGGCCATACGGCTCAAGCTAGTCGACATGTAACATAACTTCAAAAAACTAGTAAACCCTTCTAAATTTCAAATTCGGAAGGGCTTACTAGCCTGATGATTCCTATTTTTTTCTTTGTTGAAAATAACTTTCGATTTCGGTCAGTGAAAGGGCATTGAAAGTCATGGACTTGGTAAGCCCTCCTTTGCGTGCTACTCCTACGCCATAGTGCATATCATAATACCCCTCTTTTTCGTGGGCGTCAGGATTGATACTGAGCATAACGCCTCTTTCCATGCAGTAACGTATCCAGCGCCAATCTAAATCCAGCCGCCAAGGGCTTGCATTGATTTCAATCACTACGCCATGGTGAGCACAAGCATCGATGATGGTTTTATGATCGATAGGATAACCCTCCCGAGCCAATAAGAGTCGCCCCGTAGGATGCCCCAAAATAGTGGTAAAGGGATTTTCGATAGCAGTGAGCAAGCGGCTCGTGGCTTTTTCGATACCCATATTGAGATTGCTATGTACAGAGGCCACTACGTAATCGAAGGTAGCAAGGATTTCTGAAGGATAATCGAGCGAACCGTCTCCCAAAATATCCGACTCTATACCTTTCAATATCTTGAAGGGTGCAAGTTTTTGGTTGAGGTGGTCTATTTCTTCGTGTTGGATTCGGATACGGTCTTCGCGGAGGCCATTGGCATAAGCAGCTGATTGAGAGTGGTCGGCAATACCTAGATACTCAAAACCAAGTTCTTTGCAAAATTCTGCCATCGTTTCGAGGCTATGTTTGCCGTCAGAGTAGGTACTATGATTGTGCAAGATACCTTTCAAATCGTTCCAAGTAATAAGCTCGTCATTTTGATATTGGGCACGCCATTCCAATTCGCCCCAGCCTTCGCGCATTTCGGGTACTACATAGGGTAGATTGGCCTTTTGATAAATCGCCTCCACATTTTCTACCCTATCGCTATTGGCTATTTGGAAGAGTGTATGGCCAGAGGAGGTAACAAGTGCCAAATGGGCTTGGCTACTTTCAAAAATAAAACGGTCGTTTTCAAACTTTTCAGGGGCTGTAAATATAATTTCAACGTGAGCCTCTATGGTCTTTTTTACTTCGATTTCTTCGCCCTGTGGGGGAAGTTCGTCAGTAGAGGCAGTGCGGTCTCGTAAGCTGCCTCGCCATACAAAAGGAGAAGATTCTTTGGGATGCTGTACGAGCCATCCAAGTTGATTGATGGTATGCGCAGCTGCTACCGGTGCCTCCGTCGCTACCAGAAGTTGGATGGTCTCGACAATTTCATTTTTGCGGGCTACATCTCCTGTAATTCCAACTTTGCTGAAATGTTTTTGCAATTCTTCCAAAACAATAGCCGCCAATGCTTCTCCTTTGTCCATACGAAGTTTGCCAGCTTGACTTTCCATGAAGGCTAATGAATCCAATATTTTTTGCTGCGTACCTGCCCCAAATCCTTTCAGTTTTGCGATTTGACCATTTTCGCAGGCTTCTTTTAGGGCTTGGATAGACTCTATCCCCAAGTCGCGCCAAATAGTACCAATTTTTTTTGGGCCAATACCCTTAATTTTGAACATCTCAAGTACACCTGCTGGCGTTTGGGCAATGAGTTCATCTAATTCGGGCAAATGGCCTGTTTGTACCAATTGTACAATCTTCTGAGCCATGCTTTTACCGACTCCTTGGATTTTTACCAATTCTTCCACTGGTAACTCAGCCAAATTGGCGGTTTTGAAGCGATCTAAATTGAAAGTGGCATTGGCAAGCGTACGTGTTTTGAAAGCATCAGCATTATGAAGCTCCATAAGCTTCACGGTGAGTTCAAGAATTTCTACTATTTGGTCGTTTGACATGGCTTCTGACTCAAGTTAGGATGGAAATAGCCGTGAAGTTACGTCACAAAAGTTTGCGTTTAAAATCTTTCGACAAGCTTAAGTAATTGAGCAAAAATAGACTTTCCAAGTTTTAGGCTTATACTGTTGATAATCAGAAGAGTTATAAACTTGCCGCAGCGGCGTACCGCAAAGTCTCACCTAAAAATCTTTCAACAAGCTTATACAAAAAAAGCAGAGCGTTGAGCTATGATAAACAAACGCTAATTATACTAAATGAGAGTGTATTTGCTCGTTTTGGGAAAAAAGCTCTACATATTTATTGCTAAACTACTCTAAAATCAGGGTGGAATAGCTTTTTTTGAATAATGGCAGAACCATCCTAATTGATAATTTATAGATGACTCATTGCTTTACTTTCTATTTAACTCATGTTTCACTAATCAAACAATTACAATTATGGAAAGCAACCAGCAAAACAAGGGCACATTCGCTTGGGTAGGATTGGTTATTATGACGTTGGCCGCGGGGGCTTTTGGCTTTATGTATTTCGATAAGAAAGAGCTAGCTGAGAGCAAAGAGGTAGTCATCATGGAAAAAGCAAAAGAACTTGCTTTTACACAAACCAGATTAGATTCTGTCTCACGTTCACTAGATGCTAAAATTGCAGAGATTCAGCAGCTAGGCGGTAATATCGAAGAGTTGACCAAGATGAAAGCCAAACTTGAAGCAGACAAAGCCTCTTTGCGCAAAAGTAATAAGTTTGAAATCGCCAAATACAACACAAAAATCAAAGAATATGAGCAGTTTTTGGCTGATAAAGACGTAGAAATTGCCAAGCTAAGAGAGGAAAATACGATGTTGGCTACCTCAAATCAAACTTTGACCAGCGAGAATACTACCCTAAAAACTGAGAAAGAGACATTGTCGCAAGAAAAACTTGCTTTGACCGATTCCGTAACGACTTACAATAGCCGTAACCGTGAGTTGAGTGAAAAAGTGGCGATTGGAGCTGCTCTAAAAGCTGAAAACATTAAAGTGTTGGCCGTAACTCCTAAAGGAAAAGTGAAAGACAATGATTCTTATCGTGCCAAAAGAGTGGATAAAATCAAATTGCAGTTCACACTTCCACCCAATCCCCTTACTGTACCTGAAGAAAAAGAAATCATTGTTAGAGTTCTTGATCCAGAAGGGGCTGTTGTTTCGGATGAAGCCATGGGCTCAGGCAAGTTCTCATGGAAAGGACAAGAAATGGTGTTTACTACCAAAGATCGGGTAGCCTATCAAAATGCCAACCAGACCGTAGAAATGACCTATGATAATGCTCAACGCTTCCGTCCTGGAAAATATAGCGTAGAAGTATATGCAGAAGGATTCCGGATTGGTTCTAGCAACTTCACCATCAAGTAGATAAAATTGACTCTCCGATTTGGGGGATTCATCTATCAAAAAACGAACTCTATCAAAATGCGGTTGGGCATCCCCCAACCGCATTTTATTTTTGAATCATCAAACAACAGCCATCTTAATTGAACCAAAACAAAACCCTAAACTATCTTATTCACATGGAAACACCACGCGATCCCCAGCTTTGGAAAATGGCCAAAAAAAGAGCCGCTTTCAAGACGCATTTGCTTGTTTATTTATTAGTCAACACGGGACTCTGGACACTCTGGGCCGTAGGCGTGTATATGAGAGGCGAAAGTTCTTATCCTTGGCCTATTTGGAGTTCGTTGGGGTGGGGAATCGGGCTAGTGTCTCACTACCTTAGTACTTACGCTCTCAACGAAAAAGAGATGATAGAGCGAGAATACCAGAAATTGCTTAACAAACAATGAACCTAGGCACAAATATGGACTCTCGGGACGAAAAACTTTGGAAGATAGCCCGCCGTCGCGCACATTTTCAGCGTGATTTGGTATCTTATTTGTTTACAAATGCTATTTTGATTGTTATTTGGTATCTCACTAGTGGTTCTCATGGTTATTTTTGGCCAATCTGGGTTTTGGCTTTTTGGGGCATAGGAATACTGACTCAATACTACTGGGCCTATATCAAGCCTAGCGATTTGGACTTGGCCGAAAGAGAATATCAAAAGCTAGTAGATCAACAACAAAGAGACAGAAATAGTCAGTAATTCCCCTTATTTATCAAGGTTTTTACCACTCAATTTCGCTTAAGCCTTTGCTTTTTAGATAATGGTTGGTTTGACTAAAGTGTTTGTTACCAAACCAGCCTCCAGCATTGGCCGACATGGGAGAGGGGTGCTTTGATTTTAAAACAAAATGCTTTTTAGGGTCTATAATGCGGCCTTTGTCTTGGGCATATTTTCCCCACAACAAAAACACCAAACCTTCTTTGTTGTCATTTAATCGTTGAATGACCGCATCCGTAAATCGCTCCCAGCCGCGTCCTTGGTGCGAGCCTGGACTTGCTTCTCTCACCGTAAGAGTGGCGTTCAGTAAAAGCACTCCTTGTTCGGCCCATCGTTCGAGATTACCAGTTTTAGGAAAAGGCTTTTCAAGGTCATTCTGAATTTCTTTAAAAATATTGATAAGCGACGGCGGCATCGGAATACCATCATTTACCGAAAAGCACAAGCCATTGGCTTGACCACGCCCATGATAGGGATCTTGGCCTAATATTACTACTTTTACTTTGTCAAAAGGACACTTGTCAAAGGCATTGAAGATGAGCTTGCCGGGAGGGTAAACCTGCTGAGTCTTATATTGTTGCTTGACAAAGTCGATAAGTTCGGCAAAATAAGGTTGCTCAAATTCAGTTTGTAGGAGGGCTTTCCAGGAAGTTTCAATTTTAACGTCCATTTTTTCTATTTTTTGCGAAAAGTATTGGTTTTTTTAACTTATACAACCTAATTTTGGTTGTAAAGTTAGGAAAAGCCTTAGAAAACATGACATCAGCGATTACAGAAGGCGTACGAGTAAGCGTATTGACGCAATATCAGCCCGAATATTCGAGCCCGATGCAGGCCCATTTTGTATTCACTTACCGTATCACTATCGAAAACCACAGCGAGCACACCATTCAGTTGTTGCGGCGACATTGGTTTATTCATGATTCCAATGGTACTATGAGGGAAGTAGAAGGAGAAGGAGTGGTAGGTCA
>VFQO010002345.1_pt1 | contig 11775 bp, 11 predicted proteins | sample 3512331 | NCBI WGS metagenome assembly VFQO01 (sample SAMN10412371, study PRJNA504923) | tailings metagenome | isolation source: Replicate 3 from Balatoc abandoned mine | place: Philippines: Itogon, Benguet | collected 2017-08-28 | reverse complement strand
GGTCATCATCGAGAATGAAGCCTAAAAAGACCATCAGTAGGAACATGCCACCAAAAGCCGCTACTTGTACATGGGAAGACTCTAGGTGCATGGCATAAGTATCAGGATCGTTCAGTGCCATATGGGCTACGTCCCACATGCTCAAACTGGCGACAATAGCGACAATGGCGAGCGGGAAGATCACACGCATGCCAAAAACGGCAATCAACATACCCCAAGTGAGGAAGCGTTGCTGCCAAACGGGATCCATTTTTTTCAGAATACCCGCATTCACCACCGCATTATCAAAAGATAAGCTGGTTTCAAGCACAATCAAAATGGCAGCAGTAAATAGTCCTGCCCAACCGGCCCATAACCAAGCCAAATAGAGTGCCAGAATAGTAAAGCCGATAGACCAGCGAAAATGTTGAAAGAGATGCGCAAGCATGGTTAACCCTATATCATAAATTTTATTTATTATCGCACAGATTTTTATTTATACAAGCAACTTTACACTAACCAAGGTTCGGGCTTGTGAATGCCATAACCCTGTGCAAAATCAACGCCAATCATGCGCAGTTCATTGATGATCTCTTTGTTTTCGACATATTCCGCTACGGTTTGCACATTAAACACGCGTGATAGTTGGTGAATATTGGCAACAATGGCGCGGTTAATCGCATCTTGGTGCATATTTTTAACAAAAGCGCCATCAATTTTCAGGTAGTCAATCGGCATTTGCCGTAAGTAGGCGAAGGAAGACAAGCCACTGCCAAAGTCGTCTAGTGCCAGTGCTGCACCCTTACTTTTAATTTGATGCATACACTGCATGGCTTGCGACAAGTTACTCATTAAAGCTGTTTCGGTAATTTCAAAGCAAACAAAGGGCATTAATGTGGCATGCTCATCTAACTGTTGCAGGATAAACTGCATAAATTTCTCGCTGGCTAGAGATTGTCCTGACAAGTTGATACTGAAAATGGTTGTATCACTGGCACCTGAACGATGTAAATGGGCGATATTCGTCAGGGCTGTGTTCACCACCCATCGATCAATTTGTTCCATAATGCCGTAACGTTCGGCAGCAGCAATAAATTGAGAAGGAAGGAGCATGTCATTTTTTTCGTCGCGCATGCGTACCAGCACTTCAGCGTGTCGATTGCCCTTGTTTAAGGGCAGCATACGTTGGATAAAGAGTGTCATGCGGCCATTTTCAATGGCGCGAGGAATGCGCTCTACCCAGGTCAGTTCTTCATGACGTTGACTGATTTCGACGTTATCCGCGCTCGCATACTCAACACGATTACGTCCTTTTTCTTTGGCTAGGTAACAGGCTGTATCGGCGGCAATCAAGCATTGTTCAACAGACAGTTTTTGTTGATCAATGAGCACCAGACCAATACTGACACCAATCTGGAAGCGTTTTCCTTGCCAAATAAAAATAAAATGACGAATATCGTTGATCAGCTTATGACAAACTTCAGTGGCTTCTGCTAACCGAGTATTGTAAAGAATTAGCCCAAACTCATCGCCACCCAAACGACCGAGTACGGCATTGTCTGGAAGATTGAGCATAAACACATTGCTTGCTAACTGGCGTAATAGCTGATCACCCGCCATATGTCCTGCTGTATCGTTGACCACTTTAAACTGATCGAGGTCGAGATAGCAGAAGGCATGCTGTTGACCCGATTGATGTGCCAGTAAAATGGCGTTTTTCAGTTGATGTTCAAACTCATAGCGGTTGTATAAACCGGTTAAATGGTCAAATTTTGCCATGCGTTCGATTTGTTGACGCATTTCTTCCAAATGGGTGACGTCTTCTAGCACTAAGGTAGCACCATGAATCAGATTATCGGATTTATGAAGCGGAGAAAAAGTCACATCCAATAAAAGTGTGTCCCCTTCTTGCGTTTTGGTACGTATATTGTGTAACCGAACCAATGTTCCTTGATTTATGGCTTCAGAGAGACTGCGTTCTATCTTCTCCAGTTCGTCGGAAAGCTCGTCTGGGAAAAGCCCCCTAAAGCTGAGTTCAAGACCAGCCTCCCACTGAATCGAAAAAATCTCACTCGCTTTGGGATTCATGAATCGGATTCGACCCTCATTGTCGGTCGTGATCACCCCTTCTCCCAGTGAGTTGAGTGTTGCTTTGGCTTGATTACGCTCATCGGTCAATGCTTGTTCAATTTCCCAGCGTTGCTGCTGTTGCGTTGCTTTATGGCGTAGTGAACTATAAATCAGTACTACCCAAATTCCCGCAATGAGTAGAATGAAGAAGCCAGGCACCAGATTCAGTTGATTCAAGCTGGGTTTACTAGACAGAAAGAGTTGCATGGACTTGTCGGCAATACGGATGGATTGGTTCAGCTCAATACTGGGTAGCCAAGTTAAAGGCTGCTCGTCAGCAACTTGGGCGAGTTCGCTGGTCCGCCATTCTTTGGCATTGCGTTGAGTTTGTAAACGCAGTGTTAGGTTCGTTCTAGCATCGATGCTTTTTTTCAATTGATTATTGATTAATTCTTCTAAAAACAATTCACTGCTGATCAGTAATTGAACGTGCTGCATGCGTTCTTTAGCGGGAATCTGCTCGACCGCATTGGTATCATAAATGGGTGAGAAAAGACTGATTCCATGCGCATTTTCAACAGAACTGTGTGACCAAGCGGCAGAAATACGGTTTTCTGCAATGGTTTTATTAATTGCGTCAAAGAATTGAAGATAGCTGTAAACATCTCTACCTAAGTGCTTTAAACTCATGACACGATCATTTTTGACATCACTCACGGGAAAGTAGATAACATCCATTTCCTGTTGATAATTGTCTGCGCTACCAAAAACCTGATAGTTTAGGTAGCCTTCATCCCGTTTTTTTTGTTCAAAGGCGTCCAGTTGTTTATCGGTTACTTTAGGGAGAATGAAAAAAGAAACATCCTGACGACTTTTACTGATTTCATTAACATAAATACGCAGATTTCCGGCAAACTCACCTTCAATGCTGTGTAAAGTCAGGATATTGGCGGCGATACCATGATGTAAAGAAATAATCGAAGCAATTTCACTGTTGGTTTTTTCTACAAAACTGATGAATTGTGCTTTCACTGTTTTGTTAAAGGCTTCTTGAGCTACCCAAATACTGAGCGCTGTTGCACTGGTCATAATCGCGATCGCGGCAATGGCGAATCGCCATCTTGGAAATGAAGCCTTGGGGGGGGTATTTTTCATGGCGTTTGTGTTCGATAAGCAATAGCGTTACGTTTGATATGAGCGGGTAACTCATATGGTGACAGTGACAATAAGGATTCGTTGATGTAAGGAATAAATTGTTGATTGGGAATAATGGGTATTTGCCAAGGTTGACTGCCTGCTAATACAGCTGTTGTTAATTTGGCTGCCCAGCGTCCGAACTCTTCGGGTGATTTGGAAAGACTAAACATGACATAGGGTCGCATAAAGTCTTGGCTAGCGAAGGTAAATCGTTGGTTATGGGTTTTCAACCATTCAACTGCTTGTGACTCATTCCAACCTGCAATACCCTGATTGGTTCCCAAATGGATGGCATCGGCGTCTTGTGCTTTGACTACCGCTTTTTTCCAGTCGTTAAAGTTACGAACAAAAATATGCTCTACTGCTAATTGGTGTTGTTGCGCTGCTTGTTCAATGTAATGACTGTCTGTTCTTTCTAATGGGCTATCGGCACTTATCACAGCTAATTTATGTAAGGATTTCACTGTGTGGCGCAGGATTCGTAGTACCTCATGTGTGGGCCAAACTTCGGTCATGCCGGTTGCATTATCCATGGGATAACCATAGGGCGTTGGATCCCAATTAATGCCGACATAAACAACAGGTATACGTGAGTTGCGCAGGTAGGGTTGAACCACATACTGACTGGAAGCATCGTCTGCTGCAATCACAATGTTCGGCTTAGCAAGCTTAATTAGGTCGGCAATTTCTTGCCCTTTTTGTTGCAGCAGTTCGTGAGAGCTGTGTTTCGCATCTAAGTAATAACTGGTTATATGACATTGCTGCTGAGCGTCTTTTTGAAACTGTTGCTGAATGCGGTCACTCCAGTCATAGCCAGGACTATAAGCATTCAGATAAATGCAATGGGTTGCCAAAGCCTCTGTTGTCGCAAGCGACAGACAGAAAAACAGCGGTTTCAAAAAGTGCGAATGCATGATGTTATGAGTAGTCCAACTGATGACGGTGTTTATGTTCGTAAACATCAAAAATGGTAATCGCCATGGCTGCCAGCATTGGGCCAAATATCAATCCCATCATACCAAAATGCAGCAAACCTGCAAAGGTTGATAATAGGGTTAACCAAGTATGGTCGAGCGCATTGCGTCCCGCGTCTTGTCGATATTGTTGACTGAGGCGCTGGATTAACACTGTGCGCAGCAGGTTATCAATGACGATACCGATAAAAACCGCACTGTATAACGCTGTGATCAGGGCCAACCAAGGTGACCCTTCAATGAGGAAATAGAGTACTACAGGCCCCCAGACTAACAATCCACCGACGACAGGTATAAATGAGGTAATGGCGAAAGCCAAGCCAAGGAATAACCAAGGTAAGCCGAATACCAGCATCAATAGGCTAAAAGCCAGTCCTTGAATCATAGCGACGCCCAATACACTCACGGTGAGGACATTGGATAGGGCGGCAAAGCGTCTGAGAATAAAGTGGTCGAGATTATTAGATAAGGGCGATAAATTCACCAAGCGTTTAATAAAGCTTTGTCCGTCTCGGTAAAAGAAGAACAGACTGAATAAGGCAATGGCCATAAAGCCAATAAAACTGGTGATGCCACTGAATAGATTACTTGCTACCCATAAGCTTAATGCTTTGGTTTTTTCAACGATGGTGGGTAATTGTTGTTCGATGGTCTGCGCCACGCTATGCTGCAGATTCTCGGGTAGCGGTGTACTAGCCAATAAGCGCTGTTCGAGTTCACGAATAGAAGCTGGAGATTGTTGCCCTAACCAGTTTTGTAGCTGATTGAACACTTCTGCTCCCATACGTCCGCTTTCTGTCAATAAGTAGCTGATGGGCAGGAAAACGACCAGAAAGGCTGCCGTTGTCATCAGCATCGCTGCACGATTGGCGTTCATGCGAGGTTGAACACTCAGCTTTTGGAACAAGGAATAGCTACTGGTGGCTAAGAGTAAGGCAAATAAAAAAGCCGGAATGAATTGGTTGAATAACCAAATGAGCGAAACCAAGGCGATGAGCAATAATGCCAAGAGAAAACTTTCTTCGTAGGGATGTTTTTGCTGCATTGACTTGGCCTTTTTGATTAGTCGGGCATCGCTAAAAAGCTCGCTCTGCTTATTTTTTAGCGTACCCAAGTTTATTTATTTCTGCAGGAAGGGACTAAATCAGAGGGTTACGTGCTATTACAGTCCAGCCCTTCCCGCAGCCCCTCTTCCCATTAGGATTTTTAGAGGTCACCGTTTTTAAATAAGGTTTCACCACGCATCAGGTCTTCTAAGGTTTCTCGTGCGCGCACGCATTGATGTTGATCACCATCGACCATAACTTCTGCAGCCCTAGGACGCGTATTATAGTTAGAACTCATGACAAAACCATAAGCACCGGCGGATAAAATGGCAATATAATCATTGGGTTGAGAAGTTAGTTGGCGTGATTTTCCTAAAAAATCGCCCGTTTCACAAACAGGCCCCACGACATCGACTGATTGAGCTGCTTGCGCGTTATCGCATACATCGGCAATCGCTTGCCAAGCATCGTAAAGGGCAGGACGAATCAAATCGTTCATCGCTGCATCAATGACCATAAACGACTTGCCTTCATTTTCTTTGAGCAATTCTACTTTACTCAATAGTACGCCGTTGTTACCGACAATGGCACGTCCGGGTTCTACTAGGATTTCAGTGTCGGGTTGTTGAATGGCGCCTAACAAGGCTTGCACATAAGCTGCGGGCGTGGGGGCTTGATCACTGTCTTGATAATCAATGCCCAAACCGCCACCCATGTCGATATGATGTAATCTGATCCCTTCGGCATTGAGTTGCTGTTGAAAAGCAACGACACGTTTAGCCGCTTCTTGAAGCGGCGCTAAATCGAGCAGTTGCGAACCGATATGGCAGTCGATACCTTGCACCGATAAATGGGCAGAAGCGGCAGCATGGCGATAGAGTGTCAGTGCTTGTGTAAAGGAAACGCCAAACTTGTTTTCTTTGAGCCCTGTTGAAATATAAGCATGGGTTTTAGGATCTACATCAGGGTTAACACGAATGGAAATTGGTGCAGCCGTATTCAATGTTTTTGCAACCGACTCCAATCGGTAAAGCTCTGCTTCTGATTCGACGTTAAAACACTTAATGCCGCTTTCCAAAGCGAAACGCATTTCCGATTCGCTTTTTCCTACCCCAGAAAAAACCACTTTACTGGCATCACCGCCTGCTTTGAGCACACGCGCTAGTTCGCCACCTGAAACGATATCAAACCCCGCCCCTACCTGTGCAAGTGTCTGAAGCACAGCCAAGTTGCTATTGGTTTTGACGGCATAACAGACCAAATGCGGTTGCTGTGCAAAAGCGGTATCAAATGCTTGCCAGCGTTGACGAATGCCTTGGCGACTGTAGACATAACACGGCGTACCATAGTGTTCAGCAATCTGCTGTAGATTGACCTGATCCATGTAAAGCGTGCCGTTGTGACGATGAATAGGAGTAACGTTCATAGGGTTTCTTTGTTGTGCGTGATTGAAGAAGGATTTAGGGGTTTATTTGCATCTGTCGGAGGTGGCGATAAATTGCCTTTTTTTCCGCAGCCTGTCAGCATCAGTAGTAATAAGACTGAGAGCAACCAATAATTCATAATCTTATCTCATGTATGTTCATTCATATTTTACTGTAATTTAAGTTTTTTGGTGTGGTTTTGGCACTGCTTTTGCTCAAATATTCATCAATATGGGTTGATTGCCTAGCTGTGTTATGGTTTCACGTGAAACGCTATGTTATGCTTACTATCCGTAGCGCTAATACTGATGAATTAGGAAGTTGTTCATGCGAAATGTTCGCCGCCACTTTCGATTGGATGTGGTTATACCCGCTGTGATTAAACTGGCTGACCAGAATGAGGTGGTTCGTTTGGTCGTGCCCGAATTAGCCAGTGGTCAGTGGCAGTCATCTGAGGTTGCTTATGATCAGCAGCTGACGCAATTTAATCAGGCTTTGTTAGCCGAAAATGAATTGGCTGGTAAGGTAATCGGTGATTTAGTCTTGCGTGTCAATTTACTCTGTGAAACTATTATTTTATTGGTGCAAGGTCATTCGGTCTATGAAAGTATCGAGTTTTACAAAACGCGTCGAGGGAAAACGCCGCTAGCGATGCAATTAAAACCAGGTAGTGCGACAGCAGATTTGCTACGTGCTTTTAATGCTAAATTAGACTTCTACTTTGATATTGTTGATAAGGCAATTCATAAGGCTTATGCTGACTATCTGCAAGCGTTAGCACACAGTGAGTTTGTTTTCGATGAAAAGTTAGCTGACTTAACTGAAAAAGCGCATCACGGTAGTTTATTGGCTAAGTCTGTGTTGGCAATGGATGAAAAGTTAGCTCGTCATGTTCCTTTCTTAGTTAAGTTTCGTCAGGAAGTGAGCTATTTGGTGGATAAGAATGCTTGGCCATTAAGACAGTTAAATTTGAGCGCTGGTGGTGTTGGTTTCGTCAGTCGTGACCCTTATCCCAAATTTGCGCGTTTGCTGATTGATTTTCGTTTTCCGACAGCAGGTAAAGCCGAAGTGTTTAACATGACGGGAAATATTGTCAATAGTCGCCCTATTCCTGAAGGTTTCTATATTGCGGTTGAGTTTACGAATGCCAGTGAAGCCATACAGCACCGGATTATCCTACTATTGCAGAATGAAGAGTTAAACCAATTGATTGCTTGGCAACGAGGGCGTCGTGCTAACGCATCGGCTAATCAAAACTCCCTGTTGGAAGGTTTGTAATATGGCGCTACTTCATCCTTATGAAAATTACTTGATTCGTCAGTTGCCGCCCAACGCACAACGGGCTGCCGAGGCTTTGCTGGCAAAAACTTCATTGGCTGAGTTGCTTGCGTTACGTGAAGAAAATCGCATTGATTTGTTTTTAATGGATCAAAATAAAGTAGCGCATGAGTTATGGCCAGAAATTTTGCGTGCAGTATTATTGGCGCGTGTGAGTTATTTCGAGCCTTCGCCTTTATTAGATCAGGAAAAGATTTTGTTGTTGGTTAAGCTGGCGGTTGAAACCGTGGGTTTTTCCCTATCCACCCCTTTACCGCAAATTGTGAATGCCATCAAAGCCGACTATCCGCGCTTAACCAAGTGGCTGGCATTAATGGCGCAACTATTGGCAAAAGTTAAATCAGCTCAGGTTAAACAAACCGCTGGATAAGTAGCGATCACCTCGATCGCAGACAATGCAAACAATACAGGCATTTTCAGTTTCTTGCGCTAATTGCAAGGCGCAGGTCATGGCACCGCCGGAAGAGACGCCGCTAAAAATCCCCTCCTCTCTTGCTAATCGGCGCATGGTATTTTCGGCGCTGGTTTGGTCAACATCCATAATGCGATCGACTCGCCTCGCATCATAAATGCTCGGTAAATATTCGGCAGGCCAGCGACGTATGCCTGGAATTTGGGCTCCATCGGCAGGTTGTACGCCAACAATTTGAATGTGAGGATTTTGTTCTTTTAAGAACATACTGGTACCCATGATGGTGCCTGTGGTTCCCATGGCGGAAACAAAATGCGTGATTTTGCCAGCAGTTTGTCGCCAGATTTCAGGGCCTGTTGTTAAATAGTGTGCCATGGGATTGTCGGGATTAGCGAATTGATTGAGTAAAAAACCATCGCCATTCGCTTGCATAGATAGGGCTAAATCTCGCGCCCCTTCCATACCTGTTTCACGTGAAACAAGAATCAGTTCTGCGCCATAAGCAGCCATCGCATCCTTGCGTTCTTGCGTCATGTTGTCGGGCATAATCAACTTGATTTTATAACCGCGCATAGCCGCAACCATCGCTAAAGCAATGCCTGTGTTGCCGCTAGTGGCTTCAATCAGCGTGTCTCCGGGGCGAATTTCTCCACGTTTTTCGGCTTGTAAAATCATGTTGAAAGCCGGACGATCTTTAACGGATCCGGCAGGATTGTTGCCTTCAAGTTTACCCAGAATGACGTTGCCACGTGTGTCTTGATAAAGACGCTGGATTTGAACCAGTGGAGTGTTGCCGACGGTGTCGGCTAGTGTGTGATAGACCATCTTTCATTACGCCTTAGGTTGATTGATGTAGAGCAAATCCCAAACGCCATGGCCTAAACGCTGACCGCGACGTTCAAACTTGGTTTCGGGGCGGTAGTTAGGCTTGATTGCATAGTTTCCCTGCCCTGCACTGTTACTAAAGTCTGCAAAGCTATCCATCATTTCTAGCATCCACTCGGCATAGGGTTGCCAGTCGGTAGCGCTGTGAAAGACTCCTTCAGGCGTGAGTCGTGAATGAAGTAACTCTAGAAAAGGAACCTGTACAATCCTGCGTTTGTGATGTTTGGTTTTATGCCAAGGATCGGGGAAGAATAACAAGACACGTGCTAGGCTATGCTCAGGAATCATGTGCTTCAGGACTTCTACTGCGTCGTGGCTCATGACGCGAATGTTGGTTAGCCCGAGCTGCTGTACTTGATTGAGCAGGCTACCGACACCGGGACGATGCACTTCGATACCGATAAAGTTGATGTTCGGCATTGCAGCAGCCATGTGCGCTAAACTATGTCCCATGCCAAAACCGATTTCGCACCAAACTGGGTTATCATTAGCGAATAGCTCGGTAAAGTTGAGCTGGTGATCGGCTTGGTAATCGATGCCAAATTTCGGTAAGAGTTCGTTGAGTGCTCTTTCTTGTGCGGGGGTACATCTGCCCTCTCGGCGTACAAAACTTTTAATTTCACGGCGGTACGGGGTATCGCTGTTTTGCGGTTGAGGAAGGCTCTGTGTCTCAGTCATGGGAAGAAGGTTCCTTTAGTGAACGGTTATTGGCATGGTTTGATCATTATGGTCGTCACGATTTGCCTTGGCAACACCCGGCGACACCTTATCGTGTGTGGGTGTCAGAGGTCATGCTACAACAAACGCAAGTGGCTACGGTGACTCCCTATTTCGAGCGTTTTATGGCGCAGTTTCCCAATGTTGATTCCTTGGCGAGTGCATCGGTCGATCAGGTCTTAGCCTTGTGGAGCGGACTGGGCTATTATACCAGAGGGCGCAATTTGCATAAAGCGGCACAAGTTATTGTGCGCGACTTTATGGGTCAACTGCCAAATAACGCGGCAGCATTAATGAGCTTACCCGGTATTGGTCAGTCAACAGCGCACGCCATTTTATCTTTGGCCTATCAACAACCCACCGCTATTTGCGATGGTAACGTGAAACGCGTTTTGGCGCGTTGGTTAGCCCTGCCCTTACCGATTGAATCTAAAGAAGCACAGCAGCGCTTATGGCAAGTGGCCGATGAGTTACAGAGTCGTGCGCGCCCAGGTGCTTATACGCAAGCGATTATGGATTTAGGGGCTACCTTGTGTACACGCACAAAACCACGTTGTGAGCAGTGCCCCCTAGTACAGGATTGTGCTGCCAGAAAGAGTGATCAAACGGTTACCACTTGGCCACTACGCAAAGCTAAAGCCAGTAAATCGCTTCATTCAGTTAACCTATACTGTTATATGAGCACGGATGGAGCGATTTGGTTAGAGGCCCCGCAACAACAAACAGGTATTTGGGGTGGCTTGCACCAATTGCCTCAAGCTCCTTTATCACATTCGAAAGAATCGTTTACGCCATTAAGCCCGATTAAGCATGTTTTCACGCATCAGGTATGGCAGATTACGCCCTACGTTACCGTCATGACGCAGAAAGCAGATGAGCAGCAGTTGTCTAACAATGGCTTATGGTATAATCCTAATCAAATAAATCAATCAGTCGCTAGACCCGCTGTGGTAGATAAGTTGCTGAAATATTGGGCATTACATCAAGGAAGTTTATTATGAGTCGTCGCGTATTTTGTGCACGTTTGAAGCAAGAAGCAGATGGCCTGCCTTATCAACCTTATCCAGGTGAATTGGGCGAACGTATTTTCAACGAAATTTCGGCAGAAGCATGGAAACAGTGGTTAGCGCAGCAAACGATTTTGATTAACGAATATCGTTTGTCCTCGATGGATCCTAAGGCTAAACTTTTTTTGCGCGAGCAAATGGAGGAGTTTTTGTTTGGGGATGCTAACCTTGCCATGCCAGAAGCCTATAAACCCAGTTAACAGAACATGATCATTAAACCGCAACAACAATTGCTGGACGTGTATGTCGGTCGGCAACCCATTTTCAATCGTGAGATGCAACTTTATGCTTATGAGCTGCTCTTTCGTAATGGGGATGGCCAGAATGCTGCCTCGGTAACCGCTGAAGACTCTGCTACAGCTCAAGTCATCGTGAACGCATTTGCTGAAATCGGTTTGTCGAACTTAGTCGGACAACAAAAAGCGTTTCTCAATTTTACAGAACAGTTTTTATTGGCGGAAAACAACAGTATTTTCCCAATAAACCAAGTGGTTATTGAATTGCTAGAAACGATTCAACCGACGCCGGCGGTGATTAGTGCGGTACGTGGGTTGCGCGAAAAAGGTTATACCATCGCTTTAGATGATTTCTTTTACAGTGATGAGTTTAAGCCGTTAATTGCTTTGGCGAATATTATTAAAATTGATATTCTGGCCGTTGGTGTAC
>VFQO010044493.1_pt1 | contig 11776 bp, 9 predicted proteins | sample 3512331 | NCBI WGS metagenome assembly VFQO01 (sample SAMN10412371, study PRJNA504923) | tailings metagenome | isolation source: Replicate 3 from Balatoc abandoned mine | place: Philippines: Itogon, Benguet | collected 2017-08-28 | reverse complement strand
CCAGCCCAAACCGGGCATGGACGGCATCTATCCGGTGCCGCCGCTGTTCGACGATCTTCCGGTCGATCCCGTCGAGGTCGGCAACCTCGATTACGAGCTGCGGTTCGAGGCGCGCGCCACGTGGTGGAAGTACTACGTCGTCTCGCAGACGCCGGGTTCGGTGCTGCGCGACCTGCGGATCGAGGGGCATGGCGCGACGTTCCGGCGCTACCCCGCGCCGGTGCCGCTGCCCAACGGCGAGCATGCCACGCTGTTCGAGGCGCAAGACACGCTGCCGCTGCGCCAGATCTCAGCCCAGCGTTTCCGCCTGCATGGACATCGCCGCGACGCCTTCGGCGGCGACAACGAGATCCGGGTCGAGTGCCTGCCGGTGGCACCCGACGCGCCGGTATGGCCCGGACCGACGACCGAGACCGGGATATCCGAAATGTTCGTCTATGTCTGACCCGCCGATGCCGCCGCGCGGCACCGCCAACGCCTGACCGACCGGGAGAAAACAGCCCATGTCCAGCCTGAGAAACCGTACGACGCCCGGCGTCTATCTGACCGAGCTGCCGGCCTTTCCACCCTCGATCGTCGGGGTGCAGACGGCGGTGCCGATATTCATCGGCTATACCGAGTTCGCCAAGGACCCGTCGAGCCAGAAACAGCTCTACATGCAGGCCGTGCAGCTGTCGTCGATGGCCGACTACTACAGCTATTTCGGCTATGCCTACGATCCCAAATACGCGACGACCGTCGGCGACGAGACCGTGTTCGACTTCCAGGCGGTGAACACCGCCGGCGAGCTCGGCTTCTACAACGTCGCCAATACCGAGACCGTGCATTTCAACATGGTCACGGCGCTGCGGCTGTTCTACGCCAATGGCGGCGGCAACTGCTATGTCATCTCGGTCGCCAATTACGGCGGCCAGAAATCGACCACGCCGTTCGTCGGCGCCGGCGTCCAGATCAGCCAGCAGGCGCTGCTCGACGGCCTCGCGGTCGCCAAGGACAAGGTCGGGCCGACGATGCTGGTGGTGCCCGATGCCTGCCTCCTGTCGGCCGACGAATACGGTGCCGTCGCGGTGGCCGAGCTGAACCAGGCGGCCGAACTGCAGGACCGCGTCGCCATCCTCGACCTGCAGGGCGCGCTGGACCCCGCTACCTGGACCAAGACCGGCCTGGCCGCGCAGCGCGACGCGTTCTACGGCGAGATCGCCGGCGCGGCGGCCTCGTTCAGCTACGGCACCGCCTATGCCCCGGCGGTGCAGACGACGATCCTGACCGGCAGCGACATCGACTACACCAACCTGCAGGCGACACCCGAGGGCAGCGCCCTGCTGAAGGACCTTTTGACCGCCCAGGCCAATGCCCTCTACGGCACGAACCCGTCGAAGCTGGCCCAGGTGACCGACAAGCTGGACCAGGCCTTTCCCGCCACGCCCCCCGACACGCCGTTGACGCCGGACCAGGTCCAGTCGCTGAACCAGTACCTGACCAATGCGCTGCCGCTGCTGGGCCAGGTCGAGGGCATCCTGCTGCACAAGCTGAACGTCGCGGCGCCGTCCGGCCTGATGGCCGGCATCTGGACCAGCAACGATGCCAATCGCGGCGTCTGGAACGCGCCGGCCAACATGTCCTGCGTCTCGGTGACCGCGCCCGAGGTGCTGCTGACCGACGCCGACCAGGGCGACTACAACGTGCCGCTGAACGGCAACGCCATCAACATCCTGCGCGCCTTCACCAACCGCGGCACCGTGGTCTGGGGGGCGCGCACGCTGGACGGCAACTCCAACGACTACCGCTATATCCAGGTGCGCCGCACGCTGGTCTATATCGAGCAGTCGATCAAGACCGCGCTGCAGCCGTTCGTCTTCGCCGCCAATGACGGCAAGACCTGGGTCACGGTCACCAGCATGATCTCGGACTTCCTGACCGGATTGTGGTCGCAGGGCGGGCTGATGGGCGACAAGGCCAGCGACGCCTTCGACGTCCAGTGCGGGCTGGGCTCGACGATGACCGGCCAGGACATCCTGAACGGCTACATGGTCGTGGCCGTCACCCTGCAGATGGTCCACCCGGCCGAGTTCATCGAGCTGACCTTCACCCAGAAGATGCAGGGCGTCTGACGCGCGCCGCCCCGCCAACAGACAGACTGACAGGAGAGCCGCATGACCGGCGAGGTCCAGAACAATATTTGGCCGTTACCGAAATTCTATTTCTCGGTCCAGATCGGCGGAGCGAGCACGAGCTTCCAGGAAGTCACCGGGCTGGACAGCGAGGCCCGGCCGATCGAATACCGGCACGGCGATTCGCCGAGCTTCTATCCGATCAAGATGCCCGGCCTGGGCAAGGTGTCGAACGTGACCCTGCGCAAGGGCATCTTCGTCAACGATTCGGGGCTGTGGGACTGGTTCAACCAGATCAAGATGAACACGATCGCCAGGCAGACCGTGGTCATCAACCTGCTGGACGAGACCGGCGCGCCGAAGATGGTGTGGACGCTGAACAATGCCTGGCCGACCAAGGTGACCGGCACCGACCTGAAGTCGGAGGGCAACGAGGTCGCGGTCGAAAGCGTCGAGGTGGCCTACGAGACCCTGGTCATCTCGGCGCCGTAAGCGGCGATGTTCGGCCAGGGCTATTATCCGGCGCCGGGGTTCTCGTTCACGATCGCCGTCGCCGGCAGCGGCACCCCGCTGCAACTCCTGAGCCGCGTCGACGGCTCGTTCCAGGAGATCAGCGGGGTGGAGGCCAAGATCGAGACCGACCCGCTGCCGGAGGGCGGCGAGAACCGCTATGTCCATCAGTTGCCCACGGCCAGCCGCTATCCGAACCTGGTGCTGCGGCGCGGTTACGTCACCGCGCCGTCGTTCCTGTCGGAATGGGCCGCGCAGACCGTCGGGTCGACGCTGGCCCAACCGATCCTGACCCAGACCCTGGTCGTCATGCTGCTGGGGCCCGACCACCAGCCGCAGGTCGGCTGGAACTTCACCCGGGCCTGGCCGGTACGCTGGGTCACCGGCCCGTTCAATTCGACCGAGAATGCCGTGCTGACCGAATCGCTCGAGTTCACCTACGCCTATGTCACCCGAATTCCGTTGAACGAGGCGCTGCTGATGGTCCCGGCCGTCGCCGCGCTGATCGACGCCTGACGCGGCCGGACACGAAGGGGGAGGCCATGCCGCTCGAGGTCAGCGAGATCACCGTCCAGCTTGCCGTGCGTGACGGCGGCGGCGGCAGCCCGGCCGCATCCGGCGACGGCGGCGGAGGGGCTTGCGGCCAGACCGAGCTGTCGGCCGCCCAGCTCGACGAGATCGTGGCGCGCTGCACCCAGCGCGTACTGGCCGCGCTGCGCGAGCACAAGGCGCGCTGAGATGCCGGGCGGGCTGGAAAAGATGATCATCACGGCCTATGCCGACGGCGAGTACAACACCGCGGTCGGCAAGCCGTTCACCGTCTGGATCAACCCGGCGACCTACACCTACAAATACAAGATCCTCTACAACAACCGCCAGGCCCAGGGGTCGAACGGCCCGTCGCCCGATTTCAACCGCGTCGGCTGCGACAGCGTCTCCTTCGAGCTGACCTTCGATGCGACCGGGGTGGTGCCGGCGCCCGTGGCCGGCGTATCCAACGCGCCGCCGGACGGCGTCGCCGGCATGATCGCTGATTTCCGCGCCCTGGTGCTGAACGTCAACGGCCGCATCCACAGCCCCAACTTCGTCAAGCTGGCCTGGGCGCAGCTGCAGTTCCAATGCCGGCTGGAAAGCCTCGACATCACCTATACGCTGTTCAAGCCCGACGGCACGCCGCTGCGCGCCAAGGCCACCGTCACCTTCCTCGGTTTCACCAGCGAGCAGGACCTGGCGCTGAAGGCCAATAAGAGCTCGCCCGACCTGACGCACCAGGTGACCGTCACGGCCGGCGACACCCTGCCGCTGCTGTGCCATCGCATCTATGGTTCCAGCCTCTATTACCTGCAGGTGGCCGAGGTCAACGGGCTGGTCGACTTCCGCCGGCTGATACCGGGCACCCAGCTCACCTTCCCGCCGCTGTCGGGGTCGGTGCAATGACCGCGCCCTCGCCCCAGCAGGCCGCCGGCGCGCTGGCGACCTTCGCCATCAAGGCCGCCGGCCAGCCACTGCCCGATACCTGGCAGGTCCAGTCGATCGACGTGCGCACCGGCGTCAACAAGCTGCCCAAGGCGGTCCTGGTTCTCTATGACGGCTCGGCGGCCGAGGAAAACTTTCCGATCAGCGCGACCGACATGCTGATCCCCGGCAAGGCCATCGAGATCGCGCTGGGCTATGACAGCCACAACACCGTCGTCTTCACCGGCGTGATCTACGCGCAAGGGCTGGAGGTGACCGAGAATGCCGGCTCGAAGCTGATCGTCGAGGCGACCGACAAGGCGATGGCGATGACGCTGGCCCGCCGCAACGCGATCTACGAGAACACGACCGACAGCGACCTGATCGGCAAGCTGATCGGCAATGCCGGCCTGTCCAAGGCGGTCACCGCGACCACGGGCCAGCAGGGCGCGATCGTGCAGTATTACTGCAGCGACTGGGACCTGATGGTGATGCGGGCCCAGTTGAACAGCATGGTGGTGACGGTCGACGCCGCCAAGGTCACGGTGGCGCCGCCCGATACTTCGGCCGCGCCGTCGCTGACCGTCACCTACGGCGTGTCGATGCTGGACTTCCGCGCCGGCATGGATGCGGCGACGCAATATGCCGCCACCGCGATCAAGAGCTATGCCTGGGATCCCGCGACCCAGGCGCTGGCCGCGTCGGGCAGCGCCACGTCCGACGTCAAGGAGCCCGGCAACATCCCGTCGGCCGAGCTGGCCGAGGTCTTCAAGATCAACCCCTTCACCCAGCAGACCGGGGGCGAGGTACCGGTGCCTGAGCTGACCGCCTGGTCGTCGGCCGACCTGATGAAGGCAAAGCTTGCCAAGATCCGCGGCGAGGTGACCTTCGCCGGTTCGGCGCTGGCCCGCACCGGCGGCGTGATCACGCTGGCCGGGGTCGGCGGCCGGTTCAACGGCGACGCCTTCGTCTCGGGCATCCATCACAGCCTGGCCGACGGCTTCTGGCGCACCACGGCGACCATCGGCATGTCGCCGGACTGGTTTGCCGCCTCGGCCCCCGACATTCCCGCCCCCGGCGCCGCGGGCCAGTTGCCGCCGATCAACGGCATGCAGACCGGCATCGTGCAGAAGATCGACGGCGATCCCACCGGCGAATTCCGCGTCTACGTCACCCTGCCGATCCTGCAGGCCCAGGGCAAGCTGGGCGTCTGGGCGCGGCTTGGGCAGTTCTACGCCTCGAAAGCTTTCGGCGCCGAATTCTACCCCGAGGTCGGGGACGAGGTCGTCATAGCCTTCATGAACGACGATCCGCGTTTCCCCGTCATCGTCGGCAGCCTCTATTCGAAGGGGCGCGCGCCCCCGGTGCCGCCGGCCGCGGCCAACAACCAGAAGACCATCGTCACCCGCGAGAAGCTGCGCATCGACTTCTTCGAGGACAAGCAGGCGATCGAAATCTCGACGCCGGGCGGCCAGAGCGTGCGGCTCGACGACAAGGCCAAGACGATCACCGTCAAGGACATCAACGGCAATACCGCGACCTTCGCCGCCGGCGGGGTCACCATCGACAGCGCCGCCAACCTGACCCTGACCGCCAAGGGCAATATCAGCCTCAGCGCCAAGGGCAATATCGACATCGATGCCAAGGCCAAGGTCGGCGTCACCGGCCTGCAGATCGCGCAGGCGGCCCAGACCAGCTTCAGCGCGCAAGGGAATGCCGAGGCCAAGCTGACCGCGTCCGGCATGCTGACGATCCAGGGCGCCCTGGTGAAGATCAACTGAGGAGCGGAAACCCGATGCCCCCCGCCGCCCGCCTCACCGACATGCATACCTGCCCGATGATCACGCCGGGCCTGCCGCCCATTCCCCATGTCGGCGGGCCGATCGTCGGGCCGGGCGCGCCGACCGTGCTGATCGGCGGCCTGCCGGCGGCACGCGTCGGCGACACGGCGGTCTGCGTCGGCCCGCCCGACGTCATCGTCAAGGGATCGACGACGGTGCTGATCACCAGCATGCCCGCCGCCCGGCTCGGCGACAGTACCGCCCATGGCGGCGTGATCGTGCTGGGCTGGCCGACCGTCGAGATCGGGGGCTGAGCCGATGCCCGCCAACGATTATCCCGACTTCCTCGGCACCGGCTGGACCTTTCCGCCGACCTTCGTGCGCCGCACCGCCAGCGTGGTGATGGCAAGCGACGTCGAGGATATCAGGCAAAGCCTGTGGATCCTGTTCTCGACCTCGCTGGGCGAACGCATCATGCTCGCGACTTACGGCTCGTCCCTGTGGCAGAAGGTCTTCGCCGCGCTGACCACGACGATGGCCAACGAAATCAGCGACCTGATCGCCAAGGCGATCCTGACCTGGGAGCCGCGCATCGACGTCGAGCGCATCGCGGTCGAGGAGCTGGAGCCCGAGAACGGCGTCCTCGGCATTTCGGTCGACTTCATCGTCCGCCAGACGAACGTGCGCAGCAACCTGGTCTATCCGTTCTACCTGCAGGAGGCGACGCTGCCGCCGCCGCCGATCTGAACCGATGAACCCGGACCATCTTCATCTGGTGCTGAACCAGGCGACCAGCCAACTGGACCGGCGGCGCGAGGCGCCGGCGCCGGAACGCGTGGCGGTCGACGGGCGCAGCCTGGCCGACCTCCTGGCCTTCGCCGCCGAATACGGCGCGCTGATCAATTTCTACGACCTGGCCGACCGGGTCGACGGCGACTGGACGGTGTTCTTCGCCAGTGACCCGAGCATCGCGCTGGCGCTGCTTGCCTGTCTCGACCTGCCGCGCATCGGGGCCGATCTGCGCCGGCTGCTGGCCGAGATCCGGGCGATGGAAGGATCGAGCCGGCGGCTGCGCGCGCTGCGCCGCCCGATCGGCGCCGGCATGCGGCTGGTAGGCATCCTGGACCGGGCCCATGCGGCGACCGAGGGCAGCTTGGCCCGTGTCCTGCGCCGTGAGATCCAGGCCGGCCTGGCCGGCCGGCTGCAGCGTTTCGCCGCCCACCTGGCGGCCGGACCCGATCACGGCCTGCCGGTCGACCTCGCCGGGTTGTCCGCGGTCTGGGGCCTGTCGCCGGCACCGGGCGGCGGCGCGGTGCCGATCGCGCGCGACCGGGCGTGGGTCAACCTGCTGATCGCACTGTTCCAGGAACTGATCGACCTGCTGCTGGCCGTGCTGCACCGGCTGCGCGACGCGGCGGCGCAATTGCTGGAGGCATCGCTGCAATCGGAGGGGCATGCGCCGCAATCGGCGCTGTATGTCGCCTTCGCCGTGCTGTTCCGCCATGCCCAGGACACGGTGAACCGCTTTCCGCGCAAGCTGGTCGATTTCTACTACGACACCATCCTGCGCCAGAGCATGCGCGCGGCCGTGCCCGACCAGCTCTATCTGACCTTTACCCCCGACAAGGACGTGATCGAGGCGGCGGTGCCGAAGGCGACCTCGTTCCCGGCCGGGACGGATGCGGCGGGCGCCACGATCGGCTATGCGGCCGAACGATCGCTGGCCGTCTACGCCACGGCGGTCGCCGGCCTGTCGACGCTGCATGTCGCCGATGCGGCCCTGATGCTGGACAGCCACGGCCAACCCGTCGGCGACGCGGTTCCCGCCCTGGTCCTGAGCGGCCAGGCCGACCTGGCCGACCCCGCGCCGTTCCCGCCGTTCGGCACGGGGCAGGCCGGCACCAGCGGGGCGCTGACCTCGGTGCCGGCGACGCTCGGCTTCGCGGTGTCGAGCCCGACCCTGACGCTGGCCGGCGGCAACCGTATCGTGCATCTGTGGCTGACCCCGACGGCCGACAGCCTCGACGCGCTGATGCCGATGCTGACCGCGATCGGGGATGCGGCCGGGGGGCTGGCGCCGCTCGATGTGCTGGCCGACCTGCTGCAGGACGGCTTCGTCCTGACCTATTCGACGGCCGCGGGCTGGGCCGCGATCGACGGCTATACCGTCCTGCCGCCGGCCTCGACCGGCGAGCCGGCGATCTTCGATCTTTCCTTCACCCTGAAGGTCGGGGCCGAGCCGGTGGCGACCGGCCCGGGCTGGACCGCGCCGGCGATCCGCGCGGCCTTGCTGCAGCAGCGCGTCGCGATCGGCAACGCGGCCACCGCCGTCACGGTCTATCCCTATGCGGTGCTGGCGGGCCTGGCGCTGTCGGCGCTGGAGATCGAGGTGTCGGTCGACGACCTCGACGACCTGACGCTGTCGACGCCGAACGGCGCGGTCGATCCGTCCAAGCCCTATGCGCTGTTCGGCTCGCCCCCGGTGCAGTACGGCAGCATCGCGATCAGCGCGCCGGAACTGTTCCTCAAGCGCCTCGACCGGCTGTCGCTGGCGCTGGACTGGTACGGCCTGCCGCGCACGGCGACCGGCTTCGAGGGCTACTACCAGGGTTATGTCGTCGATCTCGACGGCAATACGCCGGTCACGCCGCTGTTCGAGAACACGACGTTCCAGGCGACGATCGACGTGGTCGATCCGGGATGGTGGCAGATTGCCCCGCCGGCATCGGACGCGGGCCCGACCTATCTGTTCCGCACCAGCGCAGACGACCCCGTGCCGGCCGCCGACAAGCCGGTGCTGGACACCACCGGTTTCGACGCCCTGACCGTCGAGCCGGCGACGCCGCCGGCCTATTACGATCCGACGCTGAGTGCGATCCGCCTGGCGCTGGCCCAACCCTCCTATGCCTTCGGCGATACGCTCTATGCCCGCAACGTGATGGCGGCGGCGCTGCAGGAAATGCCGCTGGCCGCCGCCTGCGCCGAGCAATGCGCGGCCAACTGCAAGCCGCCGGCCGAGGTCGCGGCGCTGGCCCCGGCGCTGGGGCCGGTCGTCAGCACCAATGCCGACGCGCCCGACGGCAACTATCGCGAGGCGATCGCCGAGGCGGTGGCCAAGGTGCTGCCGCAGCTCACCGGCGCGGCGTTGAAGGCGGTCAATGACGGCCTCGACAAACTCAAGCCGGCCATGCCGGCCGACGAACTGGCGACGGTGCGGGCAGGCCTGCGCGACGCGTTGGCGACCGTGCCGCAGGGCGGCCGGGGCGTGCTGTCGCGGCTGTCCGGCTGGTTCAACCGGACCGAGCCCGATGCCGCCGACGTCGCCCAGAACCTGCGTACCTGGCTCGACGGGACCGGCGTCACGCTCGGCCGCGCGACGACAGCCGATTTCGCCCGCGCGCGCACCGTGCTCGACGCCGCCGACCGCATCGTCGCCGCCGCGGCCGATGCCGAAACCCAACCGCCGGCGGTGGCCCGGCCGCAGATGGCCGCGGCGGTGCTGGCGGCCAGCGAGACTCTCGTCAATACCCATGCCGAGGATATGCAGGCCTGCCTGAAGGCCTGCATGGGGGCGCAGCCGACCAAGCTTTATCCCAATGCCCCGTGGCTGCCGATGGTGTCGCGGCTGCGCCTCGACTACGGCGCGCGCTCGCGCCTGCCCGACGCGGCGCTCGACGGCGACGGCTTCTGGCACCTGATCCCGTCCGACCAGCGCCAGCCCGTGGCTTGGCCGGCCGGCGGCGCGGTGCCGCTGCTGGCGCCCCAGCCGCTGCAGGGATCGCTGTTCATCGCGCTGACCGCCACGGTCGCCCAGCCGACCCTCTTGTTCCAGATGACCGTGGGGCCGGCCGGCTGGTCGAGCGACCCGCCGACGGTCGACTGGGCGCAAGCCGTGGCCGGCGGCTGGCTGCCGCTGGTGCCGCCCGACGGCCTGCAGGGCGACGGCACCAACGGCCTGCAGAATTCCGGCATCGTCACGCTGGGTCTTGCCCCCGGGGACGGGCCGGCGCTGCTGCGCCTCAGCGTGGCATCGGGGGCCGACAGCTTCCCATTGCTGGGCGGCGTCGCCGCCAACGCGCTGATCGCCGGCTGGGTCGGGCCCGGCGGCGCCGCGACGCTCGATACCCCCGTGCCGCCCGGCACGATCACCAAGAGCGATCCGCCGCTTGAGGGCATCGCCACGATCGACCAGCCGCTGGCCTCGTTCGGCGGCCGCTCGGAAGCCGCCGGCCCGCCGTTCCAGATGTGGATGGCCGAGCGGTTGCGCCACAAGGACCGCGCCATCCAGGGCTGGGACTATGCCCGGCTGGCGCTGGCCGAGTTTCCCGCGCTGTGGCAGTTGGGCGTCGTGCCGGCCCGCAACGATACCGCCGGCCGGGTCCGCCTGATCGTGGTGCCCGGCCCGGCCACACCCGGCATCGCCGACCCGGCGATGCCGCTGGCCGACCCGCAGATGCTGGGTGAGATCGGCACGCTGTTCGAATCGCGGATCAGCCCGTTCGCCCGGCTCGAAATCGACAATCCGCCCTACCTGGCGGTCACGGTCCGCGCGACGCTCGAATTCAGCGATGCCGACACGGTCGCCGCCTGGATCGCCCGGCTCAACGGCGAGCTGGTCGCCTGGCTGTCGCCCTGGCCCGATCCGCTGCTGGGGCCGCGCCCGGCCGACTACTACACGACCTTCGCGGTCGGCGAATTCATCCGTCGCCGGCCCTATGTCCGCGCCATCCTGTCGCTGGCGCTGGATTGCCCGGCGCCGGACGGCTGGTGCTATCTGACCTCGGCCCCGCAGCACGACCTGCAGGGCGAACTGGTAGCGGCACCATGAGCCGCGAACCGGTCACCATCCCGGCCGCCGGGCCGGACGATATCGGCCTCGACTATGTCGCCTTGCGCGAACGCGGCGTCCGGCTGGTGCAGGACATGTCCGGCGGCATCTGGACCGACTACAACTTCTCCGATCCCGGCGTTACCATCCTCGAGCAGCTCTGCTACGCGCTGACCTCGCTGTCCTACCGCGCCGACCTGCCGCCGCAGGACCTGCTGGCCGACCCGCTGACCGGGCGCGTCGCGCTGCATCGCGGCGGGCTTTATCCGGTCCGGTCGATCATGCCGGTCAACCCGGTCACGCCGGACGACCTGCGGCGGCTGGTCCTCGACCGGGTGCCCGGGGTCGGCAATGTCTGGTTCACCCCCTGCCCGCCCGATCGGGCCGGCGGGGTCAACGGCCTCTACGACGTGACGCTGCATCTGCCCGGCCAGGATCCCTGCTGCCGCACGGGCGGCGCGGATCCGGGCGAGGTCCGCGACCGGGTCGCCGCGACCTACGCCGCCCATCGCGCGCTGTGCGAGGATATCAGGGCGATCGACATCCTGCGGCTGGTCCCGGTGCGCATCTCGGCCAAGGTGCAGGTCGACGACCGCGCCGAGCCCTGCGCCGTGCTGGCCGACATCCTGTTCCGGCTGGGCATGTTCCTCGCCCCCGAACCGGCGCGCCGGCCGCTCGACACGCTGCTAGCCGCAGGGCTGACGACCGCCGAGATCTTCGACGGCCCGCTGATGCTGCGCGGCTTCATCGCCGACGACGCGCTGACGCCGCAACCGACCGTCATCGCGGTCACCGACCTGCTGCGCGTCGCCGCGGCGACGCCGGGCGTGGTCGCGGTCAGCGATCTCGAGCTGCATGTCCTGGGCGACGAAAAGGTCTACGTGCCCGGCGACGTCGTGACGGTGCCGCAGGGCGGCATCTTCTGGCTGGACACCCTGCCCGGCCCGGCCGGGCATTATCCGCTGCGCCTGTTCCGCGGCAGCGTCGCCTGCCGACCCGACAGCGCGCTGGTCCAGCTTGCCCTGGACGGCCTGTGGGCGGCGCAACGCCGGACCTATCCGCTGTGGCCGGACTATGCCGAGCATTATCCC
>VFQO010044492.1_pt1 | contig 11779 bp, 14 predicted proteins | sample 3512331 | NCBI WGS metagenome assembly VFQO01 (sample SAMN10412371, study PRJNA504923) | tailings metagenome | isolation source: Replicate 3 from Balatoc abandoned mine | place: Philippines: Itogon, Benguet | collected 2017-08-28 | reverse complement strand
TGTACATACCTGCACGAGCTTATCTTGCGGGAAGACTTTTCGCAGTGCCTGACAGCGGGACGCGTGCCAGTGCAGAAACTGCTCGCCTGGGTGATACCTGTACACACACACACACATACACACGTACGCGTACACACACGCACACACACACACACACACACACACACAGCGGCAGAGAAGCCCGTGTCGACCCATCTAAGGCCAGTCTTGGTACGCTTACGTGCATGTCTACTATGTGTGTGTACTGTGTGTGTACTGTGTGCGTGTGTACTGTGTGCGTGTGTGTCCTACACACCTTAACTCCGCACACCCCGTGATAAAGTCAGTTAGCTCCGGACTGGTGGCAGTTGACAGGTAGCCAGCCACACCTGACGTGAGCGTTTCTAGCGACACTAACTGACTGGCCACCCACCGCCTCTGTATGTTAGGGTAGGTGGGGAGAAGCTGAGGTAAGAGGGCCATGAGGCGACATGCTGACCCTGAGCTCGCACCTGTCTGCACAGTACACACACACACACAGACAGTCACACACACACACACACACGCACACACACACACACACACAGACAGTACATACACACAGTACACACACACACAGTGGCTCACTCTGATGAAATGGAATACACGCGCACAAAATGCATCGGCACGAGATACAGAGGAGCATGCACACGAACGCGGGCACGTACCCAGCGGCGACGCGATGAGAGAAACACAAACTTTGTATGCACTACTGTACGTGCTGCGTCACAGGCTCTCACCCTATGCGCCACAATCCATGTTTACTGTGCACTTCAGTGTGAGTGTGCGCGTACCTAGGGGTGACGCAATGACACACGCTAGGCACCGGGAGCACCAGTCCACGCCTGGCCTGACACGCAGCGCCACAAGGGCCTGACACGCAGCCACTGCCTCACTGGGCTCGAGCAGTGTGGTGACCTGCTGTGCGCCCAGTATGCTTGTCCCTTCATGCACAGCCAGTATAGTGCCGGGCTCGAGCAGTGTAGTGTCCTGCTGTGCGCCGCTGTGCTTGTGTGCTGTGTCACCCTGCTCAGTGCCCAGCACGGAGTGTGCTGCGTTGAGACCCTGTTCACTGACAATGCGCGCCCCTTCATGTGCCCGTGCTTCTAAAGCCCTGCTGTCAATGCCCGTAGTGCTCTGTATGATCCCGAGCGCACCCTCTGACCCCTCATAAGCCACATCCATTGGTACAGAAGTAGGCGCAGAAATGTCCATAACCGTCGGCTGCACTGCTGCCAGCACAGGGTCAGGTGTGCTCACAGGCGGCGGCATACCAGCCTTCACCTGCTCAAGCAACGCCTGTATGAGAATATGTGGGGGCTTGTATGCTAGGGTGGCTAGGGCGCGTAGTAGGCACAGGGCGTATTTGGGTGGATGTGAAGGTGGGGATATGTCTGGCCAAGGCTCTGTTGGACCATGCTGTGTTCTGATCTGGTCTGTGTGTGCTGGGCTGTGTGAAGGCGGTATACTGGTGCTGACTGGTGCGCTGGCTGGGCTGGTAGCTGCTGCTGGCAGCTGAGCCTGCGTGGCTGGCTGCAGTGAAGCACACCGACTGCTGTCCGCTGCTGCATGCTGCTGTGGCCCTGTCGCCCCATATGCGCCTGCACGCTCACCATCCCCACCATTACCCACACACAACACACACCCTAACGCTGCGTCCACCCACCCACACGGAAGCTGCACACCGTGCTTGTGCAGCCCAGCCAGCAAATCTGCTAACTGCCTAACTGATAGGCCCTCGTACTCTGACTGCTGTATGTAATCACACACGAGCCCAGCGAGGCCCTGTGTGTGGGGGACGCCGCTGGCAGCTGCAGCAGCTGTGGCTGCGACCTGCTCGGCCATTGGCTGCGGCGGCCCAGCTACAGGTGCTGGCCCTTGGCTGCTAACTGGCGTGGCCGCGTTTGTGCTGCTTGACGGTGCTACTGTGGCTGTGGTACCACCGTGCAGCAATGTGCTAGCCAGAGCAGGGTCGCGCTCCGCGTACCGCAGCAGCGCGGTCAGAGCAGCCGCCGCGGGCCCCGCTCCGAGCGCCGGCATCTGCGCGCCGAGCGCGGCTGCTGCTGCCTGCGTCTGCATGTGTGTGAGTGGGTATCCCACCTTAGCACACGCTGTGAGGAGGGGAGTGTAGTATTGAGGGGGGAGCTGGGTAAGTCTGCCGTCACAGGAGAGTGACAACACACGCTTGATGTACCGCCTGTGCACACACACACACACACACACGCACACACACATACACATGCACAGAGTTCCAATGAGGTCAGCGAAACCTGTGTTGGGCAATGCTTGTTGTGCTAGGCGGGAGAGCATGAGAACGTGCTGTGCAATACCGCTTACCTGCACACGAATAGCTTGCCAAGGGCAGCCATCGCTTGTACCACACGCACAGCGGGTCCCACATCGCCTCGCGCGCACAACTGCAGCGCACTGCTAGGGGGCACCTGTGCCATCTTTAGCCCTGTGTTGGCACTAGGCTGCTCTGTGGCTTGCGCACACAACTGCAGCACATTGCTAGGCAGTATGTGCGCGGGCTGTCGCCCTGTGTTGGCACTAGGCTGCTCTGTGAACTGCAAATCTGTAGGCTGTATATGTGGATGGTCGTGGCCACTGTTTGAGCTGTGTACTGAGGACTGGTCTTGGATCCACCTGTTCACGCACTTAGCCAGGGCGTGCAGGCCCGGCACAAAGCGCAGCGGCATGTCTGGCGCCATGTTGTGCTGTTCTAGCACTGCGATGCGCACAACTGCCTGCTCAAGCAACACCAGGGGCGGCGCGTGTGCAGATTCCTCTGCTGTGTTGTATACGCCTTGCTGTGGGATAGCTTTGTCGGCTGCCGGACTCTGTGGTGTATCGCTGGGCATGTGGCTGAACCTGGCTAGGACGTGCTGCACGGCCACCCAGCTGTCTGCCCGTTGCATGTCTGCGAGTGCGGTCTGCAGGCAGGGTGAGGCTGTGTCTGACGCGCCGCGGCGGTGATGATCATTCGTGAGTTCGTCGAAGACCGCCTGCAGCAGCGCACGGGTACTGTCAAGCATTGAAAAGCGCTACTGATGGTGGTGAGCGCAGACCCTGTAGCGTGCTTGCTTCACTTTGCTATGGGTAGTAGAGACAAACCTTTGCTGTGTCTCCAGTGGGCTCTGGGCCTGCCGCCTGCTCGCGCTGCTTGGGCAATGATTCAGGTGTGCCCTGCGCCGCGGGTGACACGCTGGGAACGAGGTAGCCGGACGCTGTGCCATCGCTGAGCAGCTGAGCAGTGCGCGGTCGCAGGACTGCGTGGCAGGTGGTAGTTCGCGCTGGCTGAGGTGGCTGGGCCCTGGGCAGCGCGGGGATGGGTTGGACGCGCGGATGCTGGCACGCGAATTGTAAGGCCGTGCGCATATCAAGGGCGGCAGTGCCCTATTGCACTGGTATAGTCATAGCTCAGGCGCAGATAGTCTTACAGGCGTGACGGGCGCGGGGCGCAGGGGTGTGCCTTAGTTGGAGTGAGACCGTTCTTGAAGGTGACGCGTGCAGGGACAGGGTCTCGAGGCACTCCACTTGTACCGCACACGTCCGCCATCAGCTTGACAGACAGACTGACAGAGGGTCCGAACTCACTGCAGGTCCGATGCCAAGAGGTGCGTGCGCCCGCCATCTCTGCCCCGCACTGCGCATCTGGCCTCATCTGCAGAGCTCAGCCGATGCCATAGGCTCCTGCCGTGTGCTGAACAGCCAGAACGCACCTGAGAAGGCAGAAAACCCGAGGGCCTAGGGTTGGTGCGTGACCTGATGCTTCGCTGTGCTACCTCGCAGTTCACAAGAAGCAGCACCGCCCCAAGGGGGGCACCAGCACCAGCACAACAGCAGCCTCAGCGAGCCCCGCCGCACCCGCAGCACCACCAGCGCCCGCAGAGCAGCTCACAGATGCCCTCACCACCCTGACCCTCCAGCCCCAGGTCCCCACGCCACCACAGAGCGCACAGACAGCTCAGCCGTCCCCCACGCCACCAAAGACCCCTGCAGCAAGTGACAGGCTCGGTCCCCTCCCACCACCAGACCCGAAAGACCCTTGGGCTCAAATCCTGTGGTGCCACGACACACAGGGTTTGAGCTACTTAGATGCCGCCATACAGGTCACGGATGACCAGTGTGGCCTTGCTAAGGGCCTGGATAGAGACGCTGCGCTCGCCCGCGCTGCGATGCGCGTGGGCGAGTGCTGCGGCGCCCTGTATGGCGACGGGCCCAAGGAAACAGAGACAAAAGCCTCCCCATACCACCGCGCAGAAACGGGCGCGACAGTGATCGAAACCGCCCTGCGTGAGGCCCTCACCACCCTACCCGTTGATCACACTGCAACTCTTACTCTCACCTTTTACTCAGGGGCACTGTTGTACCGAAAGAAAGATTGGGAAGCGGCCGCGCGCAAGTTCAAGTGGCTGATACCGCGAGCGGCCAAGTTGGGTATGGACGGATGGGAAGACGGTTTTTCGCTCCGTTTTCAGGCCGCAAAGTGCCTGGCGGCATGCGGCAAGTATGAGGAGGCACTGCCGCTGCTTTTAGCGGCAATTGAGCAGCGGCGGAAGACCCACGGGGCCGAGGATGAGAGGTTGATGGGGGCGGTGCAGTCCGTGCTCGACTGCAACGAGAAGCTGCATAGTTTGCCGCCCGAGACAGCTGTGCCGCTGCTACAGCTGTTTCTAACGTACCTGAGAGGTGTGGGTGAAGAGGGCGATGAACCACTCAACAAATACCTGAGGATGCTGCATACCCGCCAGGTGGGTTTGAGTGGCATTTTGCAGTGTGGCACAGACACACACACACAGCAGACAAAGACGCACTGAGTGAACACAGAGTGGTGCCGGGTGCGACCTTCCCGCGCACCTCTTGTCATTGTGTTTCCTTTTGTCTTCTGTGCATGCCTATTCTGTCACCTACTTTCGCCTCTGTGTCCATGCAGATGGGGTTGAGGGACTTTGCGGCGGCCAAAGAAACGTCAAGGGAGTTGATGCAAGTGGTTAAGAGGTTATCTGGATTCAAGCACCACAATTATTGGACGGTGAGCCTCACACAAATACACATGTACATACACGTGCGTGCGCAGACACATATAGCACTCAAAGACACTAACAGGCAGCCAGCCAGCCAGGCAAAGAGACGCATGCGTGCACATGTGCATGGACACCATGCTGGCAGCGCCCTGCGCCGTCTGCGCCGGGATAGTGCATGGTTGTGTGTGTGTGTGTGTATATTTGCGTATATGTGTTTGTGTGTGGCTGTCTGTGTGCAGGCGGCTAGGGAACATGCCGCGGACCTTGCCCTCTGCGGTGACACAGCCAAAGCCATCTCCATCCTTTCCCAGTCCCTAAATCATCACATGTCGACATGTGGACCCGAAAACTACCATACGTGCACATCAGCTTCCCTCCTAGGCCAAACCTATGCCATGGCCGACCGCTACGCAGAGGCGGTGGGTGTGTTCGAGCGCACCTGGCCCGCATCGGAGCGCGGCCTGAAGCATGATGCTAGATCGCATGTTGAACTTTACAACGAATACCATAACAGCCTGTTATGCCTAGGCCGTGTGGCTGATGCTAAGAAGCTGCGCAAAGAGGCAAAAAGGAGGGGCTTGGCGGTAGATCGGGTACATGAGGACCGCGCTGAGATGCGATTAGGGTACTTGTACGGTGATTCGCAGCTTCCCTTTACCAATGGGTTGTGCCCGTGCTGTGCGGCGAAAAATGAGGAGGAGCAGGAAAGGCAGGAAAAGCGCACACAGCGGGGAGTATGAGCAGGGTTCCAAGCAGGGCAGGGTAGGAAAAAAGGGGAAAAAAAGAAAAAAAAGGTGGGGCAGCAAGCGCAGTGCGCAGCACGTTGTGCAGCGAACAAGCAAAGTTCAAAAGCATATACAGACATGCGTGTGTGTGTATGTGTGTGATTTGAGGCGGGTGTTTGGATGCGTGTGCTGGGCACGTTGCACAGGTTGACGGCAGGGCGCAGATTCCAGAGCTCTCCTGCGGATGACAGACGTATGTGTTTGTGCGGCAGTCGGGGTAGGTTGCTTTGTACGCAAAGGAGCGCATCAGAGTGTTTGGAGTGTGTGTTTGTGCGTGTACGTAAGACATCAGCTTGACCTGACATGCTCTCTGACTTGCATGACTGGGGGTGACGTTGTGTGCATTGTTTGTGCATCGTTTGTGGCCCACTTGTTGCTATTGCGACGCATACACTGGTACAGAGCGCATCCCGCTTGATGTCCGCTTGTTGGCGTTTTCTTATTCTCCGCTTGTGTTGCGACGCATGCATGGCTGCAGAACTCAGCTCCACGCAGTTTGTGGTGTACTGTACTGTATGTTACGCTCTGTATGTTGCACTGCTGCATCAGAACTCTGTGCTATGATGCTTATCAAGACATCAGATACCAAAACTAGCCGCCATGATACTGTACTATAGTTACTGATTGCCTAGGCCCTCAAAGGACTTGTTTCTTCGTTCTGCATGTGGCAGTGCTTGTATGCTTGTGGCACTGCATGTGGCAGTGCTTGTATGCTTGTGCTCGTGCTGATATCAACAAAAATGTTGTGCGGAGAGAGCGTTGCCTCAAGCGGTTTTGTTCAGAAGATACGCTTACATGACAGAGTGGTAACGAACGGGTTGTGTATGGTCGATTTCTTGCGATTGACTGTAAAGCTACATGATGGGTGGGCCGCAGTCTAAGTGGCAAGGCAACCTAGCCCACTGGTCAGCGTGGACATACTCGCAGCACGCTGCTCGTGTCAAGTGTGAGAGGACCTGTGTGATGGGACCTGTGGGATGAGGCATTGCAGCAGGACAAGCGACGGGCAAGCAGACGGCCTCAGGACACTGCATTTGTACTACATACGTTCGCAGTCAGCCTGAGCCAGACTGACAGAGGGTCCGCCCCTGCTACAGGTCCGATGCCAAGAGGTGCGTGCGCCCACCAGTCCCAGCCTGCACCCAAGTGCCCATCCGGCCTCATCCACAGAGCTAAGCCAACGCCATAGGCTCCTGCTGTCTACTGGATAGCCAAAATGCGCCTGTAAGGGCGCAAAACCTAAAGACCCATGGAGCCGCGTGACCTGACGCTTCGCTTGCCTGTGCCACCTCGCAGTTCACAAGAAGCAGCACCGGCCCAAAGGGGTTACCAGCGCCAGCGCAACAGCATCCTCAGCGAGCCCGACCGCACCCGCAGCATCACCCGCGCCCGCAGAGCAGCTCACAAATGCCCTCACCACCCTAACCCTCCAGCCCCAAGGTTCCACGCCACCACAAAGCCCAAGGAGATCACAGCCAGTCTTCACGCCCCCCAAAACCCCTGCCGCAAGCGACAAAGCTGCAGCGCAGACCAGCCCCAACGCCCCACCAGACCCAGAAGACCTTTGGGCCCAGATCCTGTGGCTTCATGACACGCAGGGCCTCAGCTACTTAGACGCCACCATACAGGTCACGAGCGACGAGGGCGGCCGCAAACGCACCGGCGCGGACCGCGAGGCTGTGCTCGTAGACGCCGCCGCCGCGCTGGGCGAGTGCTGCAAGCGCATATACAGGAGTGGGGCCGACGATACAAAAGCAGATACCTCCCCGTACCACCGCGCAGAGACGGGCGCGACAGTGCTAGAAACCGCGCTGCGTGAGACCCTCACCACCCTAACCCTTGAGCACCCCGCGACTCTCGTTCTCACGTTTTTTTCAGCGCTGCTGCTGTTTGAAAAGGAAGATTGGGAAGCGGCTGCGCGCAAGTTCAAATGGCTGATTCCGCGGGCCGCGAAGTTCCCTGGTGATGATGAGGTGCAAGCCCGGCACATGCTGCGTGTCCACGCCGCAGAGAGCCTCAAAGCCTGTGGCAAGTATGCTGAGGCACTGCCTCTGCTGCTAGTGGCCGTAGAGCAGCGGCGGCAGTCGCACGGGGATGGGGACGGGCACACAGTGGCGGCAGTGCGGTCCCTGCTGGATTGCAACGAGGAGCTGCACAGCTTACCGCCAGAGACCGTGGTGCCCCTGTTACAATTGTACATCAACCACCTGAGGCAGATGGGTGAAGACGGGGATGAAGAGCTGAACATTCACCTGAGGATGCTGCATACCCGCCAGGTGGGTTTGGGTGGCACGGTAATGCAATGTGGCGCTGGTGCGCGCGCAGACACATAGACACACAGACACACACACAGCAGACACACACACACACACACACACACAGCCCTGCGGTGCACTTGTTCCACCAATGTATGCTCTGTACGCTACAGAAACACACACTAGGTCTGTCTGGTGCAGCGAATGCGCGGGGCTCCTTGTTTTTCGCATTGTGTCTCCTTGCCATCTATGTCCATGCATTTCCTGTCCCTCCCTGGGCCTCTGTGTTCATGCAGATAGGGTTGAAGGACTTTGCAGCGGCCAAAGAGACGTCAAGGGAGCTGATGCAGGTGGTGAAGAGGTTGTATGGCTTCAGACACGTAAACTACTGGGCTGTGAGTGACATGCACATACATACAGACACACACAGACGCACGCACACACAAGGACACGTACAGCCACACTTGTATACGCACTGATACATGCAGACAGGCACGCAGGCAGGAAGCCAGGCAGACGGACACATGCGCGCACATGTGCATGATTGCCACGCCTTTAGTGCAGGTCTGAAGAAGCCCTCCGCCGCCCACTCTCAGCCTTTGGCTCTCCGCATCAGTGCGTGTGTGTTTGTGTGTGTGCGTGCGTGTGTGTGCGCAGGCGGCTGGGACTCATGCCGCAGACCTGGGCCTATGTGGCGAGACAGCCAAATCCATTTCCCTCTTCTCCCAAGCCCTGAACCACCACATGTCGGCACATGGCCCGGACAATTACTACACGCTCCACGCAGCCGTTTCCTTAGGCCAGACCTACCATATGGCCGATCGCCACAAAGAGGCAGTCGGCGTCTTTGAGCGTGCATGGCCTGCGTCAAAGCGTGGGCTTCGCCACGACCCCACCACGCACCTGCTGTTCTACGAGAAATACCATAACAGCCTTCTGCACCTATGTCGTCTTGCTGATGCTGGCAAGCTACGCAAGGAGGCGAAAAAGAGGGGCTTGCCTGTGGATAGGGTTCGCGAAGAGGCTGATGAGATGTGCCTGGGGTATTTGTATGGCGACGCTGGGCTGCCGCTGAAGGATGGGTTGTGCCCGTGCTGTGTGGCAAAGAACGAAGAGGAGCAGGAAAAACAGGGGCAGCGCACGCACACGGCAGGAGGGGGGCAGGGGAGGGCAGGGCGCGCAGCGCTGGGCTAGTTGTACACTTCATAGCAGGGTGCGATTTGCAGAGCTTTAAAGAAAATGACGGACGTGTGTGTGTGCGTGTGTGTGTGCGTGTGTCTCGTGGGGCGATGGTTGCATTTGTGTCTCAGAGGCAATGGCCGTCGCTTGCTTGTGTACTTGCACGAGCGCATCAGAGACCTTTTTACGCGTGTGCACCTACGTGTGCATCAGACATCAGCTTGACTTGAGCATGGCGCTCTCTGACTGGCCTGTGGAAAGGTCACGCAGTGTGCATTGTATGTGAGACCCTCCGCTTGCATTAGATTCCATGCATTGGTGCAGAGCGCATCACGCTTCTTGCCCGCTTGTTGGTGTTTTCTTATTCTCCGCTTGTGTTGCGACGCATGCATGGCTGCAGCACTCAGCTCCTTCACGCAGTTTGTGGTGTACTGTGCTGTATGTTGCGCACTGTATGTTGTACTGCTGCATAAGAACTCAGCGCTACTATGCTTATCAGGACATCAGATACTAACATCAATTCATACTGACACACTTAACACTCCATATAGGCCTCAGGCTATTCCTTTGTTCGATCTGCATGGTGGCAGAGCTTGTAGGCTTCTGCTTGTGCTGATTTAGCGAGGTCTTGTGCGGAGACAGCGTTGCCTCAAGCGGTTTTGTGTAGAAGACACACCCTATGTAAGCAAGTCGTAGTGCGTCCGTCGCAGTACCAAGTCTGTGCAGGGCCTGATTGCAGCCTACCCAGCCTGCCCGTAAGTGAGGCGTGTACATATCGGCAGTATAGCGCTGCTCGTGAGAGACGTGAGAGAGACCTGTGTGCGCGACTGACCGTTCTTGAGATGAGGCATCGGCAGAGTCCCTATGCGTACCCCTCATTTGTCACCCGCGCTACCAGAGACATGGGGGCCGTCCAAACCACTCGGCGAAGTCCAAGCTGGCAAATTTATACGCAGGCACATGTATGCAGGTGGTGTCATACATGCTCTGTGTTGCGCACGGCAGTGCGGTATGTAGTAAGGGGTTGCAGGGGTTGCGCTGACCACACACACGCCACATCTCGTGCAGGCATGGCATCTTCATACCCATATGAGCGTGCCTGGCCCGACAAACAATATATAAGGAACGACCACGCAAGACATAAGGCGTACTATACGTATACCGCCTGCTCCCTGCACCGCTCCCTGCACGAACGGCTGCCTGCAGATGCGCGCGGAGGTGTGCAGGAGCGAGCGCTAGGAGCACCTCTGGAGGCCGCGTCCGTGCTTGTGCGCGGCTGTCAATCTCCGCAGGGCTATCTGCGCAGGGACGCCACAACCAACCGGCACTCCCGCCTCTCTGAATTCCTCCCTGCTCTCTGCATGCGCACTCGGTGTAGTACCTTCCAAAGAGCAAAGATGAGAAAGATGGGGCTCTGTAGACGGTGAGTACGAGCAAGGAGGGCGCGTCCCTTTCGCGGCGCCAATGTCACAATCTCAGCTCCACAGGCCAGCAGTCATATATGGAGAATGATAGTGCCATATGCGGATAACAGCTGCTGTGAATGGTCCAGGGCGTTGACTACCTCTGTCTGTCTGCCATTCACGTACAGGGGTCAGGTCCTGCTTGCCTGCCTCCTCCTGAGCTGCTGTGCAAGCACAGCAACAGCCCAGGGCTCAGCGGGTGGCGAAATCTGGATAGGTGAGCCCGCGGCTCCTGCTCACATACCCAGCGCGCTTTCCCTTGCAGCCCGTCTGATGTCCCAGGCACGCCTGCACGGCCCTGGCGCTCAGATGCTCCTGCGCATGTTTGCTGTGCAGGTTTGTACGGTTTCACACGCTGCAATGTCTCTGTCTGGTTCAGCCAGGACTACACAGCGGTGAGCACTGAGCAGGTGATAGCCTATATTGCAGCGCAGCACAGGCCTCAGCACACAGTCTGCAGCACCGGTCCTCTGAAACGCGTGCACTGCCCGCCATGCTTCCCTGCTGCGCAGAATTGGGGAGCATTCTCAGGCCAGGCCCTCGCGGACAAACAGACTGGCTTCCTGTCCGCGATGCGAGCTGCCATGGCCAGCTATTTGACCATTAATGCGTCACGCATACAGTACTACACCAACGTCACGCAATCGCCTCTACTGGGCGATTCTCGCGCCTTTGTCAAGCTGTCTATTGACTACCCAGGAAACAATGGCGGGGGATACCCTACAGGCTACTACATTGATATGGTGAGCGCTAAGAACACTGACAGATGTGCACACTGCTGAGAGGCACTTGGAATTTACCAAGGGCATGTAGCCATAACAAGATGCAGCTTCGAGTGTCTTGCGCTTGATCCTTTGCAGGCCGATTCTCAACCCGCCTGGATTCTGGGCTTTGATCCTCTGTCTTCTACTTGGCAGAACACATACAACATTGCCATGCCAGCACGCTGCGGGCAAACAACATCACGGCTGTGCAATGAAGTCAAAATAGAGCCCCTTGTCCCCCCTCCAAGCCCACCCTCACCAAACCCACCCCCACCAAACCCACCCTCA
>VFQO010044491.1_pt1 | contig 11780 bp, 19 predicted proteins | sample 3512331 | NCBI WGS metagenome assembly VFQO01 (sample SAMN10412371, study PRJNA504923) | tailings metagenome | isolation source: Replicate 3 from Balatoc abandoned mine | place: Philippines: Itogon, Benguet | collected 2017-08-28 | reverse complement strand
CAGGCGGCAGTCGACTGGGAAGTCGGCGCAGAAGGCCAGCAGGCTCAGTGCCTCCTGCACTTCGGCGGCGGCGGCGGCGGCGGCGGTAGGCAGTCTGAGTAACCTTGCGGCCCAAGGTCGCAATCATGACAGCCCCGAACGCCATTGCCTTACTGCTGTTGCGCCAATGCGTGAGACGAGCGGGCTGGGCAGCGCCAGAACACGCTGCACCAGCGCGTCCACTCCCGTGCCTCCATCGTTCGTCTGCATGGCCATCACTGACTGCTGGCAAGGCTGCACACTGGTGCGAGGTTAGCCGAGGCTCTTGAAACATCTAGGGTTTCGCCAGCGTGGCATGCACAGGGCGATCGCCCCTATGGGGGCGACCGACATTCCTGGTGTGCCGACATTCCTGCTGTGCCGAGCACGATGCACAAGCTCAAGAGAAAGGTCAGAGCTGCATATCTCGACTAGACCGCGTGGCGAGGTGCTGGTCGACACCCTGGCCCTTGCTGCTCTGCAGGCCGAGCACAGGTCGTTGCAAGCGGCCCCGGAGAGCTGGGCGGGCCTGGTGCCCGACCTGCTCCGCCGCTGCCTCGCCGCCGCCTTCCACCCGCTCAACGCACCCATGCCTCTGGCAGACGCAGCGTGCCTGTACGACAGCCTTCGGCTGACCTGCAAGGCCTGGGATGCGGCCCTCGAAGATGCCCCGGTGCAGGTCAGCTAGCTGTAGTGGCGGGCGCTCCCTGCTGTGCACCCGCTCGCCTTGCCAAGTGCCTGTCCCGTGACCGGCCCTCTGCTCCGCCCACCCGCAGGTGGCCGTCGGCATTTCCAAGCCGCCGCCGCCCGCTGCCTACGCCTGGCTGTCTGCCCACGCCGCAGCCCTGCACTTTTCTCCGCGCGACTCCTCAGCCCTGCACCTGCTGTCCCCCACCAGCCTGAGGGCGGCTGAGGGGGCGCGCCGGGCCGCCAAACGCCGCGCGACAAGCCAGCTGCGGCGCCTGCTGCTACACCTCCCCACCCTTGCCGGCCTGCGGGCGCTGTGCATACAGCACCCGCCCTGCGAGGAGGGCGAGGAGTGGCCAATCGACATGCAGAGTTTTGCAGGGCTGCCCCGCCTAGAGGTGCTGGTGGTGCAGGGCTTTGCCGCCCCCGACCTGCATGGGCTGCCGCCCACGCTTCGCACGCTGCGCGTGCTGGGCAACGGCTGGGGCGGCGGGGGCCCGCCGACGCGAGAGGAGGCAGCCATACCGCAGGGCTGCAGGTGCGCCTGGGTCGGCAGCCGGCGCTTGCAAAGCGTTGAGGTGTCCCTCCGGCTACTGCATGCCCTCCGCTGCTGCCGGCGCCGCGCATGTGCATGCGCTCACCCCCGCGGCCACCCCTACTTGCCAAACGCAGCCTGGCCTCTGTTGTGCTTGCTGGATACTACACAGTGATGGAGGAGTTTGGCCACATGCGCATCGAGGAGGCGAGGCTTGGGGAGCTGGGCTGTGTCGCTAGCTCCGTTGGCAAGATATGACTGTGAACCCAAGAATGGACTGGGGAGCTAGCGCTGGGCTGGGGAGCCAGGCTGGCTGTGAGGATGCACAGCGCAGTGGAACAGCGCCGCATGCGCAGTGTTGCAGCGAGCGCACAGGCACAGCAACACCGCGCCCAGCACAGCGCCACAGCACAGCGCCGCTAATCTAATGGTCCATCTGGAGATAGCTTAGCCCCCTCAGCCGTGCTGGTGTAGGTTTCTGCATGCAGCAGCAGTTCTGTGGCGCGAAGCCTTGCTGTGACGCAGTGTATCACAACCGCACCACTGCCGGCTAGCCAGCCGTGCTGCGCGGCCTGACTCGTATGTGGTTTGCGCTGCCCTTGGCCGCCGCAGTGCGGCCTGGACGACTGCTTCTCTGTGCACCTGCCCGCCCTGGGGCGCGGCTGCCGGGAGCTGCTGACGGATGCCGAGGCAATCACGCTAACAGACATCCCCAGGGACTCGCCGCCCTACCTGGTGAGCTGGTAGTCAGGTGGTGGGGATGCCTTGCGGTTCAAGTTCAGGCGCTTGGGCTGCCCGGCAGGGCCTGGCGGCTGCTTCAGATGCCACACGGTTCATGTTGATCTGGCCTGAGCAGCAGGCCGCCCCTGGCCCAACAGCTGCAATCAGCACACAAGCCTCACTCGAAAACCGCCCCGCTGCAGGAGGACGACGCCGGCGACTTGCGGCCGCTGGCCGCTGCCCTGGCATCAGCCATGAGCGGCGCCATGCCGCTGCGCCGCCTGCTGGTGGACTCGAACGCCCTGTTCTTCTTTCTGGACGAGGCAGGCGCCATGCAGTGTGCCCGCGCGTCTGCGCTGCTGGAGGGGGACGGCCAGGCAGCCATGCAGGCGAGCGGCCTGGCGGTGCAGGCACTGGATGGTGGGGAGCAGGAGGGGAGCTACTGGAAGGGGGAGGAAGAGGAGGAAAGACCAGTGCAGGTGTCAGCGTGGCTCGAGGATGACGGCGCCGGGCTCCTGCCGCGCGATGTGCAGGAGTGGGCTTTGGAGCTGTCGCACGGCACGCTGCTCATCAGCAGCACGGCCTGATTTGGTTGTGCTTGCCTGCCCTGCTGTTTGCCTATGTAGTACCTTCTCCAAATGTGACGCCCATTGCATGCATTGCTGCTTGTGAACCGCCCGCTGCCCTTCCTTCACTTTCACTGACTGAGCATCCCAGGGGTGCAGTGGAAGATTTACAGGGACACGGGGTGTGAGGGATCACATGCAAAATCTGCGCGGGCGAGCGGCGGCAGCGGCAAAGGGAGAGGGGGTAGGGTATGCACGGCGTGGTTGGGTTGGTGGGTCGATACAGCAAGGCAGCACAGCAGCTCGGGCGGGAACCTGAAGGAACACGAAATGGCACTGGTGGGAGCGAGCGAGCGGTCTCCTCGAGGCAGCGAGCACAGCACAGCACGGCACAGGCAGGGGGAGTGGGGGCACTGCTGGAGTTGCAGAGCAGCAACGACCAAGGGCCTCCAAAGGGTGCGCCAGCCTGCCGCCCATGCCTCAGGCGGGTGGGCAGGCGCGGTAAGGGGCCTCTGCCGGCCAGTGCAGCTGCCTTCCGTAGAAGGGGCCAGCTTGGGCCGGCAAAGAGCAAACAGGGGCAGCAAGGATAGGAGGAGGGAGCGAGCGGTGTGCGCGCGTGCGGTTGGCGGCACACCGCTCGAACAGCGAGCTGCCCGTGCACGGGAGGCGGCACGAAAGAACGGGGGAGTGTTGGAGGAGCGGGGAAGGCATGTGGGTCGTTTGTTGGCCTGCCTGGCGTGCGATTGGAAGAATGGGACACAAAGGGGGCGGCGGGCAGCGGAGGCTGCTGTGCTGGGGCCGCAGCATGCATAGCGCAGCATGCCACAGCGCAGCAGCAACCGCCGGCCCGCCCTGCTGCACGGGACCGCCGGGGGCCCGGCGGCGCTGCAGCTCAGAAACAGCTAGAGACAATCAAATTGACTTGCTGAGCTGCTGGCAATCAAACCGGTCAAAAGAGGGGGCTGCCGCTGGCAGCTGCGCACCAGCCAGGGTGCGGCTGCAGCAGCAGCAGCCGAGCCGCAGGGACAAGCGACGCTGCTGCAACGGCTGCAGCTGCTGCTGGCAAAGCTGCCACTGCTGCGGCTGCGGCGGCAGCTGCTGGTACAGCCGGCACTGCTGCAGTGCGAGCGCGCTGTGCTCAGTCCGACAGCCGGATCTCGGCGCCAAGAATCTCCTTGACCTGCAAACGCAGGGTGGGTGGAGGAGGCAGTGCTGGGGTGAGAGAAAAGGCGGCACTGGTAGGCAAGCCGGTCTGGCCTGCTTTTAAACAGGGCCGGCAATCAGCAACCTTGGCGCACAAGTGCAGTGTGCACACAAACAGCACCGCACAGCGGCCGCATGGAATGGCCACACACATCAAACACCAGCTGGAGGTAGCACTGCCCTGCTCGTACGTCACAAACGATGGAGGGCACCACCTTCACAGCTCAGCAACAGGCACAAAAACTGGTACAAAAACTGGCACTGACCTGCTCGTACGTGACAAACGCAATCGCGATGGAGGGCACCACCTTAACGTAGTTGGGGGCCAGGCCCTTGAACAGCGCCTGCATGCCCTCCTCCCGCACCTGCAGAGAAGAAAGAAAGCAGGGGAGCGGGGCAGAGGGGCGGGGGGCTGTGAGCACATGGATTGTTGAGCAGCAAGCTGGCAGGGATGCAAAAGTGCGGCACCAGATGCCATAGCATGCGCCGCATTCAGGCACAGGCACTGGTGCTGATCAGCTTGGTTCCGGGGCGAGCCATTGCACTTTGCCATGCTGTCCTGCACCCGCTGCCACGCACCGTGCGCACAAAGCAGTCGATCATGCCGCGGTACGCCACTGCCTGGCCGTGGTCTGCGGATAGCAAGAGGCAAACATTGCCCGAAACTCGTCTTGTCAGAAGGGATCGGCGAGCGGGTATGGCAGGCGCTTCCACTGCTCCCCGCATCCCTGGCCTGGGCTGCTGCCTCCAGCACGGCACCTGCATGTCATGCTACCCCAGCCCAGCGCCACTCAGCTCTAAAACCAGCACCAGCCTGCCCCTCACCTGCGTGCAGGTTCTTGGCCCCCGACCACCCAGACACCTGCAGCCGCCGCCGCACCACGTCAAATGGATAGGCCAGCGTCTGCGGGGAGGGCAACAGAGACAGAAGTGGTTTTGTTACTTGTACTTGGCCACTGACTGCTGCAGTTACAGGCAGCAGCCACACAGCTGCACAGCCATCCCGAGCAGCACATCGGCACACAGACGCCTGACACCCAGCCGCAGAGTTGCAGAGCAGAGCTGCAGGCGGGTGCTGCAGTGTGCACTGGCGCCGTGCTGTTTTGATCGACAGTTGCCGCCATGTGCACTGGCATCGTGCTGTGTGATCGACAGTTGCCGCCATGTGCACCCACCTGACCCAGGGTGCCTGCTACCGCGCCGCAGCCCAGCCGCACTGCGATGCTCAGGTCGCGCTCGTCCCGCAGCCCTGCAGTCAGTTCAAGGCAGATGCTGGGCGGTTCAGAAGCCAGGTTGGCTGTTACACACAGCGTCATCGCAGGTTGCGCCTGGGTAATGTTGGGGCAGCAGCCTGCGGCAGTGCCCACACAATGTTACGAGCCAAGCTGGTGCCACAAACAACAGCCCTCGCGCTCCCGACTGGCGTGCTGTACTTGCACACGGTCTGCTACCGGACATCTTGCTGAGCGTTCATGCCAAAGTTGAGCCCCACCCACAAGCCCAACCCACAGTTTTGGTGTTGTTATTCACTCACCGTACATCTTGATGATCACATCCTTCAGCGTCTCGTACACGCCAAAGTTGAGGCCCACATAGGGCACCACGCCGATGACCGAGGGCAGCCAGCCGCGCCAGAGCGCCAGCAGGCCCTCCTCCCTGCAACGCAGGACGAACAAAATACACACTCCCTTCAAGAAGTCATCAATGCAAGGGCTGGGATGGAAATCAGGTGGCTGCGCCAGAGCGCCAGCAGGCCCTCCTTCCTGCAAGCAAGCACGCGTGTAAGACTGGCATCAGCAATTGCAGGCTGTGCAGCGCAGGCAGGCCACAGAATTGTTGGCAGTTTGCATCAACGCTCAGGGCCCGTGTGCAGCTGCGCCCAACACAAGCTCACCGTACGATGCAGCCGGTGGCGTGCAGCAGGCCGCGGTACTGCTGGTGCCCGGTTTCCTGGATCGTGATGCGGCCGCGCACCATGTCCATGGGGTAGGTGGCGCTCATGCCGATGATGCCCGCACCTGCAGGCAAGACGCACAAATACCAGCAACGAGGCCATTCAGCCGCCAAAACCACTGCATGTGAGGGCTGGCCAGCATATTGCAAAGCTCAGCATTGCTTCTGCGTGTGGTTGCTGGTTGATAGGGATTCAACTGCAGGCCCTGCCCAGCAAACCAGTCCTGCTGCTTCCCACGGCAAGCACCTGCGCCCGCAAGCAGCCGCATGACGGGGGTGAGTTGCCCGTCGCCGCCCTGGTCTATGAGGTAGTGCGAGATCTTGCGCGACAGCTGCTCGTACGTCATGAACTTGATGGCTGCAGGCAGAAAGACCCAGCATTCGTGCAAGTCAGCACAACAGACACAGGAGCGCTTCGAATGAGTGCAGCTGTATGGCAGGAACGTCATGACCCTGCTGGCTGCAGCAGCAATGGCAGGGCAGCCGTATGCCCAGCTGCCCTGCTGCGACTGCCTTGCATGTGGACATCAAGGCTGCTGCCACCGACGGTTCTGTTCCTCTGCTTGCTGCCGGGTGCCCGCAGTTGCTTCCTCCTGATGCGTGCTGCTGCCCCCTGTACCCTGCTACTGCCTGCTGCTACCGCTCATCGCCACCTTCTCCCCCGCTGCAAGCCTGCAAGCGCACCCTGATTGGGGATGATGCCGCTCCCCACTTGCTTCGAACAGAAACATTCAGCATTATTCCATGCTCTCACCCTGGTTGGGGATGATGCGGATGCAGTTGAGGCCGTTGCCCTTGAACATGCCGCGGATGCCGTCGTTGCGGAACATTTGGAGCGTGCCCTGCAGGAAATGCAGGACGAGCAAACACAAGAGTGACCGCCAGCAAGCTGGACAAGACCCATTACAAGCCGCCGGATGCCGTCGTTGCGGAACATCTGGAGCTGCCCTGCAGGGAGTATTGATGAGGCCACAGCACCACCAGTGAGACCAATTTCAGCTTCTTCCAAGCTCTGCATGCAGCCCAGCACCGCTGCTGAGCACCACCCATGCTGCAGCAACAATGCCAACCGCTGACAACAGGGCAGCTGCTGCACAGAGCAGCAGCAGCAGAGCAGCACCCATGCACCCAGCAAAGAGCAGCACCGCGCACCTGCCCCACGCCCGTGAACTGCAACAGCACACGTGCAAAGCAGCACCCATGCACCCAGCAAAGAGCATCCAATAGCAGCGCCGCACCTGCACCACGCCCGTGTACTGCTTCTGGTTGCCCTGGATCTGCATCAGGATCTTGAGCCGCTCCAGAGGGGCCACCGACGTGCGGCTCCTGCGGCACAATGGCACCATGAGCAGTGAAGTTGGAGTGGCGTTCAGGGCGGCAGCAGGCAGCACCCACGTGCACCACCCTGCCTGCAAGCCCGCGCGCCCGCTGCTAGCTGCTACTGCTGGTTTGCGCAGCCTGGTCAGCCCCCTGCAAGCGGGCCACGACTACAGCACTGCCTGCACATGCATGCGGCCCCAGCAGCACCCCGCAGCGGCTCACACAGCGCCCGCCACTCCGCCCGCCGCCAAGCTCTTGCAAATCTGCGACCATGTCAGGCTGCGCTTGTCCACCTCCCGATGCTTGCGCTCCGCCATGACGGGCGCCTTCTGCAGCAGTGAATTGAGCATGACAAAGTCACTGGCTGCAGGGCCGGAGGTGGCACCGGGCGGCACCGGCGGGCGCCCGCCAGGCGGCGGCAGGCAGCGGCGGCGGCGGCGCCGGCCCCTACCTGCTCAAGCCGTGGTGCGCCCTGTGTCACAGCCACCTCGGCCTGCGCTTGCATGTGCGGGGAGCCGCTGTTCCCGGGAGGCGGCCCTGGAGCTTGGTCGCTGGCCTGAGCGCTGCGCACTCGAGGTGGCCTAACCCAAGGGCAGATTCAAGCCTGGTCGCCCGGCTGGTGCTCCCACAGCCCCAGCCTCCGTGGGCGCGAGGGCTGAGCGAGAGGGGCGCGCAGAAGGGGCGGGCCGCTGCCGGGCGCTCGTGTGCGCCTGCAGGGAGACTGGGAGGGTGGGGGCACAGCGTCTAGCGAGTGGGCAGCGCCCCGATTGGCCGTCGGGCCGCAAGCACCATGCCCTGCATGGAGCCAGGTGCCCGTGACCAGCCCTGCAGCCGCCAAGAGCATTGTCAGCGCACCGATGGTGCTGCTCTGAGGGCAGCAGGCGGTGACAGGCGCGCTCGCCCCGCCCGCCAGGGCGCAGCTGGGCGCCAGGAGCCCTCGGCAGCCCTGCAGGCTGCACCGCCACCAGCAGTATTTGGCAGGCAGGCGTAACACACAGCAGCAGCCAGTCGGGCGATCCGCAACCGCCGCCCACCTGCTGCCGCTGGGAGGCAGCTGGGCAGCGGCGGGCTGAAGGGCCACCCAGCTGCATAGCCAGCGGCGCGAGGCCCGGCCATGGGCGTCAATGCGCTGTGGTGCGTCATGGGGGTATGAAAGCTTGTTGCAGACGACGTTCTGTGCCAGCGCGCCCGGCAGTTCCCCCGCATGCCCCGTCGCGGCGCTGTTGCGTTTCCTTTGCCAGCAGCCCTCGCCGCGTGCTTTCGCTGGCTCAACCACGCTTCATCCAAATGCCTGCTGCACCGCAGGCAGCTGCTGCGGGCGGAAGGCCTGGTGGAGCACTATGTGGGTGCTGCGCCCGCCGACCATGCCGCCATTGTGGAGGCGGTGGATGGGGCGGCCATCGCTGTGGACCTGTCCACCTGGCTCATGCAGGTGGGCTCATTTATTTCCATGCTGCCAAATCGCCTTGTTCTGGAACTGCCGTGGACCTGTCCACCTGGCTCATGCAGGCGGGCTAAATCAGTGAGGGTTGTTTGACTAGATCCATGCTGCCAATGCGTCTTGTTGTGTTGTGGCTGCGAGCCTGTCCACCTGGCTCATGCGGGTGGTCGGGTCTGGAGGGGGCGTGCACCTGTGGATCGCTGTCTTGTAGTTTCGGGGCTGCCTGATGCCTGATGCAGGTGGTATGCAGCTGCCTGGGACCAGCCCAAACCAGTCTGCATTCTGCCTTGATGCCACAACGCGTTTGCACGCTTGCTTTGCCACCCCACTGGCGCAGGCCGACCAGCAGCAGGCGCTGCTGCCGCACTTCTCCAAGGAGGAGCGCTGCATGAAGGTGGCCTTTGAGCGGGTGAGCCTGCACTTCCATGTCCTGAAGCATCGCTCAGCGTGCTGTAGGATCGGGGCAGTGTGGCTGAGTGTGCAAAGATGAGCGCTGCATGAAGGTGGCCTTTGAGCCGGTGCGTCTCCATGTGATCTGCATCAGCACTGGGTGCGGACGAAGGACATGCGCAGCACCATGCCTGCTCACATGTCGAGTCGCTGTTGTACAAACAGCCGTAGGGAATCACGCCTTCAACCACCCCCGCCCTCCCCTGCCCGCCCCGCAGGCCCTGCAGTGGCTGCGCCACGGCTGCCTGCCGGTGATTGTGGTCGAGGGGGAGGCTCCGGCTGAGAAGCGGGCGGAGCAGCAGGTGGGTGCCTCACTTGCAAAGCTTGCACAATGGAGTGGCTGCACTGTGTTGTGCTAGCTGTCGGTGGCAGAAAGAGCAGCTAGTGAGGCTCTGTCGGCTGAAGCCTGCAGTCGTCACACCTGACTGATGCTTGCTGATTGGCACTTGCGGAACACCCGACTGACGGCGCTGGCTGGCTGCCCCGCTGTGCTGCCCGCCGCAGCGGCGGTTTGCCAGCCGCACCGGCTACGCGGGCGGTGGCTCGCAGCGTGGCAACAGCCAGTTCCAGCGCCTGGGGCGCACAGTCGGCAGTCTGCTGGAGCAGCTGGTGCGCTCTTTCTGTTGCCCTGGTTGCTCTGTTGCTGCCAAGGACAGGTTGCCACAGTTCCAGCGGCTGGGGCGCGCTGTGGGCGGCCTACTGAGACACTTGGGAGCACTCATTTACCGCCTTCCACAGGGCCTGCCCGTGTTTTATGCGCCCGGCGAGGCCGAGGCCGTGTGCGCAGCGCTGTCCCGAGCCAGCTGCGTGGACGGCTGCGGTTCTAATGACTCGGATTGCTTGGTGTACGGCGCAGAGGCGGTGTATCACACACTCAAGCTGTCGGTGCGTCGCACCATCATCCCACATGTTTTGATCGTGTTTGTGGTGGCATGGCACGAAGTGCGGTGTATCACACGATGAAGCTGTCGGCGAGGTGCACTTTTGCTGTCGCACTGGTGTTGCTTGGTGGGGGTTGCGTCTACACAGCTCAACTGCGTCAACCTGTGGTCCTGGCTGCGATGCTTGACGCTCAGCACCGCCAGCACCTTACAGAATGCCCACTAGCTCTGTGCCCCACGCAGACGGGGCAGCCACGCGAATGTGAGCTGAAGCGCGTGCGGCTGTCATCCATCCGGCGGCGGCTGGGGCTGCAGACCGGCGGCGCGCGGGCGCTGGGCGTGCTGGGCATGCTGAGCGGGTCAGGTGCGCGCTGGGCATGCTGGGCATGGGTGACAGCTGGGGTGCATGCCAGGCATGCTTGGTGTGCTGTGCAAAGGCAGCATTGAGCTTCATGCCCCCCACTCGAATGTGTATTCACCGCTTTCAACTGCATCGCCTGTGCAGACTACGATTTAGATGGCGCAGCAGGAGTGGGGTCTGCCGGCGGCTTGGCGCTCGCCCGCCACCTGCTGCAGGTGGGCGACTTGCTTGGGCACATTACTTGCTCTAAGGTTGCCGGCGGAAGGTTGCGGACTTGTTTGGGCACATTACTTGCTCTAAGGTTGCCGGCGGAAGGTTGCGGACTTGTTTGGGCACATTACTTGCTCTAAGGTTGCTAGCGGAAAGTCGCGGACAACTTCCCTAGAGCCCGCAACTTGGATGGGCCCGCAGCTTGCAACTTCATTGAACAGTTGCAGTCAGTCAGCTGCTCGTCTGCTGTATGCTGCCCTGTCCTGCAGGGCGACACAGACGATGACAGGGTTCTGGAGCGCCTGGCGGAAGCTGTGCAGGTGTGCGGAAGCTATCAGTTGTCCTTGCAGCAGCTGGAGTGGCTGCCAGCTGTGCTGTGTGCGGCAGCTTGCATGGTCACAGTTACGCTGCGAGCAACCCTGTTTGGCGAGTGCTTTTGGTCCTGGCCACACTGCTCCATGAACAGCCTGTGACGCATGCGCCGCTTGCCAATCACGTCTGCCCCCGCCTGGTGCCTCCACACGCAGCGGCCACCCGACCAGTTTCTGCTGGGCCTGACGCAATGCACCGGCTGGTGAGGCAGCCTGGGCAGATGTTCTACTGTATGCCTCCACTGCATGTTGCACATGCTCTGCGTTCCTGGGCACCTGGGGCCTCCCCCGCTTTGACCTGAACTTGATGCTAGAATGCCTGATCCATGTTTGGTTGCACAATCCCCTTGCAGCCAAGCCTGCGGGCACGAGGGCGGCAAGACGGGCAAGATCAAGCGGCACAGCAGCCGCAACCCCTGCCGCTGCTGCCCCCAGAGCGAGGTAGGAGCCGGGGTGGGGTGCGATGTGTTGAAGGAGGGTGCAGGGCAGGAGCGGGCCTGTGCCCTTGCATGACAAGTTGCCAATCAGGGCAGCAGGTGAAATGCAGCCATGGTGCTGAAGCAGCTCGGTGCTGAGTTCCAGTGCTCCCTCGCCCCGCCCCTACCTACCCTCAGACCGGCCACTGCCGCGACCACGCGTTCGAACGCTGCCAGTGCGCCTTCCACCGCCTCGAGACGGAGCGGCGGGTGCGTCTGTTATCACTAGAACGAACAAAGTCTCTTTTCGATATCGTTTTCAGTTTGCGCGGAGGGCAGGTGCATGTACCCCCGCCGTGCTGCACATCCCTGCTGCGGCTTGGCGGGTGTCTGCAGCGCTGCAGCAGGAGCCGAGAGTGCACGGGACAATTCACAGTGCCTGCAGGCGGAGCGCATCCTAGAGCGCATTCGCAAATTTCTTGACGGCCTGTTCCATAACTCTGAAAGCAATTTGCGCGAGGGTTTTCGTTCCGCACGGTGCAGGCGGAGCGCATTTTGGAGCGCGTGCGCAAGTCACCCGGCTTCCTGGAGGAGGCGCAGGTGCGCTCAAAATAGTGCGCCAGTTAATGAGGGTGAAATTGACGCAGG
>VFQO010004871.1_pt1 | contig 11783 bp, 9 predicted proteins | sample 3512331 | NCBI WGS metagenome assembly VFQO01 (sample SAMN10412371, study PRJNA504923) | tailings metagenome | isolation source: Replicate 3 from Balatoc abandoned mine | place: Philippines: Itogon, Benguet | collected 2017-08-28 | reverse complement strand
GATTGTACTCTCTTTTTGAGGTTTCTTTGTACGTTGTGTTGATTTGGTCTTCTTTTTATCTTTACCTTGTATGCGTTGCTTCGCTTTTCGAAGCAATGCAAGACGCTCCTTAATTTGTATGAGTATAGATGGATCATTTTTGTGTTTTTTCAAGAGATTTTCTCCGATTTCGATATCATGTTGTACTTGTCTTTTCATGAGGTATTGTAAAAGTTGTTCCTTTGCAAGTTGTTCCATCACTTCATTCATTTGTGGATCATATTGAGACCTTTGTTCTTTGGCATACGATCTGACTAGTTGCTGACTAATTTCATTAACATTATATTGTGATCCATCCCGTTTTTTGTGCTGTTGGCTGAGTACCTTGGCCCTCAATCCTTCCACATACAATTCTATTTCAAATTCCTCATTATTGAATTGGTTTGATTGTAGTGGTACTTCATCTATGATCTCATCCCCTTCATATACATCAGAAATTTCAAGTAATTCTCTCATTTTTTCTCTAATCATTTCTTTAAATGCTTCTGAATTTTGAGACTTTGGAGGCACTTGCACTACTTCTACTTGGAGGCACTTGCACTTTGGAGGCCTTGGAATACTTCATCCCCTTCATATACATCAGAAATTTCAAGTAATTCTCTCATTTTTTCTCTAATCATTTCTTTAAATGCTTCTGAATTTTGAGACTTTGGAGGCACTTGCACTACTTTCATTGAGTTAAAATTATCAAGATTTGCAGCTTCTTGTATCCGTTTCATGCCTTCTTTTTTATTCTGTAAAATGGTGTTCTTGAAAAATTCATGTCCTCCAAGAAACAGGATTCCCAATTCATACATGGCATCTGCATATCGTTTTTCTGCAGCAATTTTCAAATGCTGTATTGCTTTGGTAGTATCTTGTTGCAATCCTATGTACAATAGTGATATAATGACCATAGGTACTATTTTGCTGTGGAATGTAAAAATCACCTAAGTTACTCTGTGCAATAGAATAGAAAAATCACTATTACTATTGTGCAATAGAATCTTTTTGTTTAGCAGATTTTTTCATTCAATAAACAGCTTGAGCGTCATTATACTTGACTCCTTTTCCGTGTAGATAACATGCTGCCAAATAGTATTGAGCAGTGACATGGTCTCTTGTTGCAGCATATTCAAAATTCTTGAATGCTTTTATATAATTATGTTGATCATTGATACCTTCATAATAGATCGTTCCCATTTGAAAATGTGGTTCAATAGATCCTAGAGTTTTTGCCTGATTTAATAGATTGATTCCTTTGTTGAAATCATCAACACCTGGAGCAACTTTGAAAATATTTAACATGGCAAGAGAAATGATTGCTTCCATGTCTTTCTGTTGGACACGTTCTTCGATTTCTTTAATGGCAGGAATCAAATTCTCAGAGAGAAGAGCATTCAACCTTTCTTGTAGTTCTTTGAGGTATTCTCGATTCTTGTTTTTCAAAACAATTTTATATGCTCCTGTTTCCTTGTTCAGTAACAAAATTTCCTTTGCATAGGGTTTCAATAATGTAAATATTTTTTCAAAACACCTCTACTGCCATCCGCATTCACATGATTGCCTCTACCTGTTACAATATAAATTTCGCCAAGATTTAATTTTTCTATTCTAGTAAAATATTCTGACAAATCTTTCTTTACTTCTTGATCAGTTTTTCTGTGAAGATCTATCATAATTTCCATCGACATTTTAGATCAGCAAGTGTTGTTGACTTTAACTTCTTTGAAAAAATGTGTTATTATGTTTAATAATTTCAAATATTTCATTAATACAATTTACAATTAATTTTCTTGTTTTGCGATTTTAGTTCACTTCCCTATTCTCTCATCTCCACTTTTCAAGTCATCCATTTTCATACCTTTTCAACCTCCTCTCCATTCTTATTTATTCAGTATTCAGGTGGCAGATAGAGTTTTGACTTTGTTTTTTCAAAAAGAGTGGTGGGTTTTTGAGAGCTGAAGATGGAAGAGAGAAGAATGCAGAGACGACATTAGGGTGATATGAACGAATTGAAAAACTGGTAGAGAAATTGATACTATGATAAAATAAGAAGGTTAAAATGAAAATGATGGGAGTGTTTGAGAAGATAAAGGATTGAAGGTTAAATAAAGATGGAAGAAGTGAGAAGGAGTTGATAGAAAAGGATTAGAAGATGTGAAAGTTAGTGGAGTTAGAGAGGATGGAAATGAGATGTTGAGAATAAGAAAAAGAGAATGAGAATGATAGAATGAATGAAAGAATTGTTGGTGTATGAAGCGTCGCCATCGACAGCCTGCGTGTGGAGTTCCCCACCGACGGCGGCACCGTCATCGGCGTCAACGACGTCAGCTTCGCCATCCGGCCGGGAGAGACCGTCTGCGTCGTCGGCGAGAGTGGTTCGGGCAAGTCGGTGACCTCGCTGTCGCTGATGCGGCTCGTCGAGTTCGGCGGCGGCAGGATCACCGGCGGTGCGCTGAAGTTCGCCCGCGGCGACGGCAGCGTGCTCGACGTTGCCGATGCCGACGCTGCCACCATGCAGTCGATCCGTGGCAACGAAATCGGCATGATCTTCCAGGAGCCGATGACCTCGCTCAATCCGGTGTTCACCATCGAACGCCAGCTGGTCGACGGGCTGATGACCCACCGCAAGCTGAGCCAGGATGCGGCGACCGCGCGGGCGCTCGACCTGCTGAGGCAAGTCCGCATCCCCGAACCGGAGCGGCGACTGAAGCAGTATCCGCACGAGCTGTCGGGCGGCATGCGCCAGCGCGTGGTGATCGCCATCGCCATGGCCTGCGAACCGCGCCTCCTGATCGCCGACGAACCGACCACCGCACTCGACGTCACCATCCAGGCCGAGATCCTGGCTCTGGTCGATCGGCTGAAGCGCGAGAATGGCATGTCGGTGCTGTTCATCACCCACGACATGGCGGTGGTGGCACAGATGGCCGACCGCGTGGTGGTGATGTACCGCGGCAATATCGTCGAGCAGGGTACGGTCGAGGAAATCTTCGAGAACCCACAGCAGGACTACACCAAGGCCCTGCTCGCCGCCGTGCCCCGACTGGGCGCGATGCGCGGCACATCGGCGCCGGAAAAGATGCCGGTGCTGAATGCCGCTTCAGCTCAGCCGGCGGCCAGGGTAGCCACCGACGCGCCCCCCAAGGTGCTGCTCGATGTGCGCGGCCTCACCACCCGCTTCCCGGTCAAGCGTGGGCCTCTCCGCCTGACCGTGGCCAATGTGCATGCGGTCGAGGATGTGAGCCTGCAGCTCAATGTCGGCGAGACGCTGGCGCTGGTCGGCGAGTCCGGCTGCGGCAAGTCCACGACTGGCCGCTCCATCCTCCGGCTGGCCGAACCGCAGTCCGGTGCGGTGACGCTCGACGGCTGGGACGTCCGCGCGCTTGGCGCTGCCGATTTACGGCGCGCCCGGCAGGACATGCAGATGATCTTCCAGGACCCCTTCGCCTCGCTCAATCCCTACCGCAGGCTGCGCGACCAGGTGGCCGAGCCGCTGCTGAACTTCGATGTCGCCCATGGCAAGACGCTCGATGAGCGTGTCGCCACGCTGTTCGACCGGGTCGAACTGCCGCGCAACTTCATGACGCGGTTCCCTCACGAGCTCAGCGGCGGCCAGCGGCAGCGCGTCGCCATTGCCCGCGCCCTCGCCACCAACCCCAAGCTGATCGTCGCCGACGAAGCCGTATCGGCGCTCGACGTCTCCGTTCGCGCACAGATCCTCAACCTGATGATGGACCTACAGGCCGATCTGGGCGTGTCGTTCCTGTTCATCAGCCACGACATGGCGGTGGTCGAACGCGTCTCGCACCGGGTCGGCGTCATGTATCTCGGTCGCATCGTCGAGATCGGCACGCGCCGGCAGATTTTCGAGAGCCCTCAGCACGATTACACCAAGACGCTGCTCGCTGCGGTGCCGATCGCCGATCCGCGCCAGCGGCGCCTGCTCGACGACAAGGTCTTCCGCTCCATTCCCTCTCCCGTCCACCCCGTGGGTTACCAGCCGCCACCGTCGGTCTATGATGAGATCACGCCCGGCCACCTGGTCCTCCGCCCCAACTGACAAGAAGAAGAGTACCTCATGCCCATCAAGAACCGTGTCGCCGAACTGCATGCCGAGATCACTGCCTGGCGCCGTGACATCCACGAGCATCCCGAGACCATGTACGACACCGAGCGCACCTCGGCTCTCGTCGCCGACAAGCTGCGTGAGTTCGGCTGCGACGAAGTGGTCGAAGGCATTGGCCGCACCGGCGTCGTCGGCGTGATCAAGGGTCGTACCGACACCGCCGGCAAGGTCGTCGGTCTCCGTGCCGACATGGACGCGCTGCCTATCCTCCAAGCCACCGGCCTGCCCTATGCCTCCAAGACCCCCGGCAAGATGCATGCCTGCGGCCATGACGGCCACACCGCCATGCTGCTGGGCGCCGCGAAATATCTCGCCGAGACCCGCAATTTCGACGGCACGGCCGTGATCGTCTTCCAGCCGGCCGAAGAAGGCGGCGCCGGCGGTGACGCGATGGTCAAGGATGGCCTGATCACCCGCTGGGGCATCAAGGAAATCTACGGCATGCACAACCAGCCGGGCCTGCCGGTGGGCAGCTTCTCGATCCGTCCGGGCGCCTTCTACGCCGCCACGGATAATTTCACTGTCGATGTTGTCGGCAAGGGCAGCCATGCGGCCCGCCCGCATGCCGGTACCGATACCACCGTCATCGCCAGCCACATCGTCGTGGCGCTGCAGACCATTGCGTCACGCAATGCCGACCCACTGAAGTCGATCGTCGTTTCGGTCACCAGCTTCCGCACCGATTCCGACGCGTACAACGTCATCCCCGAGCACGTCGAACTGCGCGGCACTGTCCGCACCTTCGACAAGGAAATCCGCCAGCTCGCCGAAGACCGCTTCAAGGCGATCGCCACCAGCGTGGCAGAGGCCTTTGGCGGCAAGGCCAACGTCCAGTACGACCGTGGCTATCCCTCGATGGTCAACGCCGAAACCGAGACCGTCTACGCCAGTGATGTGGCGAGGAAGATTTCCGGCATCCCGGTGATCGACGCGCCAGCCATCATGGGCGGCGAGGATTTCGCCTTTATGCTCGAAGCCTGCCCGGGCGCTTATATCCAGATCGGCAATGGCGACACCGCCGACGTCCACCACCCGCTCTACAACTTCAACGACGACGCCATCCCGCATGGCACGTCGTACTGGGCCGAACTCATCGAAACCCGCATGCCGGTGGCATGATGACGGACGCGTCGCGCGGCATCGGCAAGGGACGCAACGCCTGGCAGCGTACGCCGGAGCGGATCGCCCTTGCACCGGCGCGTGCGGTGCGTCCTCTCCGGCTCGACGCACGACCAATCGGGCTCGAACTCGATCTGGGGCGCACGGCCCTGATCGTCGTCGACATGCAGAACGCCTTCTGCACGCCCGGCGGACTGACCGACCGCGGCGGCTTCGATCTCGGCCCGGTGCGCGCGCCGATCGCCCCGCTCAATGCCCTGCTGCCGGCACTGCGCCAGCAGGACGTGCCAGTGATCTGGCTCAACTGGGGGCATCGCCCGGACCTGCTGAACGTGCCGCCGATGGCGGTGCACGCCTTCGACAGGGACAGCAAGGGAAGCGGCCTCGGCACCGCGCTGCCCGGCGACCGCGGCCAAATTCTGCTCAAGGACAGCTGGTCGGCGGCAGTGGTCGACGACCTCGAGACCAACCCGCGCGACATCCATGTCGACAAGTACCGCATCAGCGGCTTCTGGGACACGCCACTCGACAGCATCCTGCGCAACCTCGACGTCCGCACGCTGCTGTTCGCCGGCGTCAACCTCGACGTCTGTGTCTACCATACCCTGGCCGATGCCCACTTCCTCGGCTACGACTGCATCCTGCTCGAAGACTGCTGCGCCACCACCGCCCCGCAATTCTGCACCGACGCCACCCTCCACAACATCATCAAGTGCTTCGGCTTCCTGGCGCGATCGTCCGATCTGGCCCGGCCAGGATGAGCCGACCACCGCCTGGCGCATGAGCAATTTGGGTCATGCCTCCACCCCGCGGCCTCGCTAGCATGTGGCTCTCAGGGGAGGAGTGACCATGCTGCACAGATTGGCATGCGCGTTGGCCGTGGCACTCTTCATGGTGCCACCAGCATCGGCGCAACAGGTTCCGGTCACGGACTTCAGACAATCCGTCGTCATCAACGCACAGGATGCACTGACGCGGCTCGGCTACGACATTGGTGCGTCCGATGGCCAGTGGGGGCGCCGCTCGCGCGAAGCCCTCAACACCGTGCGGGCCGAGAACGGACTGCCGCCGGTCGACGATCTGAGCGGATCGTCAGTGGCGCTGCTGCACCGGCTGTCGCCCGGGCTGATGACCCTGCCGCATCCGGGCGTACTGATCAGCGATCCGGTCGCGCGCCGCACCTGGCTGATGGACGATGCCAACGCCGCCGTCACCCGCTCGCAATGCCCGACCCGCATCGGCGACGGCATGCCGCTCGGCCTGCTGTCTCCCGTCGGTGTTGTCCCGGTGCCGCCACTCACCGGCGGCAGCATCTGGGCCAAGGACGACTGGTTCAGCGTCTTCCTCGAGCGGATGGTGTCGCATGACGACTATTGCCTCACCGGCACCGACAGAGCCTGCCAGGTGATCATCGACACCATCGGCAACTGGGCCGATGCCGACGCGCTGAGGCTCAAGAACCCGCATGGCTACCTCGTGGATGCGGAAATTCCGCGTTGGATCGGCAACATGATCCTGCGCAAGATGATGGCCAGCTACATGATCGCCAAACCGATCACACCACCGGACGCCATCCGGGATGCCAGCATTCTCGACTGGTTCAAGCGCCGGATCGACGAGAACTACTTCATCATCCCGGAAGACAAGAAGCTCACCGACCCCGACAGCTGGCGACGCCAGAACCACGCCATGACCGCGGCACAGGTGCCGATGCTGTTCGGCATCCTGACCGGGGAGCGCTCGATGCTGCAGCCGGCACTGGATCTGCGCCGGGGTGTGCTGGAAGCGATGCGGGACGACGGCAGCATTCCGGCCGAAGCCCGTCGTGGCGCGCGCTGGTTCCAGTACAGCTCTACGGCGATCGGTCAGCTCGTGGCGGTCGGCGAGTGGGCGGCGGCGCAGGACATCGACGTCTATGCCGATGATGCTGACGAGAAGCGCACTGTGCAGAACGGAGTAAAATTCCTGCTCGATGGCCTCGAGGATTTCGACGTCGCCATTCCCTATGCCAGGGAAAATCACGGTCCCGGCGAAAGCAGCAATTACAGGATTCCCAATATCAGCGGCTGGTTGTTCGGCTGGATACCGGCCTATCGCGAACGCTTCGGCAACGACGCCAACATGCAGCGCCTCGCGACGCAGACGGTGGACGCGAACATGTGCAGCCCTGATGCGCTGAACGACAAGGAAAAGCTCCGCAACCCGGAGTTCTGCACGCGGGCCGACGCCAAGACGCTGACACTCGCCGATCTGACCCTGACGCAGTATCCGGAACCGAGTCACCACATGGGCTACCCGGCCGGGTGCATGCAAGGGTCGCTGGCCTGGAACGAACTGGTGGGACAGAAACTGACGCCCGAATGGCAACTGGCATCGCTGCCGTTTCCCGACATGTCGGAGGCCGTGCCCGGGCTGCCCAAGCCCAAGTTCCAGGTTCGTGGCTGGGAGAGCCAGTCGCTCGATGAGGGCACCAAGATCAACACCCTGCTCGGTGCCGATATTGTCGGGGCTCCGAACGGCGAAGGCTATGTGGGCTTCAGCGTCATCGGCACCTATGCGCCACGCTTCAAGAACTTCCTCATACTGAACCTGCAGATCGACTCCGAACTCAAGGAGTCGACAGCGGCGCTCAAGGAATGCGGCGTCAAGATCAAGACCATCGACGATGGCCGGAAGTTCCCGGTGCTGTCGTTCGTGCGCGAAGATGACACGCTGGTCATGAAGAATGCCGAGTGCGCGCTCGAAGCGCTGCCCAAGCCTGCGGCGCGCATGTCGCGCTTCATCCTGTCATCGATGCAGGACATCGCGATCGGCATGGTCGTGGACGGCAGTGTCAAGGCACTCACTTCGCCCTATCTGTCTGAGTTCATTACCCGTATCGCCATGGGCGAGATCAAGGTCGTCGGCCGGTAGGCCGGCGATGCTGACCGGCGTTCATGGCTATCGCCCGATGTCCGGCGCGCCGGCATTGGCGCCGAGATAGCGCTCCTCCCACCAGGTGAAGAAAAGGTCCCGCAACGCGGCGCCCTGGTCGTCGCCATAGAGCGGCAGGCGGGTGGCGTCGAACAGGGTCGCCTCCTCTTCGGTGAGCTCGATACTCAGTGTTTCGGTGCGGATCGGCACATTGGTGAACGACGCCACATAGGCCAGATCGCGGTAAAGTTCACGGTCGGGTTTTATTGTCGGCTGACGGAAGTTCGCTGGAGTCCGCTGACTGCGCAGCACCGGTGTCGGGGGCACGCCCGCCATGTCGGCATCGGTCGCCTCGAACACGGTGAGCCGGATCGGCTTCAGCGAAAAGTTCGAGGTCCGCATCACGTCGGCGCCGCAGACATTGGGCACCGCCAGCACGTCGGTCAGCGCCAGCAGGTCGACATGGTCGCCGGCCTTGCTCGACTGCCGGGTGATGGTGGCTTTGCCGTCTGTGCCGACCTCGGTGTTCATGAAGAAATTGAAGCTGTCATGCACGTCGTCCGGCGTCAGGCCGTATTCGCGCTGCGCCTCGGCCTGGATGTCGTGGCAGTTGGTGTGGTCGTGAAAGCCGTAGGCGCTTTCGTAGAGATAGGCCGAGCAGCGCGGGAACAGCACGTCGTTGCGCTTGACCGTATCCTTGAGGATGTAGAGCAGCGCCCGCTCGCGCGGCGGTTGGCTCCAGAGGAAGGTGCCTTCCGTCGGGTTGAAGCCATGCACGGTGCGGGTGCGGCCGCAATGCATGTACTCCTTGTAGTCGTGCAGGTTGAAGGCGTTGAAGTCGACGCATTGGCCGCCTTCCACCTGCTCGATGCGGAGGATCTGTCCGGCGAGAAGTTCGATGGCCTTGCCGGTGCCCGGCTCCAGCGTCAGCGTTTGCAGCACCTTTCTCATTTCGCCTTGGCTCCCTGTTCGCGGATGGCGAGCCTGACCAGCGATGCGCGATCGGGCGCGGCGCGTTTGGCGACCGTGCGGTCGATGAGTTCGAGCTGCTGCTGGTTGAGCGTGAGGGTGATGGTCCTGCCTGCCATCTCATGTCTCCAATCTTGGATACCAAAACTGTATACGTGATTGACGGATCGGCGATCCGATTTCTCGCATGTCTGGAATGCATTCCGCGCATAGCGGCGTCAAATGGCTGCAAGAGCTCATGAAATCATGCCTCTTCGCCGAAAATCATGCATACTTGTCATGACCAATCCCGTATGCATGAATGAGTACGACGAAACCCGAGGCTGCAATGTCCCGTCCCTCTCCCCGCATCGACATCGCTCATGAGGCGCTCAAGCAGGCGATCCTCGAGCGGGCTCTGCAGCCGGGGACGAAACTGCCCGAGGACGAGATCGGCGCGCATTTCGCCATGAGCCGCACACTGGTGCGAGCGGTGCTGGCCAAGCTCGCGACCGAAGGCCTGGTCGATGTGCGCCCCAAGCGCACCGCCACCGTGGCGCAGCCGACGCTGGCCGAGGCGCGCGATGTGTTCGAGGTCCGCCGCGCGCTGGAAGCCGAGGTCGTGCGCCTTGTGGTCAAGCGCTGGAAGCCGGCCTTCGGGGCAGAGCTCGAGGGGCTGGTGCGCGAGGAGGATGCGGCGCGGGCCCGGCACGAAGAGCATGCCGCCGGCCGCCTCGCCGGCGAGTTCCACATTCGTCTGGCCAAGCTCACCGGCAATGTGCTGCTCGAAAAATACATGTCCGAACTGGTGACCCGCTGCTCGCTGATCCTCGCCGTCTACGGGGCGCCGCATGGCCACGACCATGGCGAAAACGAGCATGTCGAGATCATCGCCGCGCTACGCGACGGCGATGCCGCCAAGGCGGTCGCCATCATGGACGAGCACATGAGCGAGGTGGAGCGTCGTGCTTTGCACGAGACCGACCCGGCCGAAAGCCCGGCGCTGGGCGATGTGCTGTCGCGCTATGCCGGCGCCATCACGTCGCGCGCGGCCGCCATTCCGCTCAAGAAGGCGCGCGGCAAATGAGCGGCCACATCCATTTCGATTTCGCCGATCTCACCGCCAAGGAGCGCTACAAGCTGCTCATCGGCACGGTGATCCCGCGGCCCATCGCTTTCATCACCACGGTGAGCAAGGACGGGCAGCGCAATGCCGGTCCGTTCAGCGTCCCTGGCCAGCCAGCTCAAGCTGGATGCGCACTGGATGCCGTTCTCCGCCAACCGTGCCTTCCAGCGCGACCCACGGCTGATCGTGGCTGCCGAAGGCAACTGGCTGACCGACGATACCGGGCGCAAGGTCTATGACAGCCTGTCCGGCCTGTGGACCTGCGGCGCCGGCCACTCGCGCAAGGAAATTCAGGAAGCCGTGGCCAAGCAACTCGGCACCCTCGATTACTCGCCGGGCTTCCAGCACGGCCATCCGCTGTCGTTCAAGCTGGCCGAGCAGATCGCCGACCTGATGCCGGGCGAACTCAACCACGTCTTCTTCACCGGCTCCGGCTCCGAGTGCGCCGACACCGCCGTGAAAATGGCCAAAGCCTACTGGCGCCTCAAAGGTCAGCCGGCCAAGACCAAGTTCATTGGCCGCGCCCGTGGTTACCACGGCGTCAACATCGCCGGCACCTCGCTCGGCGGCATCGGTGGCAACCGCAAGATGTACGGCCAGTTCATGGACGCCGACCACCTGCCACATACCCTGCAGCCGCACCTGGCGTTCACCAAGGGCATGGCCGAGACGGGCGGCGTGGAGCTGGCCAACGAGCTGCTCAAGCTGATCGAACTGCACGACGCCTCCAACATCGCTGCGGTGATCGTCGAGCCGATGTCCGGCTCGGCGGGCGCCATCGTGCCGCCGGTGGGCTACCTGCAGCGCCTGCGCGAAATCTGCACCCAGCACAACATCCTGCTGATCTTCGACGAAGTCATCACCGGCTTCGGCCGCCTGGGCAAGTGGAGCGGCGCGGAATACTTCGGCGTCACCCCGGACCTGATGTACGTCGCCAAGCAGATCACCAACGGCGCCATCCCGCTCGGCGCGGTAATCGCCAGCAGCGAGGTCTACACCACCTTCATGCAGCAGCCGTCGCCGGAGCACATGATCGAGTTCACCCACGGCTACACCTACTCGGCGCACCCGGTCGCCTGCGCCGCCGGCCTGGCGACGCTGGAGCTGCTCAAGCGCGAGAACCTGATCCAGCAAGCCGCCGAGCTGGCGCCGAAGTTCGAGGCCGCCCTGCATGGCCTGAAAGGTGCCAAGCACGTGGTCGATATTCGCAACTGCGGCCTGGCCGGCGCCCTGCAGATCGCCCCGCGTGACGGCGATGCGGTGATCCGCCCGTACGAGGCCGGTATCGCCCTGTGGAAGGCTGGTTTCTACGTGCGCTTCGGCGGCGACACCCTGCAGTTCGGCCCAACCTTCAACGCCAAGATCGAAGACCTCGACCGCGTGTTCAACGCCGTCGGTGACGCCCTCAACGGGATCGCCTGATGAGCGTGCGCGCGAAGGCTGTCGCCACGGTTCAGCTCGATACCGACAAGGTCGTCGTCACCGAGTGGCGCTTCGCCCCCGGTGCCGAGACCGGCTGGCATCGCC